>WNFT01007616.1_pt1 | contig 18577 bp, 19 predicted proteins | sample 5400191 | NCBI WGS metagenome assembly WNFT01 (sample SAMN13153359, study PRJNA577476) | soil metagenome | isolation source: 80 cm saprolite under Madrone tree | place: USA:California | collected 2016-06-14 | reverse complement strand
CTCGGTTCCCAGGTTGCGCTACTTTGCCGCGACCGCCTCATCCTTTAAATGTTTTGCGCACGCCTCTGCTGTGCTCCGCTTTCCGTGCGCCGAGTCCTGTTTGTGCACGGCGTAGGCATAGACCATCTCGCCCGTCTTCACGCTTGACACTTTGATGCTGGCCTCTTCGTCGGAATGCCAGCTCCCCAGGATGACTTTCTTGGCTGTGCTGGCTTTCCGGCTTTCAGAAGTGCCGGTGATTTCATACTCGGCCTGCTCGCGCTGTCCCACGATTTCTATCGGCACTTTCTTGTCTGCAATGGCCTTGCTCAATGGAGTTTCAAATCCGCCCATCGGGGCGACAAACACCTTCGAGCCCGCGGGTATTTTTGTCTGGGTTTGCGGCGGGGTCTGGGCTTGCGGCTGTTGCGAGCGCGCCGTTTCGCTGTACCCCGTCGTCAACAACAAGAGCACTCCGAACAATTTCCAATGTTTCATTTCCGTTCTCCATCCTCTCTCTGCAAGATTCTCCCCGGTGGCTTGCAGGGGAGCTATTTTCCTACGATCTTCTCCTTCAGGTGCTTCGCGCACGCCTCCGCCGCGCTCTGCTTTCCCCTGTAGGAATTCCCTTTGCGCACGGCGTACCCGTAAACCACTTCACTGCTCTTTATGTCCACCACCTTGATGCTGGCTAGATCGTTCGAATTGTCCACGCCCATAAAGAGCATCTTCGCCCAGCCCGCCTTTTCCGTGCTGGCGATGCCCGTGATTTCATAGTCGGCCTTCGTCCGGTCCGTGGTCACGACGACGGGCACTTGCTTCTTGACGATGGCCGCTGCCAGAAACGTGTCGAAACCGCCTTCGATCGCCGCAATATAGATCCGCGACCCGCGCTCCATTGGTTTCGTACTCTGGTCGACGGCCTTACCTTCTTGTCCCGCGGCGGCGCCCGCTAGGGCTAGCACCAGAACGAGTGCCGCCAGTAGCTGTTTTCCTCTTGGCTGGATCATGTTTGTCTCCTTTCAGCTGGTCACTCTGGCTGCCAGAAGGGACGCACCTGATAAAAGGTAGCTCAGGTCTAATCGCCTTCCGGTTGCTTTGAGCTTTGAGATTCGCCTCACTTGATACGGGTGTCGCCCATTGTCGCTTCTATCCCTAATGCTATGAGCAGATTGCCGTTTCGTTCCGCGGTCCCGCCTAAGCGGCGGTGTTACCTCTTTTGGCTTGCCAGCCTCCAACTGAAATTGTTATTGACAACACGGGCACTACTCTGGTATACTATCTTTGTAAAGTAGTCCGCCTCGCCTTCCGCGAGACCCTCTTACAATCTAAATCCTTCTTTTCTGGAGACTTCCATGTCCACCAATCGCTCCGTTGACCGCTTTGCAGTCGCGCAAGATAAAGACCGCTTTGCGGCCACACATAAAGTTGACCGCTTTGCGGTCACACATAAGAACGACCGTTCCTGCTTGTGTGCCTTCACCTTCGCCGATGGCCGTCGCTGCCGCACTCCTCGTCTCACTGGCCACCCGTGCCTCTGCTGCTTCCATGCCAAGAGGGAAGCGCAATCCCTCGCCGCCCAAGAGGTCGGCCGTGACGTATCCTCTTTCCTCTCCGGCAGTTATCTCTCCGCCTGCGATCTCAGCTCCGCCTTGGCCCGCGTCTTCTCTGCCGTCGCCGAAGGCCACGTCAAACCCAAAACCGCCTCCACCCTCGCCTATCTCGGCCAGACTCTGAATCAGACCATCCAGCTCGCCCAGCACGAGTACATCAACGCCTTCGGCACGAATTCCTGGCGTGACAGGGTGGCCTCCTCCTTCACCCCTCCCGGCGCTCAAGAGGACGAGGATTCCCAACCAGCCCCAGCGCCACACACTCCCTTGCCTCCGACAAGCACCGAATTCGCTCAGCGTGTAGTGGCCGGTCTGAACTTGCCCTGAGCGTAGCCTTCACCAGTCGCGAGTCACTAACTCTTTTAAAATGAACACTTGCAAAAGTCTATCAAAACAAACAACTTTAACCCCCTTTAGAATCAACACTTACAAAAAACAGGGGGGGTGGGGGGCCCTGGCAAAAGTCTGGAAACAGGCTCGGGCCAAACACGCCTCAAATCAGGGGCTTGCGGAAAGGAGACGCTGGCCGCCAGCGTTAAGCAAAGCGAGGAGCGCCGGCAAGCGCATTATTACGGGGCGTGGAGTGAAGGACAAAGACCGCTGTCATGGGGATTCTCGAACGCGCTAGAGAAGCTCGCGCCGCTGTGATTTCAAGCCGTCGCAAGCACCACGTTCAGGCTGCGCTTCGCTTCTGTATTTTCTTGTGTGATACCGTTGAAACTTTCTTAAGGGGTGCTGAAAACGTCGCATACTCGTCCGCCTGTCCGGTCGCACCAGGTGCCGTTTGCGTGCCATTTTTGCCCGTTTGCTGCTTTTTGGTCTGTTTCACGGCTATAGTATGATACAAAGTGGCAGGCAACGTCGCTATGGGTTGGTGATATCTTATGGAATCCGCAACCCGTAGACGGTGTCTCCGATGCGGATCTGGGTGAAAGTTCGTGTAGTCCCCTTGGTTTCGTCGGCATGAACCTGTTCGATAACTTGAGCGAACTCATCGCCGGAGTTGTCAGTGCACAGGACGAGTTCCTTGCGGCAACAGAATTGCTCATGGTACGGGTCTTGTGGTTGGCGGATGCGCTGTTGAGCAGCTTCGGCCATCCGTTCTTCGATTCGGTTTTCGCGCACGAGTCGCGTCATCTCGTCCGCTGAAACGACTCGGTAGTTTGGAGGTTGGGTCATGATTTCCGCCAGTCAAATACTTGCAGCCGTTGCGGGGTACCTCTCCCACAATGACTCGGACAAATTCGTTCGCGAATTTTCCGCCTTGTCGTACAACATCCATAAGAACGGCGACGCAGAGGCCGTAGCTCTCGCTCGCGCCATTGAATTTAAAATGGCTGATTTACGTTCCGGTTGCATTCAAAAACCCTCTTTCCTGATCGCGCTACGACAGATTCTTATTGAAAATTTGCTGGCCTCGAATGTACGTGCCTCCGTATCTCTTGAACCCATTAATGTCCCGGCTGTGGTGGAATCGGCATCCCCGGCATGGGCTGAATCTTTTGGTACATTACCCGCAGCGGGATGCGTGTCAGAACGTCTTGTTCCAGCATGATATCGAACCAATAGAGACCTTCTTCTTCTGCAATCAGGCCCAACGGCGCGCAGTGGATAACTCCGCGTTCATCTCTTTCAAACAGCGCCGTTATATTTAATGGCGGTAGGCGTTTTCCAGATGGCGTTTCTGGCACGATCTTCACGGTGTATTTCCCGCTCATTTCACCAGCCTTCAAAATGATCACGATTGATAGCATGTGCAGGGGTTGGGGTTGCATTTCGTCCGTGAATCCCTGAATTGGAACGCGATCCATAATGCGAAAAACACTGAATAATCCATTTGTTTCCTGAATAGGCGTTTGGCAGATCGCCGCTACTTGGACAAACGGGCGCATGGAATGCTCCGGCATAAGACCGCTCCTTCTAAACGCAAAAATGCGTTGACTCGGGGCTTGACAGGAATGTTAGGAGTGTTAGACTGAGGCCGTTGGGACAGGCGGTCTGCGGCTACACTAGAGTTTCCAAATCAAGGAACCCAGGGCACCGGGCCGAATCCCGGTGCCCTTTCTTTTACCACCACTTCCCGAAGTGTGCAAGAATTTTCCTTGTGGTTCCTGAGAACATACGCAATTAGGAGTGGCGAATAGACTTTCGCCCTGTCACGGCGATTTGATTAGGGAGGGGGAATCGAACCCCCGGAACTGGCGAGCCAGTTCAGACGTTTTTCAGACGCCTTAGGACTATGATTCTACCAGGTTTGGTAACTCAGTGATATTATTACCTTTAGAATCAACACTTATAAAAAAATACAGGGGAGGGGCCCTTCCGAACCCTTACGCACTCTTTTGCACCGATCAAAAGGCAACCCTTTTTTTCAAGCGATTCCGCACTCTTTGGCAAAAACACGGGGGGTGGGGGTACCCAACAGGGAGCCAGCCAGTAGTTCGGAATTAGAACGGCCCTGGTCAGGGGCTCGCGGACAGCAGGCGCTGGCCTCCCGCGTTGAACAACGCGAGAAGCGCCAGCAATCCCGCCACGGAAACGAAAATACCCAGGATTCGGTCGGGCGTCCGCACAAACTTCACGGCGATGTGTTGCGTGCCCGCAGGCAGCCGCAGCATCATCTGGCCGCTGGTCTCTGCGTGCTGCGGTGTTGCCGCCTTCCCGTTCACTTCCACGCGCCACGCCGGATAGTCCAGCAGCCGCAGCGCCACCCGCACCGGCTTTTGCGACGATACTTGCAGCTCCCGTTCTTCCGCTTTCCATCGCAAGACGCGTACCTCGGCCCGCGGAGCGATTCCTCCCGATTCGTCAGCCGGAAGAATCGCAACCCGCGGCGCTTTCTCCGGCAGATTGGAGTGGTCGTCATCCAGCGGATCGTATTCATCCGTGCCTTCAAACCCTTGGTCATTCGCGATGGCTTCCCGCAAAGACGGAATCTCGTCCGAATCCCACCACGTGTGTTGCACCAGGAACGCACCCGTTGCCCCGGAAACGACAATCACTGCCGCGCCCAGGATCCATCCGGCGCGCCGCCGCGTCATCGCCGCTGCCAGAAAACAGGAATACGGCACAGCCAGGATGGACATCCACCTCCACGGAAACTGCACAAAACGCAGCTTGAACAGGTATTCCCAAAAAACCGAACTCGGGCGCATCATCATGAAAATCGCCGCTGCCGAAAGAAACACCAGCACCCGCCACAGTTTTCTTGCTTCATCCGTCGCTTCGTTTTTGGCAGCGCTTCGGTGCGCCGCGATGCCCGCGATTCCTGTCATTACCATCAGCACGATCGCCACGCTCGAAGCGATCCAATTGAACGCGGTGTGCTCCCAATCGTTGGTCACCGTATAGAGGAAATTATCGGCGGGCTGCAATCCCAGCGAGAGCGCTTGCGTGATGTTCACCCAGCGCTGTTCGTAAGCCGCAGGGAATAGATAGAAACTCGCCAGGGCAAAGCCCAGCGTTACACCAGCCACCCCGCGCCACAGCGGCCGCGAAGACTTTTCGGCCAACGCGGCCCACACAAAAAAAAGTGCCACGCTGTAGCTCGCGATCACCGCCGCGGGTGCGTTCGAGAGCCACACCGCTGCGAACACGATCGCGAAGAACGCCGTCACGCGCGGCTGCGAATTTCCGCGCTTCTCCGCCAGCCCGCAGATCTGCAGCGCCGCCAGCAGCAATATCGGCATCAACGCGCACGCCAGCAATTCCGCAAAGTCGCTGCGCATATAAATAACCAGCAGCGCGTAAGGATTCGCCGCATAAGCCGCCGCGCCAAAAAGTGCACCACCGCGCGCAGCGAACCGCCGCGCCAGCGCATACGAACCCAGGCCCGCGATCGTCTGCGCCAGCGCAATAAATATTCCCGGCACTGCATTCCACGGCGCCAGAAAGCCCAGCGCCGCCCCCAGCATCCACGAAAGCGGCGGATAAAAAATAAACCGCGGCTCGCCAAATCCGTGGTTTGCCCACTCGGTCCACCTGGGATACGCGATCCCTTCTCTCCACTGGCCCGCCGCATCCAGCCAGGACGCCGCATGAAATCCGAAATCATGGCCGGACGCATTTCCCAGCCAGAAAAATGGCGCAATCACCAGCAACGCGGTCCCAAGGGAAACGCCCAGCGCCAGGAGCCACTCGCGTGAAGTTGTACTGCGTTTCAATCTGTTTGAAAGTTCCACCGAAGATGTCATGCAGTCTGCATACAATTCTAATCGCTATCGAAACGAACCGTCGAGCTCACAAACTCGAAAGTCAGCGCAACTCGACCTTACTCTTTTTCTTTCTTCTCCGTTGCCGCCGGCGCCGCCGGCGGCGCGGGCTTTTCGCCCCAGATATATTGCGCGAACCACTTCTCATTTTCTTCCATCACCGCGCGTTGCTGCTTCGGTTTGGTAATCCCGTGCCCGAATCCCTTGTACACCACCATTTTCACCGGCACGCCACGGTCTTCCAGCGCTTGCCGCAATTCATACGCATTCGGTATCGGCACGCGGCGGTCATTTTCTCCGTGCTGGATCAGCGTCGGCGTTTTCGCCTTCGCAATATAGGAAATCGGCGAAGTCTTCCGGTAAATCTCCGGATCATCCCACGGCGTGCCGTGCAGATACTGCTGCGTGAATGGCGTAATGTCCGTATTCACGTAATAGGTCATCCAGTCGGAAATCCCCGCACCCACCGACACCGCCTTGAAGCGGTCGCTCGACGCCGTGATGAACGCGGAAATGTACCCGCCCTGGCTCCAGCCCATCGCCCCAACCCGCTCCTTATCGACAGAGCCCTTGGCGATCAGCGCATCCACGCCGGAAATCACGTCAGCATAATCTCCGACTCCGAGATTGCGAACGTTCAGCGCGCGAAATTTTTCTCCGTAACCCGCTGAGCCGCGGTAATTCGGACGCAGCACCAGCGCCCCCTTGGCCACAAAGCGTTCGATGGGATAATACCGGTCCGCGCCCACCACCGGCTGGTCCACTCCCGTCGGCCCGCCGTGAATCACCACCAGCAGCGGATATTTTTTCTTCGTATCAAATTCGCTCGGTGTGTAGAGCACGCCCTCGATCGTCGTGCCGTCCGCCGACTTCCACGAAATCACTTCACGATGCGCAATCTTGAACGGCTTCAACTGTTCGCCGAGCGACGTCAGCTTCTTCGCTTTCCACGGCGCCACGCTCGCTGCATAAATTTCGGCGAACTCGTTCTCCATCGCCGCGCGAAACGCCGCGTGCTTGAAATCGCGTGCGAACGAAAACCCGAACGCCACTGCATGCTCCGGCGTATCCAGTTTTTCCACCACGCGCGTTTCTGGATTCACTCGAAACAGGTGTGCGTACGTCTTCTGCGCCGCCTCAAAATAAATTCCGTCCAGCCCCCAATCGATCAGATTCGGATCTTCGTCGAACGCCGCCGTCACTACTTCCGGCGCACCTCCCTCGGCCGGCACCACCGCGATTCGCCCATTCGTGTAGAAAAAATATTTCGAGCCCGCCGCCGTCTGGTACGCGATTTTCTTTCCGTCCGGCGACCATTTCGGATTTGTATCCGGACCCGGCGTGCTCACAATTTTCTTCACCGCTTTGTCCGCCACCGTCACGATGTATATGTCGCTGGAGAAGGACGAAATGAGATCCGGGTCCTGCTGCGCGCTGAAGGCAATGCGCGTTCCATCCGGCGACCACGCAAAACTTCCCACGCTGAACGCATCTCCTTCCGTCAGCCGTTTCGCTTCCGGCGCCGCGTTCGCCGTTGCATCCGGAAGATCGATCGTCCAGAGATGCGCCATCTGATAGTCCGCATGCACCACGGAATATTCGCCGTATTTTTCTTTGCGATCCTTCAGCGTTTTTGGCTCGGGATCCGCTGCGACAAACGCAATGCGCCGTGAATCCGGCGCCCATTCGAACCCGCCAACGTCAGTTTCCGATTTGCTGAGCTGCCGGGCCTCTCCCCCATCCGCCGAAATCACGTACAACTGTTTTTTATCCGCGGTCGAGCCGGAAATTTGAGCTGGCCGGTCGGAAACAAACGCGATCCATTTTCCGTCCGGCGACCAATCCGCGCCCGTGCTCGATTTCTTCGCGGACGTCAGTTGCCGCACTTCTCCGCTCGCGATGTCCGCGATCCACAAATTCCGGTCAAACGAATTGTCTTCCCAATTCGCCGATTGCAGTTCATACACCACGCGGCGCCCGTCCGGCGAAATCTTTGGATTGAACGCGCTCTTCATCTCCAGGCTCTGATCGATGGTCGGCGTCGCGCTCTTTTGTGGGGCAGGCATTCCTGCCTGTCCTTCCCGCGCCGCCAGCTTCCCATGCCCTGCCAGGAGGCCACATCCCAGAACTCCAACCAGCAACACCCTTGTTGTTCTCACGAAAACCTCTCCTGTCTTGCATGGTAACGTTGCGTCTCGTCAGTACTTGCGGTTCCAGCGGATGAATCCAATGAAAAGACCAATTGCCACGATGGCAAAACCAAGGTACACGTACCATCCATGCAGCACCGTTGCTGAAACGACCGCCCCCAGGGCGGAAAGCACCAGCAACAGGGCAGCCTTGCCCCTCGTTAGTCGCTTCTGTTCGACCACTCGCGCTTCAGTTCTCACCGCTGCGATGCCCACTCTGCATCGCGCCGGCGCTTTTCCTGAGCTTAAGTTCTCGCCAACCCTCGCGTCAGGTACACCATCTGGCCCACATGATGATACGCATGTCCCGCGCAACGAATGAAAATTTGCATTCGATCCCTGGCTTCCGGCTCGAGTTCGGCAGTGTACACCTTTCCCCAGTCCTCCGCAGTCTGCTTTCGAATCGTCGCCACTACCATCGCGATCGTCCCGTCAAACCCTCGGAGCGCTTGCTCTTTGCTTGGCGGCTGTTTGTCCGTAAACTCCCGTTCGCGGTTCCGCGCGTATCCGGTTTCCGCCACGCGCGCCCCAATGTAGTAATTCAAATTGCCGGTCAGGTGCAGCACCAGGTGCCCGATGCTATTTCCGTACGGATACGGCTTGCGCCAGAACTGTTCGTTCGAAAGCGGGTCCACCCACTTGTGCAATTGGGCCGCCACGTATTCGTAATACGCCGCCAGCCCTTGACCCACCGTTTCGTTCAGTTCGGCCATGAATCGAGACCCCGGAACGCCGACAATAGCCCGTCTTCACAAAATGTCAAGGTCTCCGCACTCGCCCTACCGGGTTCGCCCGGGTTCATTCGCCCTCGATGGAAAGACGAAACATGATGTCTACGAAAAACACCGCGCGAAAAATCTCCGTGACGAACTTCATCTGCAAGTACACCGAGCGCGCAAGCTGTTTTGACCTTCGAGGGCCCCGCTTTTCCACAATCCTCAGAGGGGGGTCCTTCCGTACTATTGACCCTGTTACTACCTCGCACGCAGTGTGGAGGTGCAATATCGCGCCGGCGATATCCTTCTGCCCGCTTCCGGCATCTTCGTCGCCGATTCCGGCCGCTCCATCTTCCTCGAGCAGAATTTCGAGCAGCGCGGCCAGCACAAGCATTTCCGCTGGGAAATCCCCTATCAATACCTCGTGCGAATCGAGGAAAAGCCCGATTCCGGCGCCACCATCAACACGGTCTCCGCCCCGGCGGCTCCAGCTTCCACACCCGAACCTGCCGCAGCCTCTAAATCTAAGGACGCGCCTCGCAGCGCTGCGGCCGCCGCAGCGGCTGGCGGCGCCCCCGGCATCCTTCCGCTTTCCCACCGCCCCAAGACCGCCTGACTCTTCAACAAATTGGCCGGGCCCGCAGCGACGAGGTCGTCTTCGCCATTGGCAGTTTGCCCGATTTATTGAACCATTTCTTACTTGGGATCGCCTTCGCGTTTTCTCTTCATCTTTGGTAAAGTGCATCGTCCCGAACGTAGCTACCCTCGCTCCCAGGAGGTTTGCATGGCCGGTCTGGATCTGCGTCCGCTGTCGCTTGGTGAAGTCCTCGATCGCACATTCTCTCTCTATCGCCGCCATTTCCTTTTGTTTCTGGGTATCACCGCGATTCCTCAGCTTCTGATTCTCGCGCTGAATTTGACCCAGACGCTGCTGACGAAGATGCCAGCCTCGCCTGCGAACCCTCCCGTGGAACAATTGCAGTCGGCTACCTCCGGCGGGCTGATGGCGTTTGGAATCGTCGGGTTTATCGTTGGATTGGTGATTTATTTCGTCGCCTATCTCTTTGCTCAGGGTGGCACGGTCTTTGCCGTTTCTGAGCTTTATCTCGGGCGCACTACTACTATTGGCGCTTCGCTTGGCCGCATGCGCGGTCAGCTTGGCAGCCTCCTGGGTGTCATCATGCTCAATGGGCTCGCGACGATGGGCGCCGCGCTCTTCTTGATCATCCCCGGCATCTACGTGGCCTGTCGTTTAATTACCTGCGTTCCTGCCGCGTTGCTCGAAGACCTCGGCCCACGCAGCTCCCTGGAGCGCAGCTTCCGGTTGACTCAAGGATTCGCGGGCCGCGCCTTTGTCATTTTTCTCCTTTATTTCATCCTCCTGTACGCGGCCATTCTGCTGTTTATGTTCCCCTTCCTCTTTGCCGCCGGCCTGGCCACGAAAGATCCGGGGATGATGCGTTTCTGGCTGACATTGAGCCAGGTCGGGAATTCTCTGGCTGCGGTTCTCGTGGGCCCGTTTCTCACCATTGCCACCGCCGTGTATTATTACGATCTGCGCGTGCGCAAGGAAGCTTTCGACTTGCAATTGATGATGAACCCCGGCGGCGCGGTATCGTCTGGAACTGCAGGCGTTCCGAGCATGCTCTCCTGATTTTGCCGGGAGCTCGAAACGCCTCGCTACACAGGTGCCGATGAATCGTTGTCTCCGCTGTGCTCTGCTTCTGATGTCCATTTCCGGATCTCCGGTGACATTCGGCCGGGCGCAGACTCCGGCCATTGAAAAGTCACCCACGGCCGTTGCCACCTACGACGTGGCGTCTTTCGCGGCAGAGCTTCATCGCCTGAGCGGTGTGCTTGACGAAAAACCTTCGGTAAACGAAATGGCGGCGCTTCGCGATTCTCTTCCGCGGAGCTGGACGATTTCTACTCCGGAACATACCTACGCCATCTCCTCACAACCATTGCGCAATCAGCTCACTGCGCTTTCGAGCGACAAAGCGCAAGTGTGGGTGGACCGCTTGGCCGCCGAACTGGATCTATCCGCCGCTTCTCCGGGGCACACTTCGCGCGAAGCACAAGCGGAACTCCAGCGCATCCTGGCGCGTCCGGAATTTGCCGCCGTCCGCCCGCCCAGCGCCTGGGAGCTGTTCCGCCAGCGCCTGGGAGCCTGGTTGGCACGAATGCTCCTGAGACTGTTTGGCGGCATCGGACGCCATCCCACCGGTGGAGCGATACTCTTCTGGTTCATCATTGTTGCCGGCGTGGGGGCTATCGCGCTCTGGATGTTCCGATTCTTCGCAAGCAGAGACCGCCTGGATTCCTTGCCGCCGAGCCAATCCGTCCGTGCCTCCCGGACGTGGCAGGAATGGATCCGGGCTGCTCGTGAAGGGGCCAACCGCGGCGATTTTCGCGAAGCGGTGCATTCCGCGTACTGGGCCGGAATTGTGCGTCTCGAAGACACCGGGGTGGTCCCCAGAGATCGCACCAAGACCCCGCGCGAATACCTTGGCCTGGTCACGGACCCGCTTCCTGGTGAACTGCCCTCGCACCCCTCCCCTCGCGAGCCCCTTGCGGCACTGACCTCGCGTTTCGAACGGACCTGGTACGCCAACCGCGGCGCCGGTCCCGAGGATTTCCGCGAATCGCTCCGCCAACTGGAGGCCCTTGGATGCCAGTTGGAATAGCCGCTTCCGATCGCAAACTCCTGATGATCGGCGGATCTCTGCTGATCCTCATGCTGACGGCCAGCGTAATACTTGCCCCGCCGGGCGAACAATTTTCCTCACCTGTTCCTTCCACCTACTCGGCTCAATCGGGTGGCGCCCAGGCTGCCTATCTCTTGCTTGCGCAGCTTCATTACCCCGTCAGCCGCTGGGAAAACTCTCCACTTGAATTGGACGCAGGCTCGGGCAACGTCCTGCTGATTCTTGCGGAACCCACGCAAACTCCAAGTGCGAAAGAGCGCCAGGCGCTTGCGGATTTTGTCGAGGATGGCGGGCACGTCCTCTTTACGGGATCGGCGATCCGCTTGTTCTTTCCGGATGCCGATGTTTCGTCTGTTCCCCCGGACCCCCAGTGGAAATCCTTCTCGCCCACCTTCCCGAACCATCTCGCACATGGCGCACAGCACGTCACCATTCAGCCGGAAACGTATTGGGGCAAGTTCAACGAATCGGAATTGCTTCTTTTTGGCGAAGCAGACTCTCCCGCCGTTGTTAGCTGGAACATCGGCGATGGCCAAGTCCTTTGGTGGGCCGGTTCCTTACCGCTCACGAATGCGGGAATTACTCGCGATGACAATCTCGCGTTCTTCCTGAATTCCGTTGCGAATTGGTCCGAGAACCAACCCTTGCACATTTTCTGGGATGAATATTTTCACGGGCAGCGCAGTTCGCTCTGGAGTTACGTAAGCAAGACCTCGCTCGCGTGGGGAGCGTTGCAATTGGGCATCCTGGCGGCCGCTGTGATACTCACCTTCAGCCGGCGAAGCGGTCCCGTCTACGTTCCCGCGGGAAGATCGCGTTTGTCGCCCTTGGAGTTCGTCGACACCCTCGGCGGTTTATACGAACGCGCCGGAGCAGCTTCCTCAGCGGTTTCCGTATCCTATCTGCGCCTCCGCTCTTTGCTCACCAGGCAGCTCGGCTTTCCCTCGAACACGCCCGCTGCCGAGTTGGCTACATCTGCGGAGCAACGCCTCGGCTGGAAGGATGCCGGGCTCGCCGAGCTACTCGGCCGCGCCGAGGCTTCCTGCCGCATGCCGAAACTCTCGCCGCGCGTGGCCTTGGATCTCGTGCAGAAGCTGGAGCAGCACTCCGCCAGGCTCAGCATTCGAACGCCACTTCGCAAGGAGAAAAACTAGCCGTGCAACACCTTTCCGCACTTGCAACGCAGGTTCGCAGTGAACTTTCGAAAGTGATCATCGGGCAGCGCGAAGTCGTCGATCAACTCCTCCTCGTTCTCGTCTCTGGAGGCCATGCGGTCATCGAAGGGGTTCCCGGTCTCGCCAAGACACTGGCGGTAAAAACTCTGGCGCGCATCTGTGGTCTCGGATTTCAGCGCGTGCAATGTACCGCCGACCTCATGCCCGCCGACGTCACCGGTACAAACGTCTTCAACCTGGGCAATAGCACGTTTTCCCTGCATCGCGGGCCCATCTTCACGGACTTGCTGCTGGTGGACGAAATCAACCGCACTTCGCCGCGCACGCAGGCCGCCCTTCTCGAGGCCATGGAGGAGCGCCAGGTAACCATTGACGGCGTCCGCTACCCTTTGTCGGAAAACTTCACCGTCCTCGCCACGCAGAACCCCATCGAATTTGAAGGTACGTATCCGCTTCCGGAGGCCCAGCTCGACCGGTTCCTTCTCAAGATTCGCGTCACCTATCCTTCTTCCGAGGAGGAGATGCAAATCCTCACGCAATACGAGAGGGGCTTCGATCCAAGGCGTCTTGAAGAGATTTCCATACTGCCGCTCGATCCTGCCATGCTCCCCGCCGCGCGCCGTGAAATCCAGAGTGTGCGCGTCGAGCCCGCCCTCCACTCCTACGTGGTGTCGCTGGTGCGCCGCACGCGGGACTGGCCTTCCGTTTCGCTCGGCGGCAGCCCTCGCGCCGCGGTCGGTCTCTTCTTCGTGGCGCGCGCGCTCGCCGGAATGGATGGCCGCGACTATCTCTTGCCGGACGACGTGAAAGCGGCCGCACTCCCTGTTCTCCGCCATCGCCTCTTGCTCAAGCCGGAAGCGGATCTGGAAGGTCTCACCTCCGACCAGGTCATCACGCAGATCATCGCTTCCGTGGAAGTTCCAAAGTGAGGGCCGCGGAATGAAGGTGCTGCCATGAACGCGCCGCGGCCGCTTGTGCCGCCTCCCATTGTGGGGCGAGCTCGGTCTCTCGGCCGCGTTTCCTTCGCGTTTGGTCCGCGATTCTTCGTGATGTTGTTATTGGGTTTGCTCTGGCTCGTTCCGGCGTGGTGGTCGCCGCAGCTCATCGCCGCCATGTTTCTCTGGGACCTGCTCGCCATCCTGGCCTTCATTTCGGATCTCGGGCGCTTGCCCAAGCCCTCGCAAATTGAAGTGCGCCGCCTGTGGGAACAAGCGCCTTGCCTCGCAACGCCGTGCGACGTCGCGCTCTCCCTTCGAAACTTCGGCGGCTCCGCGATTCGCTGTTTTGTCATCGACGAAACGCCCGTCTCGTTTCGCGATGCTCCTCCTTCCCTCGAACTCATCGTGGGGCCAGGCGGGCAGTCGCAGACCTCCTATCAAATCCTTCCGCGGGAACGCGGCGACGTCGGCGTGGGCCGCTTGTTTATCCGCTACCAATCCAAACTTGCGTTTGCCCAGCGCTGGGCCGCCGCCGATATTTCGCAGACCGTGCGCGTCCTTCCCGATCTGCAGCAGGCTCGCCAGCATGCGCTCTACTTGATTCGCAGCCGCCAGGTTGAAATGGAAAAACGCCGTCGCCGGCAGCGCGGCCACGGCCGGGAATTTGAAAGCCTCCGCGATTACCGCCAGGGCGACGACTTGCGCGACATTTGCTGGACCGCCACTGCCCGCCGCCATCAGCTCACTACTCGCGTTTTCGAAATCGAGCGCAGCCAGCCCGTCTGGATAGTCCTCGACGCCGGCCGGCTGCTCCGCGCGGAAATTCAGGAAGAGCACCGCGCGTTCCGTCTTTCGAAACTGGATTACGCCGTCAACGCCGCTCTCTCCCTGGCCCAGGTGGCCACGCAGTGCGGCGACCGCGTCGGTTTGCTCGCGTATGGCCGCTCCATCCAGTACAACGTTGCCGCTGCGCGCGGCCCGTCGCACCTGCGCGCCATCGTGGATTGCCTGGCTCAGGTTCACGGCGAAGCTTCCGAAGCGGATCATTCCCGCGCGGCGCGCGTGCTGCTCACGGAACAAAGCCGCCGCAGCCTCGTCGTTTGGATCACCGATTTTGCGGAAACGCCCACCACGCCCGAAGTCATCGAACACGCGATGCAAATGACCCAGCGGCATCTGGTTGTGTTCTGCGCGATCAATCAGCCGGATTTGACGGCCCTCGCTGAAACGACGCCGCTAACAGCTCAGGAAATGTACCGGCACGCTGCCGCTCTGGAGATCGCTCAGCGGCGCGATCTCCTTTTGCGCGGGCTTCGCCAGCGCGGCGTGTTCGCTTTCGAACTCGTTCCCGGACTGCTCGCGTCTGCTCTGGTGAATCAGTATCTGGATATCAAGGAACGGAACCTGCTGTAGCCGCTTTCGCCTCGCGCCGCCCGATCAGGAACAGGTAGGTCAGTAAAGCGGCAAACAATACTCCGGCGAGGAGGAATTTCAACGCCACCGGCGAATGGCTCGGCGAATAAAATCCCTCAATCACGCCCGCAATCACCAGCAGCGGGATCGTACCGAGCAGCAGCCGCGCTCCGCGCCCTCCCGCTTGCGCCAGCGATTCTCTTCGCGGCAGCAAACCCGGAAACAGCATCCCCCGCGCAATCTCCAGCCCCGCGCCTGCCGCTATGAAAATCGCCGGCAACTCCAGCACGCCGTGCGGCGCCACAAAGCTCCAAAGTTGCAGCGCCATGCCGGCTTTCCATGTGGCTGCTCCAATCACTCCGAGGAGCAGCCCGTTCACGATCATCATCCAGATCGTTCCAATGCCCGCCGTGATTCCCAGCGCAAACGTCGTGAACGCCACCGAAAGATTGTTGGTCATGATTCCGGAGGACGCTACCGGCTTGATGGCCACGATGGATTCCGTCCACATTTTGCGCTGTTCGATCGTCTCCATCATTTGCGGGCCCAGCAAGCGATGCGCAAACCCCGGATCGTGAACGGTGATGATCCAGGCCGCAAGTCCCGTCACCGCAAAAATCGCCAAGGCCAGCAGCGTTTGCGGCAGCGTTTCGCGAAAGACTTTTGGATATATCTGCCCGTAGAATTGCACAATCGCGCTGACCTTCGGCTTGTGCCCCATGTAGATTAGATTGTGGCCCCGCCCGAGCAATTGATTGAGGTAAGCGGCGAGTTGGCGGCTGGTGGCGTCTTCGCGTACTGCCGCGAGGTCCGAGGCGGTTTGACGGTATAATAGCCCTAGTTCCTGTAATTCACTGTGACTGAGTGCGGCGACGCCGCGGCTTGATCGTTGCACGAGCTCTTCCAGCCGTGCCCAGTACGGTTTTCGCTTCTCCAGCCACCGGATGGATATCATGTCCTCGAACCTGCCCGGCCCTCAGAGCCCTCTCGGCTCGTTCGCCGACAAGCTTACCATCGAAACTCCGGAGCAGACCGCGCTCGATTTCGCCGTCGCCGGCGTCGGCAGCCGCTTTCTCGCACTCGCTGTCGATACTCTGATTCAAATGCTGGTCGGTTTTGTCGTCGGCGTCGGGGGAAGCATGGGCATCGGCCTCCTTGCCTCCGCCTATCCTAGATTCGCTGTCTGGGGCTTTGCCATTCTTGTCCTGTTCTACTTTCTTCTCTATTTCGGTTATTTCGCCTTCTTTGAAATCATCTGGAACGGCCAGACTCCCGGCAAGCGCAAAGCCGGCATTCGCGTAATCAAGGACTCTGGCCGACCTCTCACGCCCGCGGAATCCATCGCCCGCAATCTGATGCGTATCGTGGACTGGCTCCCGTTCTTCTATGCGGTGGGTATTGCCAGCGCCGTGCTCACCGAGGAAAACAAGCGTCTTGGTGATTTGGTCGCGGGCTCACTTGTGGTCCGCGAATCCTCTTTCAGCGATATCAAGCCTGCCTGGCATACCGCGCAGGCCCCCACTGGTCCCGCGCTCTCTCCGCTGGGTGCCGATCGCCTCTCACCAGAGGAATGCGCCCTCATCGATTCCTTCCTCAATCGCCGCCTGGACCTCGAACCCGGCGTCCGCTTTCGCATGGCCGACGAAATCTTCCGCCGCCTCAAACCTAAACTAACTCTTCCCGCGGACAACCTTCTCGCCACGGAAAAAATTCTCGAAACTCTCTCGTATGAGCGGCGTGCCGCCGGCAGCTACTCCTGACAACTCCAAACTCGCTCCTTCCTCCCCCGTAATTCCGACCTCGTCAGTGCCTGGTCCCGCAAGCCGCCAAGGGAAGGGCTCCGCTAACACTCTCAGCTAATCCGCTGTTGCGCGCGCTTCCCTCGGAAGAAACACGAGCAGTGCAAAGGACACCAGCATGCAAACACTAACGAACACCAAGCCGCTATAAATACTGCCTGTTCTTTGATTCATGAACCCAACCACCAAAGGGCCAACAAAGCCGCCGAGGTTTCCAACAGAATTGATCAAGGCGAAGCCGGTCGCCACGGCGGAGCCTGAAAGAAACTCGCTGGGCATGGCCCAAAATGGAGCGAGAAAGCCGCAGAGACCAATCTCCACGAAGGACAAGAGCGCCACCGCAAATAAAGGCGAGCGAGTTGTGCCCATGAGCGCGAGAGCCAAGACTGCGGCGAGTACTGGCAACGCCGCGTGGAATTTCCGCTCCAGTCTTCGATCGGAACTGCGTGAAATGAGAACCATCGCGGCCGCGGACATCAGGCTCGGGATCATGACCAGCAGTCCGACGGTAGTATTGGAGTATCCACTCGATAGGGACTTGATGATTTGAGGCGTCCAAAAACTCATCGTATATCGGCCGACCATGAGTCCCGAATAAAGCAAAATCAGATGCCAAACGCGGCCGTTCGTTAATGTCTCGAGCACGGAATATTGGCGATGTCTCAACCTTTCCTGTTCTTCGCGTTTCAACTCCGTCTGAATCCATTCCTTCTCCTCTGTGGTCAGAAAACCAGCTTCCTGCGGCCGGCTTGGAAGGACAAAGTAAGTGATGAATCCAAACAGTATGGGCGGAATTCCTTCAAGAATCAGCAGCCACCGCCAGCTCCCGATTCCCAGCCAGTGGACGTGGTCCAGGATGAAGCCTGACAGAGGCGATCCCACGATACTGGATACCGGCAGTCCAAGCAGAAACAGCGCAATCGCGCGCGCTTGTTCCCGCTTGGGAAACCAGTAAGTCAGGTACAAATAGACTCCCGGAACGTAACCCGCCTCGGCTAGACCGAGCAGAAATCGTGCCCAGTACAGTTGGTGAACGTTCTGCACGAACCCGGTCAGCGTGGCAATGACCCCCCAGCTGATCAGAATGCGGGCGATCCAGATTCGTGCGCCGATCTTGTGTAGCAGCAGATTGCTCGGAACTTCAAAGAGGAAGTATCCGATAAAGAAAATTCCTGTCAGCAGACCGAACTGCTCACTGGTGATGGCCAGGTCCTGGTTCATGGTGAGCGCGGCGATGCCGACGTTGACGCGGTCCAAGTAGCAAATGACGTAAAGGACAAAAAGGTAGGGAAGAATCCGGATTTGTACTTTCCGAATCGCTTGTGTTCCAATCGGGATGGTAGCTGATTCGGGAGTGGATGCCATGCTCTAGGCGCTTCCTTCAGCAGGCTTGGTTGATCGGTGGCAAGTGGAGAGTACGCATACAGTATGCTTCGGATGTACCTCCGTCAACCGATAGCGCGCACGGTGAGCGCCAGGCCAGAATATCCGGCTGTTTTCGTGGACTTTGGGCGAAACAGACGGCTCAGTGGCCGTATTACGGACCACTCGGAAACGACCAGCTACCAAAGCTCCGCCGCGCTGCTTCCTCTCCGCGATTCGGCTACAATCGTCTCCTCGTTTTGAGCAAACACCGGCGCGCTTCGCGCCTGCCGCTTTCGAGGAGGCTTTCTTTGGAATCCGCCGCCGCTCCCAAGAAAATCGGACTCATCGGACTCGGCCTCATGGGCCGTCCCATGGGCATGAATCTCTTGAAAGCCGGTCATGTGCTCACCGTCTGGAACCGCACCGCTTCCCGTGCTGACGAACTCGTCGCTGCCGGCGCCAAACTCGCCA
>WNFT01001710.1_pt1 | contig 18577 bp, 16 predicted proteins | sample 5400191 | NCBI WGS metagenome assembly WNFT01 (sample SAMN13153359, study PRJNA577476) | soil metagenome | isolation source: 80 cm saprolite under Madrone tree | place: USA:California | collected 2016-06-14 | reverse complement strand
GCCAGCGTCTCCGAGACGGTCGATTACCTCGGGCTTCATCAGGCGGCCGTTCGTCGGCAGGTAAACGAAGATGTCTTTCTTTGCGCTGTAGTGGACGATCTTGTGAATGAACTTAGGACGCAACAGCGGTTCGCCGCCCATCAGCGCCAGCACGCGCGAACCAATCGAATGCAACCAGTCGATCGAGCGCTTGGCCGTGTCTTCAGTCATTCCCTTGACCTTGTTGTTGTACGACCAGCAGTAATGACAATCGAGGTTGCACTTCCACTCGGTGAACAGATAAGGAATAATTGGCCGAAGGTCTTTGTTGTACCAGCGCGATTTGAAATACGGCGAGCCCCACGTTTTCCAGGTGCGGATCGCGTTCAGCTTCTGGTACTCCGACTTCGACATCGGTTGCGGATCCGGATGAATCGGGTACGGTGGCTCAGGCAAAGCTACCGGCTCGGGCAGTGACTCAAGAACGGTCCGCGGTTCCGGCTTGTAAAGAATTTGATGAAGTTTCTGATCCAATCTGAACGGGGGCGCCGAAGAAGCGGGCGCGTTCTCTTGCTGAAGTGCAGGTGCCATAATTCTCCTGTTATCTCCTCACTGACTGATTAAGTAAAGTGACTAAAGTGGGCCCCTTCGCTCCGGAATCACGAAAAGCCGAGCCAGCACGGGTTAGCCGCCAAAATCAAACGCCAATATTCGCCGATCCAGTCAACAATTGCAAGCCAATCTGAAGTGCGCCTTGGGAAACGCACCCAACATGGTATCCCCTTGGAGAAGATTAGGATTTTGGGGAGACATGGTAAGCATGAGTTGGAAAGTTGGATGAAGAAGTGTTGAAAATTAAACTTGAAGTAGTGGACGCGTCGCGGGGCGGAGGCCGACTATTGGTGCGCCAGCAACAAGAAGGAGGCCGGAGCCCAGCGATGTGATCACTCCCATACTATACCGTGCTACGTCAAAGTAACGAGCCACTTATCTGCGTCTGGAGATGGTCCGCTACGCCAAAGCGCACGGCATCAAGCCGGCCGCTCGCTATTCCACACAACCGTGCGCACCGTTCGTAAATAGTTACGCCGCTGTCGGCCTGGCAACTAACCTTCAATAAAACTTGCTTCCTAGATGATGATAGTGCCGCCGTCGAACTTAGAGAGAGAAAAGCCATTGAAGTTTTCGTTTGTGCTTTTCTGGTAATCTCTGAGTAAGCTGATCGCTACCTGTTCACCGAGTTTCAATCCCTCAATGCCGTCTGAACGCCAATGCACCCCGGCCGCATCGCGCGCGATGGCGATGTTAGCTGCCAGCTTATTTAGCTCACCACCGACGGTAAGCGTACCGTTGTACGGGACTAATGCTAGCCCGTCATCGTTTGCCACCACAGGATTGGGAATCTCGAACGAATCTTTGAAGAAGGCTTTCAATACGGTAGAGCAAGCTCCCGCAATCACCGCATGTCCAGCGGGATATGCTGGATGAGTTGGACATCCTTCGGGATACGCCATTGGAAGTAAGTACGTGCCGTAGCGGTTGAAGACCTCCTGTGCTGCCAGCGAGTTCAGAAGTTTCGTATGAATCGGATAAGATGCCGCACCTGTTTTCTGGTGGTGCACGAAGCCACCGAATGCTTCAGGCCGCAAGCGGCGATGGACTGACCACTTTTGGTACCATGCAGCCTTCAAACCCAGACACGCAGCACGCGCGACCAGGTCAAGGATGTGTGGACTCCCGAACGTCGCGAAACCAGTCTGATTCGCTGAGGTCTTGTAAGGGTTGCCGTCGTCGAGGGCACTTGGTCCGAAGCTCAAGAGAATTAAGGTGGCGACGAGAAAGCCTTGGTAGGTGAAATCGCGATGAACCCACTCTCCCAGGTCGCGGCCATTTCGGATAAAGCGCCGGGTTCCGTCAAACGTATTTCCCACGCTCGCGGGCATGCCATTCTGGATCTTGAGCCACGTGCTATATGCGGTCATATGATCGTCACCTGCGACGGTCGTCCGATACTGTTGCGTAACGTTAGGCAGTGACCCGAAAGAAAAAGGCTTCCACAAGAATTGCGAGACGTAAGGGCCGATAAGGTCGCCCGCCGTCTGACCACGAAACAGATTGCCACCATTGAGTCCGCTAAACTTTGCAAACTGTGAAAGGTCATTGATGGCTGCGATGGTTAATAGTTCTGAGCCATACTGAGAGAATGAAACATCACGGGTGAGCGCCTGCCAATAGACTTCGCACATTTCCGCCGCCTCATCCTCACTGGCGAATGCCGGTGGCGCGGGACATCCCAAATGATGGGAATCTGCGGCGTCGAGTTCGAACGCGAGCGCGGACTGGGGGTTTGTCTGCTTGAAAGTACCGCCTAAAGCTATGGCGTCAAAATCAGAAGGTGCGCCAGTCGCCATCGCGTGCAATAAAGCATTGTAAGCGCTGAGATCGACTTCGCCGAGCGCATTATGCGGCAACCCCTTTGAATAGTTGCCGATTCGTTTCGTGTATCGCTCTTCATCTCCGTTGTCGGGGTGCGTGGGTAAAGATAGGTTCATTTCATCAAGCGCCGCTTTGTGACGGAACTGATATGCCTTGTTCGCACGCTGATTATCATTCAGCGGACCGACTTCCGCCCCGAGCGCGTTCGAAGATCCGCCCAAAGTTAAAGACGGGATGCCGATAGCGCTGGCGGCAACCGCTGCCGCGGTCGCGCCGCCGATCTGTTCTATAAAGCGCCGCCTACCGGGAGCAACGGGGGTATATTCTTGCGTCATTTTGAACTCCTTTGATTTGGAAAAGCATTGGTACCGATCACCGTTAGTGCGACGGATGAGTGACAGGGGAACGAGTCGATTTTGATGTGAGCTACAATATACTCAAGATCTTCCGATAACGGCCTAGATCCAGCAGGTCTTTGTCTCTCGTGCTGTTTTAGCCTATTAAGGCCCGTTTGATCATCTGCTTAAGTCGTGGGTCTTGAGTCTTTCTTTCAATCCGACCAAGTGCAGATCGAGCAAGTATATCCGTATCACCTCTGTGGATCCCAAGCGCGGAGATCAATGTTTGAACGGCCTTTGTGTTTCCGATTCGCTCGAGGCCTTCGATTGCGATTTGCTCGACTAGGTGGCCCGAATGCAACGCTCTTTCGAGGTAGGGAACAGCCACAGGATCTTGAACGTAACTAAGAGCACTCGTAGCATCAGCAGCGGCGTGATAGGAGTTCGCACCGACAACCTTTTCTGCTAGAGAGGCACAGACTTTTATTAGTCTACTAGCATCTCTCGGTCCGATCTCGAATGTCATCTTGTTGCCGCTAACACTCATCTCTTCTCCAGAATTAACTAACTTCACTTCCACTTCATATCTTCCTGGCATGTTGAAGTCAGACCACTCATTCAAGAGCAGGCCCAGTTGATAGGTTTCCCCCGGCCTTAGCGACAGAGTGCCGATTAGGCCGCTACCTCCGCCGGGATCTCGGGTGAACAACTGTGGCGGGTTAATAATCCGACCATCTGGCACCTTCACAGTAATCACGAAGTTTTGTTTAAAATTGAACCCAAGGTTAACCTTGGCAAGTCGCGAAAGACCGTTGTAAACGGCAAAGTTAACCATCACGGGCTCATGTAAGGTGAGCTTAGCGGCTCTCGGAACATACGGGGCGGTAACTTGTCCCACCTGTTGAGCACCCCCCCGGACTTTGGCGTGCATCCAACGCAGAGCGCCGGCGAGCGACAATATTAGAAGACAAGCGGTAATAAGTTTTTTGCATGTAGCCTCCAATCTTAGGGGAGATTGACCGTTGCAGAGGCCCCGGATTTTGTAACCAAATAGTTCCACACGCCGCCAATCGAGTTCACATTTCTTTGTATGTTAATCCCCACTCTCATGTCGACATAGTTTCCACCATTGGCACAAGGACAACGGTACCGAAATTTCTGTACTGCAGTAAACTGATTTATGAAATAGGGACGAAGAAATCCTGGGTTTAACTGAAAATCCTGAAATGAGCCTGTTGCGTCAAAATCATTGATATAGGGGTTCGGAGTGGATGTTGAAGCGTATGGAGGACTGGCCCAAATGAAGGGCCCAACACCTGGATAGCTAACGTATTCTCCCCTGCTGCAGTTTGACACATCCTGCAGATTTCCTGTGCTCGATCCAAATCGGTAATTAGAGTAGAGAAAGCCCTCGCCAATGTCCGTTCCACTCCCCTGTTGCACCAGGTTGACCGGGACGGCGCAAGGAGGCGGTGGCACCACATCACAGGAGGCGCCAGTTGTCATATTGCCGTATACAGGCTGGCCGCAGGTAAAAGCATAGCCCATAATTTCTTGCCATTGAGCTACAATACCTGCCGAACCGAGACCGACGGTCGTTTCGTTCCCTCCACTATCTACAGTTACAACGGACGTGTTACTAGAAGACCAGTTGATTACACTAGACGGGAAGCTAACTAGCGAGTGTGCCGCTTGCAGGCCCGTTGGGCTAGCCATTGCTCTTAAACAATGCGCGCACGATACTGTGCAAGTGAACGAAAGTCAAGAGATTTCTTAGACGTGTTAGATTGTGCGATTTTTTGCTTTAGCGACTTCAGGGAAACAGGTCGTGTGCTAATGAATTCGCTATTGTATGTCTTGTAAGGAATATGCACAGCCTCAAATCTTCAAGCTTCGTGAAAGGATTGCCTCACGATAAACATACAAAGCAATACGATCAAGCAAAGTAAACCTCCACTAAGTGTCGCCTTCCCTCTAAAAACGCGACACTCCCCTATTGACTGAACAACCAACCCTACGAAACGCGGGCTGTGGATAACAGCTATTGCGTCATCATGTCGCTTTCTTTACACTTCACGATAAAGCTAACCATTAACACACTCGCAAATGATTTTGAGATGCCGGTGTTGCCAACGAGGGCTGAACCGCGCGCCGGAGCGCTACGAAGGCGATTGGATAATCCGCTGCTTCTATTGCGGAGCGAAAAACATTGTGACCCCACGTCCATACAATGCCATTGAGCGTTGTGGAGGCAAAATCCATAACTTCCGTCTCAACAGACTCGAATGCCAAACGATCGTTAACGGAAACTATGCTGACCTGCGACGTGATTCCCATTGTCATCCCGTGAAAGAACACCTGTACGTTCCCGGACTCGAATTCGTCTCCAGAGTTAGCAGTCAGCTTCTTAAGGCTGAAGCGAGCAGCATGTTCCGGCGGCAGTGAGATCGGCGGTACCACAAGTTGTTTTCCTTTTTGACTAAAGATGGTGACTTTAGCCGTCATCGACTCAGTTTCGTTGTTGTTGAGCATGAGCGTGGAGCTCATTCCATCTAACTCGGTGAAGTACGGGATGTCTATATAGTGATCTTCAGTTAAAGGCATCTGCGGGTCTGTGACTGGGGCCGGTTTTCCATCGGCTGCTCGCGAGCGATACATGGAGAAACAAAAGCAGATCAACATTACAATTACTACTATTAGAGCAGTTGAGAAAGCTGAAAAGGCAGTTGGCCTATATTCTGACTGTTGCGACGTGAGCTTCATTCCGAACCTCCTATCCTAGTAAGGGTGAGCTCGTGGCTCACTTGTGGTTTGGACAAATTCAACCAGGGAATCATTTCATCCGAGTAACAAGCCTGGCCCGGGCTAAACAAGGTGACTTCATTGATCACAAGGCGCAATAACCGCCTTTCGAGTTTTGGACAGTTGATTGGGATGCTAAAGCGCGAGTTTACGGGAGCTGATCCGCAGGCTCGTGGGGGGCCTAGCGTCATCTTTCAAAATCGTGCTCACGAAACCATGTTTGCGGGGGTTGAAGTCAATACGCTTGCGGTTTTATTTTTGCAAAAAAGTCGAAGAGCACGTCTTCAGTTGCCGTAATCTTCGATTAACGCTAAGCTTTGCCGTTCATGTGGAGGACTCTCGGAAGACTTTGGCATCCCCTTCCATTTCAATAACAACTGCCGGATTGAGACCGGACTTGTTTGCTGAGGCCGGTTCACGTTCGGTAAGTCGCACAATGCTGGCCATTGCCTTAGGCGTGCTAGGGATCGTGGGCCTTGGTTTCCGTGCCACAGGATTGAGCAGCGAAGGTCTCAGCGAAGACGAGATGAACAAGCTTATAGCCGTGACTGACTATCGCCAACATGGACTGACGTCAGCGAACGGCGAACACCCCTTGCTGATGAAAGGCCTATTAACTGTCAGCGTAATCGCCGCCGAGAAATGGAATCAAACGGCCCTGGTTGCCACGCATCCGGAATTAAATTTTCCCATCGAGAGCGCTATCCGTTTGCCTAACGCGATCGTTGGCGCCTTGACCGTGGTAGTGCTGTATCTCGTGGCGTCTGAACTGTTCGGCATAGAGGTTGGATTGATCGCCGCGGCCTTATGGGCCTTCGATCCTCTGGTCATCGGGTTCAATCGGATCGCCAAGGAAGACACCTTTCTAGTCTTCTTCTTTCTGTTGGCTAATTTCTTCTGGCTACGTGGCCAGCGCGTCGCTGAAAGCCAGCCGCATCGACGGCCAGAGCCTTTCTACTGGGCCACGGCCGCCGCGTTCGGCGCGATGATGGCCTCAAAGTATTTCCCGCAAATGATTGCCATTAGCGTCGCCTACAACTACACATTTCAGGGAATTCCCGCTACTCGTTGGCGCATCGGCAAAAAACGGTTTCTGAAATTCTTCATCATCATGGGAGTCGTCTTTCTGATCTGCAATCCTACGATCCTTTTGCCCGGAACGTGGCGCACAATATTAAAAGTCGCGAGCTATCGAATGATAGGACACGACAGCTATGAGTTCATGGGCCGCCTCTATCCGCACTTGTACACTGACTGGTTCCGTGGCGAACCCTGGTACTTTTACTTTGTTCTGCTCGGCACAAAACTTCCTGGGCTGACTCTATTGAGCGCCGCCTTGGGCCTGGTTTTAATGTTCCGCCGAAAAACGGGAGATGGGCGCTATTTTGTGCTCCTTTGGCTGTTCGTCTGGTCGATGAGTTTCGTTTTTGCGGGCGGCAAATTTACCCGCTACGTCACCTCCGCTCTACCGGCAGTGATTATCATGGCAGCGATTGGAGTCCAGTTCGCCGCTCGCAAGCTGGCGCGATTGTGCGCGCGCGTCTTTGAAAACCAGAGCGTCAAAGTTTACCCGCGGGCTGCGCTGGCTTCGTTGGTAATCATCTCGGCGTTCTGGTCGGCGACCACGGCTGCGCCACATTATCGTCTTTACGTGAACGCGCTTGGCGGTGGTCCAGGGCGCGCGGGCACAATGTTTCCGCAGGATGAGTTTTACGATGCTTATGTCCAGGACACAATGACCGAGATCGCCAAACACGCTCAGCGCGGCGCCCGCGTCGCCAGCGAATTGCCGCTGGTCGCCGCCTACTATGCGGAGCGAGCGCAGCGCCCCGATTTGGTTTGCGTGGAATTGTCTGACGCGGCAGAGATCGCGAAGCTCTCCCCCGGCGATTTCGTTATGGATGCGCATGGCCGAACCTACTTCAATAATCAGGCGATGTTGCTGCGCTTGCGACAAGCGAGCCGGCCATCGTTTACTATCGCTGTGGGAACGACGCCTGCCGCCGATGTTTACGTTTTGGATAGAGCCTCGATTGACGCATTAGGCGGCAAGGAGTACGTACAGATGAAGAGAGAAGATTTTTGAACCGCAGAGGACGCAGAGGTTTTCGCAAAGGGATGCAGAGTTTTGTTTTCCTCATAGTCCATCTGAGAAAACCTCGGGGCCCTCTGCGGTTAGATCTTATTTTCCATTGAGCACTATGACCCCTCTCGATAAATTCCTCGCGCAATCAATCCCCGACTTAAGGGAGCGCTTTGGCGATCGCGCGCGTCCCGTTCCAAAAGGCCTGGTCGAAGCTCTGGAAACGGACCAGCGCCAAGGCGCCCATCATCTCGCCAAACAGATTCGCGAGCGTCGGCGAAAGAACCGCGCCGAAGGCCAGCGTCTTCACAACCTGTTGCGTTTTGAGATTGAGCTATGGGAGCAAGGCTTCCGGTTTATCGCCGGTGTTGATGAGGCTGGGATGGCGCCGCTCGCCGGGCCCGTCGTGGCCGCTGCGGTGATTCTGCCCCGCAATTACAAGCTGCGCCAATTGAATGATTCAAAGCAAATTCTCGATGAGGCGCTACGTGCTGAACTTGCCAAACATATCAAACAAGACGCGGTCGTATGGTCCGTTGGCCGAGCTGAAGTAGGAGAGATCGACACCTTGAACATCTATCATGCCGGCCTGCTCGCAATGCAGCGCGCGGTTAATGGTCTTTCTTCGCACCCTGATTTTGTTTTAGTTGATGCGCGACGCATTCCTCACTGCTCGGCGCCGCAGCGTGGCATCATCAAAGGCGATACGCTTTCCGCCAGCATTGCCGCTGCGTCAATCATTGCCAAGACGACTCGCGATGCGCTGATGCGCGAATTCGACTCAGTTCATCCGGGTTACAATTTCGCGACGCACAAAGGCTATCCCACACCGGAGCATTGCCGCTTGCTGAAAGAACTCGGCGCCGCGCCGATTCACCGCCGCAGCTTCGCCCGCGTGCGACAGGTCCTCGGCCTCGATCCGATTCAAGATGAGTTGTTCGCCGATCCACTGCAATCTGCGGAGCAACTCGAAGAACAAGCTCACGCCGCGCACAACGGTTGACTCTGCGCCCTCTGCGAAAACCTCTAATCGCTCAGCGGTTTAAAAACTCCTTTCGACAGCTCGCGCCTCAACTTGAAACTTGATACCTGAACGCCGAAACTAGGCTCGATGTCTCTAACCGAATACAAAAAGAAACGCCGCTTCAAAAAAACACCCGAGCCTGGTCCGGAAAAGAAATCTTCGGAGTTCGGTAATATCTTTGTCGTCCAGAAGCATCGCGCGACGCAACTGCATTACGACTTTCGTCTCGAAGCCGAAGGCGTACTCCTGTCATGGGCGGTACCCAAAGGCCCTTCGATGGATCCAAACGTGAAGCGACTCGCGATGCACGTCGAAGATCATCCCGTCGATTATGCCAAATTCGAAGGCATCATACCCGAAGGCGAGTACGGTGGCGGCACCGTGATGGTTTGGGATACCGGCATATATGGTCCGGAAAATACGACGAGTGTTTCCAAAGCCGTTGCAAAGGGCGAATTGAAATTCGCTTTGCTCGGCGAGAAGCTAAAAGGTTCGTTCGTGCTCGTGCGCACGCGCGAGCCGCAATGGCTTCTGATCAAGCATCGAGATAAGTACGCAAAGGAAGAAGACATCACCGAGACGCAACCATTCTCAGTCTTAACGAAACGCAGGCTCGCCGAGATCGCCGAAGACGAAGGTGGCGATGTGAAGAAAGCGGCGACCGGCGATCCGAAAAAGCTTCCGCGTCGTCGCGATATCAAACGTCGAAAAAAAACCACGACGAAAAAGATCTGGCACAGCAAGCGTAAGCACTCATAGTTGATAGCAGCGGAGATTCGGATTCATGAAACATCCACTGTTATTTACGCTGTCTCTGTGCTGCGCGTTGACGGTCACGTGCGTCGCCTTGAGGCTGGCCGCAAATGCGAGAGAATTTCAAATCGTCGATTCTTTAATAAAATAAACGATGGCGCAAACGTGAATGCGAAAGACAAGGAAGGCGGACAGCTTTGAGATTTGCACGGGAGAGCAAGAGCGGAGGAGAACCGGGACGCGTAGAGATTCTCAAACGGCTGACGAAGGCAGGAGCGAAGGAATGAAGAGAGATTCTCGCTGAGTCTTCCTCTCCCTTTGGGAGTGTACAGACGAGAGGACCAGGGGTGAGGGCATAGCTGAACATGAAAAGAGAACTCTCCTCGTTTGCTCCTCCGATCCGCTCGCATAAGAAAGGAAGGTGGGTTGCCTTCCATCGCCAGGCCCTCACCCGACCCTCTCCCAAAGCGAGAGGAGTATCAAAATCTCAGAACACGGGGCCAGCAAAAAACTCTGGCTTAAGAGCCAAACATGCTTTAAGATGCGCAGGATATTGAGTGGCCCCATGACAAACTTGGATCGCCTTTACTTTTTTTATCGCGCGCCGCGGGAGCGTTTCCGGCAATTATTGGCCATTTATGGGCGAAAACCTGAAGACCGACTCCCCGATGCCAGGACTTTCCTGACCAGATTCGCGGCGCACAAATCGAATTATCTGCTCGGCTTCATCACCGATCCCGCCACCGCTTTGTTCCTGATAGCTTGGGACATCAGCGCGCTCCGCGTTAGCCTCCTCGCCGCGTTGGGTTCCTTCTGCTGCGGGCTCTCGGCGTGGACGCTGCTCGAGTATGGATTTCATCGCTTCGTCTACCACAAAGGCAACACCTTGGCACACAAAGGTCACCTGATGCATCACGAGTCGCCAAAATTATTGCTCGGAATGCCGTGGTACGTGACGTCAGGTTTCTTCTTGATCATGTGGTATCTCTTCGCGGTGCGTTTTCGGCTGCCCTTTGCGGCGAGTTTCTTTGGAGGTATCGCGGCCGGGTATTTTTATTACTGCTCAGTTCATCACATTCAACATCACTTCCGTCTAGCCAACACCTGGTTTCGCGATCTCACCCGACACCACAACATTCACCATCGATTGAAAGACGTGAATTTCGGAGTGACGAACCGGTTCTGGGATCGAGTGTTTGGGACTCAGTATCGAAAAGAAGATTACAAGCTTAAGCCTACTGCGCGTATCAATCGGAAGGATTGACTCTCTAGATCCCAACTATCGCCAGTGGTTCAGCGTGTTGACACTGTTTTCGATCGGCAGGCCCGAAGCAAGAAGTCTCTCCAGCGCGATCACAATGTCAGCGGTAGTCATGTCCTTCGAAGGATTATTATCGCGATAGACCAGCAGGATGCCGCTGTGTTGCCGCCCGTGCGCTTGCCAAAGTTCATGGAGGTCTATGAAGTCCCGCGGATTATGCGTGAGTAAGACAAGACGATGCCGAGCGGCATATTCGATCCGAACAATCATCGAGGTAGACGGTGAGAGACGTCCCGATCGCAAGTCGCTACTCTAGTCCCCCAGCCCTGCGTTCTTGAGCAACTTCTTCATCAACCAGTGACTTGTTTTCCTGGTAGTAATCCCACGCTTCCTCTACTGCTGGGACCGGGAGATCATAAGCTTCCGCGGTTTCTTCCAGCGTCAACTTGTTCGACAACATGGTTCCCACAACATCGCGGGCCGTGAGGCACCCACGATCCTTGATATAGAGCTGTCTTTTCCGCTCGTCGAAGTGCGGGATCAAGTATTCGTATTTAACTCTCAGGTTCGCTGACATTTCTAAGGCTAGTCTAACAAGACGCCGCTGGGCCACAAGAGTTATCGCCAATCGCCCACGATCACGAACGGAGCCCAATAAAACGGCGCGCTGTATTTCTTTCCCGAAATCAATCCGAGTTGTGCGGCTCGCATCGCAACAGACGCTGAATTCGAGCTGGCAGGACCAAGCAAGCGGCGATAGAAGTCGGCCATCAGGTCAGCCGTCGATTTATCCGCTACCGACCAAAGGCTCACGCCGACGGTTGGCGCGCCGGCATACATGAACGCGCGCGTCAAACCGATCACACCTTCGCCGCGCTTCTCTTTCCCCAATCCCGTTTCGCACGCCGACAGCATCACCAGTGGCGCTCCCAATCGCAGGTTGAAGATCTCGTCCGTGCGGAGAAAACCATCGTTGTCCTTGTTGCCCACGAGCGAAAGGACTACGCCGGTGAACTGTGGCCGTTCGGCATCGAGCAGACCATGCGTGGCGACATGAATGATGCGATAGTTGGTTACGTCGCGGCTGCGCAAATTGTCTTCACTGGCGTTCAAGTCGATCCAGAGATCGGCCTGACTGCCGTTGGATTTCGCGATCTTCCCAATCTCTTCCGCCTCGACACGAGTACCAACCAGTCTGGCTAGTCTCAATCCACCGGCCGGTGTTGGTTCACCAGCCACATCGTTGACCGCGCTCTCGAGTCCAAGTCCCAAGCCGCGTGCCTCGGCGGGTGCCGGCACTCCGGCTTTACCTTTCACGCGCGAATCGTCGGAACTGAAAATCGGATCGGCGACCGCCAACAGATTCTTTCCGGACGGTTTGTTTCCGGATTGACGAATGGCGGCCACGACTGAAGCCGAGGGCGCGTAAACAATTTCATTGCTCTTGACTAGATAACTGAGCGAGGCGTAGTCCGCACCGTCGGTAGATCTCACCAAGGCTTCAAAAGGAATGTAATTCAATGCGCCATCTGCAACGACCAACAGACGTTTGTCTCCGAATGAATTGCTCGCCGGCTCGACTGCCGCCCGGTAAAGCGCGTTCGAAGCCGCCACGAAGGCAGTTAGATTTTCCGAAGGACCTTCGACTAATCCCAAGCCTCGCTGCTGTTCAGCGACCACATCGATGCCGACGATCCGACGCTGCAACTTTGGGGGAATTAACTGCGCGCGAAAATCGGTCGCGAGCTTGTCAATATTCGATCGTGGCGGCAGCTTGAAGAGCGAAACGCCCGACTGCGTGACCGCAAACGCATAAGAAGTGTCGTTTCCTAAACTGTATTCCAGCAGCACAGTGCCATCATCGAGAACCTTCTGCTGCGTCTCGGCGAGCGTAAGCGGCTGCGCGCCGGTTAATGCAGCATAGCGCGGACTGCCCGCGCGAATCTGGTTTTCAATCTCATCGAACTCGGTCTGCAGCTTGTCGAGTTCTTTTTCGAGGTCGGCCGGCTTCTGCTTTTGATCGCCGGAAAGGCTGATGCCGGTAAGCTGCTCAGCGATTTCCTGCTGTCGATTGAGGTTGTCCTGCTTGCGCTTGAGCAAGGCAGCGGGCACGCCTTCAGTAATCTGCGCATTGACTTCACCAAGCATGTCCAGGAGCGAGCGTGCTCGGCCCGCTTCCGTAATTTTGAAAGACTCAGCAGCGTAATCAAGGGCTTTCCCACTCAGCGCATTACCGGCAGGCGAATTCAGCAAGGCCGTCTCCGCGAAAGCACTCGCTGCCTCGTCATAAACATCCTTCGTCGTCGCCAGGAACGTCGTGCGTGATTCGTCTGCGCGCAAACTTCCGGCCCGAATCGTCTCAATAGTCTTCAACGCTTCGCGATATGCGTTGAGTGCCTGTTCGCGCATTTTCGCGGCGTCTTTTTCCTGCGCCGCTTGCAGCCAGAGGCTGCGACCAAGACCGCGCTGTGCCGGCCACATCAAATCCAGACGTGCGTCTTTCTGGGCTCCGCTCGCAGCGTCGGTAAACATCTTGGCCGCATCTTTGTAACGGGCCTGCCGGAGCGCCACGTCACCCAGACTGGTGCGCGCAGCGGCGCGAAAACGACGCGTCTGGCCAAGGTTCGCGACTACGGGCAACGCGCCGCTCCCGGCCTCGAGCGCGTTTTGAAAATGCTTGCGCGCAGTTTCCAGATCGTTATTCGCAAACGCCAAACGGCCCAGGCCCAACTCATAAGTCATGTAGACGATGGCAACGCGGTAGTCATCCAACTCCTTTTTGGTCTCCAGTAAACCGGTCGCTGCGGAAGTTGGAGCTTCGACGGAAGGGCGTCCGGTGGTCATGATGGCTCCGATGGCTCCCAATCCACCCAGGCGTCGCGTTGCTTTTGCGGCTGCAGTTTCGGGCCTCTTCACACTCATCATGAGATAGGCCGAGCCGGCTTCTGACAGATGACCCAGACGGTAATTCGCGTCGCCGATTTTCGCGAGCATCAGATTCGCGTTATAGCCGTTGTCGACGACGCTGGCAGCGGTTTGCGTTGCGGCGTTCGCGGTTGAACCGGCTCGGCTTGCCAGACTGCTGGCCGCGGCCTGGTCTGTTTGATCTTTGCCGCGCGCAGCGACGAAAGAATCGTAAGCTTTCCGATAATGATCCAGCGCCACTTTGTCCTGGCCCTGAATCATGTACAGGTCGCCGAGCGCATCCTGCGCCGCAGCAATCCCGCGAGTGTTGTTTGTCTGCGTGAAAAGGTTAAGAGCAGTTTCCAGATAACTCAGCGCCTGATCGGCATGACCCTGCTTGAGCAGAGAGCGGCCGCGGCTTAGCGCCGTGTTGGGATCTGTTTGCATGTCGAGCGCGGCTGGAGAAACGTGGGCGGAACTTGAGAATGGCAGCGATGAAGCGAAAGCTGCCGAGCAAACAATTACAAAAAGCAGGCCGTACGTTTTCGCAATCATGACGTTCCTTCCCTCGAGTCTATTTATAGCCGACGAGCCTTGCGTCTTACGTGTTTCTATTCTTGGCGACTCTGAGTGAAAAAGTCGCGCAAAGCCCGTGTCAGAAGCCCGCGTGTTAGCCAGGGCCCGTCGAGTATTGAGGAGCCCTCCCTGACGATCGGGCTTCTGACTCTACTTATGGATCAAATCCAGCACCGTCACGAGCACCGGCGCGGTGGTCAGCGCGTTCATGCGAATGACTGACGGCTCGGGGGCGCTTTGATCTAACCCCAAACCGCGCGTCGTAGCAACTCTTTCCTTCTCAGTTTGCGTTTGGCCAAACGTCTTGCTCGCGACCACTTTAATATCAGCTCTAGTTGCATCCTGAACCTGCTTCCAAACAGCGGGCGAGGGATGCCAAGGACACTGGCCTTTATTAGTCGCGCAAAACGCAACCAGATCTTCGCCCGTGGGAACCGAAACCAGCGGCTCTCGCGTCATCACGACATAAAGCCGCTCGACGCCCGCATTACCATAGAAGGTAAACCAGCGCAGGCGTTCATCTGATTCCTCGCTCGAGGGAACTTCCATCGGCACGTGCGCTTCAATCCAGTTTTCGCCACCATCGAGACGCGGATCGGGATAGATCATTTCGGGCGCGCCCTCGCCTTCGGTATGAAAAACGTAGAGGTAACCGTCCACGTTGGGCTCGAGCGAGATGCGTACGCCATCCCCGTTATGAAACTCGCGGGTAGGTTCGACGCGCACGCTGCGACCACTCGCGCCGCGCATGAAGAGCGTGTAACCAAGCCCGATCGCTTGCAGGGGCACATTTACTGAAGACGTATTCTTGTTTCCGGAACTCTTCATGTTGGCATTGACAGCATTCTTGCCGGTATTAGCATTGGTCAAGGTAGTTGAAGAGTTGGTATTCGCTTTTCTTGGCGGCCTATGTCGATGCGATGGGGCGTTGGTGTTCGTAGTCTTTGGCCGGCTACTCAAGAACGCGCCACGAACTTCGTCATCCGGCTCCTGAGCGCGAACCAGCAACATTCCACACGCCAAACCGGCGAGCGCAAACAATGCTATGAAACTTCTCGACTTCATTAATGCCTCCCTAGATCCAATTACTTGTGTTCTATCCGAATCTTAAAAACTACGGACGCGTTGCCTTCGGCATTTTGCGGAATCTTCACGGAGACAAAAGGTGACGCGCCGGTTTTGATTGTCTCCGTGCCAAGCAGATTCGGTTTCGATTGACTCTGAAAATCATTGAGTTGCTTCTGTTCATTTGCCGTCAGCTCGTGCAATGCCGGACTATCGAGAAAGTCCGGATGAGACAGCGCGACGCCTGAAAAGATCATCGTGAACTCGTCCGTTCCCGGAGTCTGGTCGAGATTGAGCCAGTTTTCAGTCTTGCCGGTATCCCCTGGAAAGGCGAAGTCCTGGCCACTCTTGACCTCGTTGGTTTTCACGCCGTACGCAGCCGCGGGTTTCGCCGTCAGAAACATAGTAGGCGCATTCTTGTTGCCTGGACCGATTATGTAGAGGTAACCGTTGTCGCTCGGCGAGAAGTGAAATTTGAACTTTTCGCCCGAAGGCATCGTCAGACGATCTCCGGCACGTACCGCATCGGATTTATTCGGAGTGTTTACTTCAATCCAGTAGCGGCCAGCTTCATGCCCGCCGCCGGCCAAGTCAGTTCCATTCGGCCCATTCGATGAATCAGTTCGCGAAGGATTGTTTGGCGTCTTGCCAGTCATGAAATGTATGACGGCGTAACCGCCAACGCCGACTATCAGCAGCAGGACTATTATTCCGGCGCCCACGAACAGAAGCGGTGAACGACGCTGTCGTGGCACAACTACCGGAGCGGAGGCAGGGGCTGGTTGACTCGAGATTGCCGGCGAGTAGGGCACGGCAAAAGCCGGCTCCGCTTTTTCGCTCGCGCCTCCGATTACAGTTGGCATCGTCGCCGTCTGACTCGGAATGTTAGCGCCGGAGACTATTTCGCTCTGCGGTTCAATCTCTGATTCGCCGACGATCGTGGCTGCCGTGCGCTGGGCCGAAGTTAACCTGCCTTGTGATTCACCGCGCGAGGTCGGCGATGCGGCCAGTGCGGCGCCAGTCGAGAGTCCGGCACTGAACGAAGAAGACGGGGCAATCCCTCCGGCCGCCAGCGCTGCTATCAATTCATCTTTCAATTCATTCGCCGTTGCCTGTCGTTCGCTTCGATCTTTGGCAATCGAGCGTGCGATAGCATCACTAAAGCTTTCGGGAACACTGGCGTCAACTTCATGCAGCGGCTTTGGGACGACGCTGACGTGTTGTCGGCGCAACTCAGCCAGGGTCACGCCGCTGAATGGCCGCTGACCAGCGATTAACTCATAGAAAACGACGCCGAGGCTGTAGATGTCCGCGCGCCCATCAATCTCTGAGTTGCCATCGTCGGGCAGCTCGCCCCACTGCTCGGGCGACATGTAATAAGGCGTCCCGAGCATCTGGCCGGCAATCGTCAGATTTGTATTTCCCGTCTTCTCGGCGCCGGCAACTTCGCGCAGTTTCGCGATTCCGAGATCGAGCAGCTTCACCACCAGTTCACCGCCAGTGCTCGGTTTCCCGATCATGATGTTTTCGGGCTTGAGATCGCGATGCACCACACCCATTGCATGCGCGGCATTGAGCACGCTCATGATTGGGTCGAGCACGGCCACAGCGTCGGCGGGAGAAAACTTTCCATGCTTCCTGAGCTCAGCGTCGAGCGTGTGGCCCTCGACGTATTCCATCACGAGATAGATCGTGCCGTCGCCGGACGTGCGCAGATCGTAAACTGTGACCGCATTCGGATGACGAAAACGCCGCGCGGCCTGGCCCTCGCGTTGAAAGCGGCGCAGCCATTCGGTATTGCTGCGCATCTCCGGCGGCAGCACCTTGATGGCCACGCGATCGCCGAGCAGGATGTGACGCGCACGATAGACTGCGCCCATCCCACCTTTGCCCAGCACGCCTTCGATTTGATACTGGCCGTCGAGCACGGTCCCGATCAATGAAGACGGATCTTCTTCCAAAACTTCGCCGTCCTTCGGGCAAAAGCTCACCGCGTCATCGAATTTTTCGTTGCAGACCGAGCAGTACTTCATTGGTGAATTAGTTTACAACGAACGATTAAGGAGAGACGAACCGACCGTGTCGGCTAGGACTGGTGATCGCGCAACCACTCTTCAAAGGCAAGTAGCGTCTCGTACTGATCTTTAGTCTTGCTGAGGGTTAGGAACTCAGTTAGTACGCGGCCGGACAATATGGGTAAGGCTGGGCTCGGGTCTGTTGCTACATATTCACCATGGTCGAGTTTGTAGATGGTTATCGATTGTCCGTCATAGCGCCAGATTTCGGGCACGCCGAACGACGCGTAAATTGGAAACTTAAATAAAGACTGATGTTGCAGATCTACTTCCACCACGATATCCGGCGGAGGATCAGTACTGAAGTCTATGTCAGTCCTGGCTCCCAGAGCCTCGGCTGTTTGTACATAGAATTCCAAATCCGGTTCTACACCCCTTGGCTTCTCCTTCATCGTCGCAGATCCAAAACAAAGCACCTTGATGCGAAGCCTGATACTTAACATGCTAACCATGTAGCTAATCAGAAACTGATATTGTTCGTGTTCTGCTGAGAGTGACATGATTTGCAGTCTTCCGGAATCGTAGCTGATCCGCAGACCTTTTGCTTCGCCAACCGCTTCCAGCAATTCTTCGTACTCTTCCCAAGGAACGCCGGTGAGAAGGAGAGTGCCACCTGCCGGCAGGTGCTCAATAGCTTCGTAGTAGTTTGCAGTTTGGACAGTCATCGAGATTCCCAATGCTGTTGGTCTAAACCGAATTGTACCATCGTGCGCTGCTAGTCACGAATAGATTCGCTCTGCGTACTCCGCGACCATTCGATCGCTGCTGAACATCGGCACCAGCGTTTGAATTGAACGTTTCATCATCGCTACCCATTGGGGCGGGACACCTTCAGTATTGCGGGTGTAATAGCGGGGAATAATTTCTTCAGTGAGAACGTGATAGAGAGACTCGGCTTCCCTATAGTCAGCTTCTTCTTCGCTCAGCTCGCTAAGATCGCCGATCGCGAAACCGTTGTCGCCGTCATAGCCTTCCAGCCACCAGCCATCGAGCACGGAAAAATTCAAACCGGCGTTGATCGCCACCTTCTGCCCGCTGGTGCCTGAAGCTTCCAGTGGCCGGCGCGGCACGTTCATCCAGACATCGACAGATTGCACTAACTGTCGCGCCACTTCCTGATCGTAGTCTTCAATAAAGGCTAGCCCATGACGCACGGATGAATCGCGTTGGCAGTTGATCAATCTTTGCAACACGGCCTTCGCGTTCTCATCCTGTGGATGGGCTTTGCCGGCGAAGACAAATTGAATCGGGCGCTCCGGATCATTGATTAGCTTTGTCAGC
>WNFT01005391.1_pt1 | contig 18580 bp, 21 predicted proteins | sample 5400191 | NCBI WGS metagenome assembly WNFT01 (sample SAMN13153359, study PRJNA577476) | soil metagenome | isolation source: 80 cm saprolite under Madrone tree | place: USA:California | collected 2016-06-14 | reverse complement strand
TAGCAGTTTGTTGAAGAATCCAGTTTTTCTGGTCCTCGGTTCTTAATTTCGGGTTAGCACTGCGTTGTGAAGAAGCTCTTTGAGTCGTTCTATCTATTCAGCGGGGCCGAATCGAAGCTCCGTGTCATGTTCTGGCCATCAGGTTTCTCAATCGGCACAGGTTGTAGGCAGCTCCGGTGAAGATAAACAGCCACCCCACTTTGTCGATCCCTCGCAACTTCACTTTCTTTAGCATCCCTACCATCTTCATCCACCCGAACGACTGCTCCACTCGTTTTCGCTTCCGCTGACTGATCTCATACCCGGTGTGCCGTGTGGTCCGCTCGTCCACCGCGCTTCTGCGCTTGGTCGTGTAAGTTGCAGTGGAACGGGCTTTTTTCAACAAACTGATAATCGCCTCCCTCACGATCAGGACACATATGTGTGTATGGCGGACACTATTTCCCTGATAATTGGGCTTCGTCGGAACCTGTCCCGCCATCTTCTAACAAACAGCGATTTTGATATCGTCTTAGCTATCTTCGAAATGAAACGCGGTGATTCACTCTCGTTCCAGTTCCTAAAATCTCTTGACCCGATTTAATTCCGAGCCTTTTGCTTCTCTGGTCACTACCACGGTTTTCTCTGCAGCAACGGAAGGTCGTTTCGAGACAGCTCCGAGGGCCTTGTCCCCAATTGATTGCGCAGTTGCAAAACCTAATCCGCTCTCGCAGGTCAGGTTTTGTTCGCGGCACACTTAGAATTGCAACTTAAGGGCAAACTGAATCGAGCGAGGACCGCCAATCTGATACAACGGATTGAAACCTCCAAGCGCCCCACCGCTACCTAGACTCGACGCCAGTGTTTGAGTCGAGAGACCGAAGAGAGAGCTTCCCAGATCGCTCACTGGCGGCCCGAAATTGGGATGGTTGAAGACATTAAAGAACTCAGTGCGAAGTTGGAGACTGACTTTCTCCGTCAGATGGAATTGCCGACGAACCGCGAAATCATCCTGCCAGGCTCCGAATCCTCGCAGCACATTGCGACCCAAACTCCCCTGCTGCCCAGCAACGGGAGGGCAATAGGGCCCCAGACACCCGGCACCGCCCTGATTGGGAGTATTGTTTAAGATCTTTCCGCCTGGATACTGAGTCCCGTAAAGGTAAAGAGGAAATCCGGAAACGACGTCTGGGCGAGCGTTAAAAAAAGTGCCACTAACAACAAAGCTTCCCCCAGTTGCGTCTACGGGCAGAGCCGATCGAACGAGGAGAAAATCATCCATAGACCAGTTGTTAAAAATTGTCCCTGTAATCCTTGACTTGAACCGAAATGGCACATCGTAGGTCAATGCGCCGGACACTGAATGTCGCACGTCGAAAGCTGAATTTCCTCTATCCCTATTCGGGCCAAACAGCGTCGACGGGCCATTGAAATACGCAGAGTCGCTCGAGGCGATGTCTATCGAATGGGACCACGTATAGGAAGCTAAAGCCTGCAGCCCTCGCGATATCCGACGCTGGAACTTCAACTGGAATGCGTCGTAGTCCGATGTCGCCGTATTTCTTGTAATGGAAACTGTTCTCGTAAAATTTGGGTTTGGACTATTCAGGGCATCAAAGCGCAGCAAATCGCGTCCCAGCGCTGCGACATAGGTTGCTGAGACTGTTTGTTTCGCACCTAGGGCTTGCTCCACGGCTATATTCCACTGATAAGTACGCGGCAGCTTTAGGCGGGGATCAGCGATGATAATGCTGCTGCTCACTGGAGGGGTCTTGCTCAAAACAGGCGGCGCAGCCTGCGTGGGTGACAAAGGGATCGGCACAAAGAACACGGGCTTGGTCTTTACCACAGGCCAATCGAAACTATTATCACCCAAAGCTCCCGAACCGAGGTCATAGAAGGCCCCTCCTCCCCCTCGTAGCACGGTCTCCCAGCCCAGCTTTTGATGAAGTTGATAGGCGACACCGACGCGCGGTGCAAAGTTTTCATAAGTGGTGGCATAAAGAGGTGTTCCTTGCGGTGCCAAGGTCATCGTCGCGGGATTGTCCAATCCCAGAACGGTAAACGGATAGCTTGCCAGATCCTTGCCTTTGAGGGGTGGATTCACGTCCCAGCGTAACCCGTAAGTCAGCGTCAATCTTGAAGACAATTTCCACGTGTCCTGAGCATAAAGCGAGAAATTCTGCGACAGGTACGTGACAGCTTGGGCGGCCTGGATGGCCACCAGGATTGCCTTGCCCGACAGAGCATATCCCGAGGGAGGTGTGGAACTGGAACCAGTAGTCACTCCTAAGAACACTAGCGTTTGACCGTAAAGGGGATTATCGGCGATAGGCGAGAGCCAGCGGTAATCCACGCCAAACTTCAACTGGTGCCTGCGAACTGTAAACGCCAAATTGTCGAGGATATTGACCTGACGCTGTTCAGCGTTGCCTAAGTTACCTGCGAAAAGTGCGGCTGTGCCGCCCGTTCCGGCGCCGCGAATTTGAACTGAGAACAGACTATTCGCTGAAGAGGTGCCGGGAGGAAACATGACGCTGTCGGGTAGCGGTACTGCTCCGTCGAAATTATCGAGTTTAGAAGAAAGCGTGCCGTGGACATTACTGTAATTGAAACGTGCTTCATTGCTTAGATTCGGAGAGAAACCGACATTGAGGCCGAGCGTCATCGTGTGTGTTGCAAATGAGGTCGACGACGTTTTGCTTGGGGCACTAAGATCCCGTTGAGCCGTGTTCGAGGGTGAATAATTGTAGCGCGCAAACAGCGTCAGGGCGGAATTTATTGAATGATCGATGCGTATGCTATAAGCATTGAGCGTCGAAGGATTCGAAAAACTGGTATTGAGTTGCGCAAGACCGCTTGGCAGGAATGGGCTGCTTGCGCTTGGCAAAGGAAACGCATTCAGGAGAGGCTGAATTCCCGCTGGGGCGGATTGTCTTGACGCAAGGTCCGGTACCAGAGTCTGAGTAGTGACAGGCTGGCGCAGACGCAGTCCTTCATAGGAAAAGAAGAAGAAGGTTTTGTCTTTGATGATGCGGCCGCCGAGCACGCCGCCAAAATCGTTTTGGCGCTCTTCAGCTTTTGGCAGGCCATTCCTATTCGAGAACCAATCGTTTGCATCGAAGACATCGTTTCGGAGGTAATCAAAGGCTGTGCCGTGGAACTGATTCGTGCCCGACCGCGTGACCATGGAAACTTGTCCTCCCGGAGCACGCCCAAATTCCGGGGCAAACGACGAAGTCTGAATGCGAAATTCCTGCATCGCATCGACGGAAACGAGGCTGTTGGTTCCCCCTTGTGCGCTTAAACCAGGGAGCGAACCTCCGGCCGTCTGGTTCAACCCGCTGGTTATGGCGATACCAGTGTTTGCGCTAACGCCATCGACCGTGAAATAGTTTGCGTCGCTGCGCTGCCCGTTGACACTGAATTGGCCTTGACTGGTGTAACTTGTCGGAACCAGCACCACACCCGGCGTGAGCAGAATTAGCGTCTGAAAACTCCTACCATTCAGCGGAATGTTCTCGACAAATTGACGATCCACAACCGTGCTCACCGTCGCCGATTCGGTGCTGATTAACGGAACGCCAGCTTCAACCGTAACTGTTTCTCTAACATCTCCGACTTGCATGTTGAAGTTCATTGAGATTGTGTCGGTGACATGAAGAGTGACGCCCGGCTTCACGATGACTTTGAAGCCGCGTTTCGAGACAGAAAACTCATAATTGCCCGGTTCGAGGTTTGCAAAGTGGTAGAGCCCTTCTGAATTCGTTTGGACTATCGTCTCGATTCCAGTCTCAACATTCTTCGCTGTAACTGTCGCTTCGACGATGGCCGCGGCATTCGGATCGAGCACTAGTCCAGTTACACTTACCAACACGGTCTGAGTGCGAGAAGAGGTGCAAAACGCGAGCGTGCATACGATAGAGCAGCAGACGAAGAGACACATCACTTTTTTATTTTTCATGTACGGAACCACCTCGACTTCGAGACCGCGAAGTCCTCTGTTCCTTTCCTTATAGGTAAGCAATGCCGACGATTTATCAGGGTGTTCGATTGGTTTGTACAAATCTTTTACTGCGCACCATTAACCAAACAGAATGATCCGAACGTTTCTCAAGTCGACAGAAAGTGAACAACGACATGTCTTTGTGTGAGTTGACTTTGAATTCAAGGAAAGGAAGGAGATGGTACACCCGCAGTCGTCGGCCGCACAGCATACGATGTGATAGTGGAGAATTCAGGTGGTCTTTCGGCCGCCTTGGCTGAGTTCGTTCGCAGAATAAGTCCAGTAGTATTAATTATGGTGGCCGCTTATGTCTTGTTAGGAATATTTGCTAAACCTTCCGGCCCTCCGATGCCATTCAAAGGGTTCTTTGTCCTCGTAGTTGGGTATGACGTACTGGAGAAACTGCTTCGTTACTTCTTGCACCAGTTCATGACTCGTTCTAAGCTTTCATAATCCCTCGGGGAACCCCAACTCCAAATCGGGTCTAAGAGCCTCGTCTCTGACTCAGCTAATCCCGCGATTACGAAACGTTTCAATGGGAGAACCAGTCCCCTCAAGGACTGTTAGGTGGCACTATGTAACCCTCCAAAGTCCACCATCACTACAGAGTAGGTTAATTTAGGCTTATCGTCAGAAGATAAGTTCTGCTGCTTTCAGTGACCGAGCAAAGGGACAGATAGAGGAATCTGAATCGATTCAGAATGTTTACTTCAGCGGCGAATCGCACCTTCATTAAGAAATGACGAGAGTAGGGGCTTTCCTTTCGGCTTTAGGTTCTCTTTGCGCGAGCTGTCCGTTACAAAAACATAGTCGATACGAGACAGCACTTTGCTATCGTCGACTTTGAGAACCCAACGGTTCTGAGTTGGGTCATCCATGTAAAATATTCCGAGACTACGGGCGTCTTCTCTTCCTACTCCCCTTCCTCCCCAGGCTTGAAAAATTGCGCCGCGTTTGAGCCCTTTTTGCTGGTCCAGGTCGAACGCATAAAAAATGAGGGATTTCCCTTCGGTGTAGAAGATCCTCCCGAACGGACGCTCAAATTCGCCCTGGCTACTAACGTCAAATACATCGATAATGTGCAGGCTCCGCGCGCCCAAGATTTCGGTAATGTCGTGGTCCGTAGCGAGTAGCTTTTGCTGGCGCTCCACGGACTTAACATGCACAAGCGATTCTTGGGAAAGCTCCTCATTGCGTGCGGCCAGCTTTCCCAGCTCGTCTTGTGATTTCCGTAGATCAGCCGTCACGCTTGAAACCTTTTCGGTAAGCCCCGATTTCTCTGCTTCGAGACTCGTGTTCGAAGCCTGCAAGACCTCAAGCGAGCTCTGTAATAACCTGATGCGGGTTTGGAGTTCTGCATTTTCTAGAGCCTGACGTTGGCCGATCGCTTCCGTGCTCAGCAAAGCCTGATGCGTAGCCTCATCGTCTGCCCGTAGCCTCTGCACATCCTCTTCCCTTGTCGTTCGAGGTGCTTCCACAGTCGGTTTAGAAGGAACAGCTTGAAGTCGAGCCACCTGGCTACGAAGCTCGTGTACTTCCCTCTTTAACTTGGCTGAGGTCGCGGCTTCGTCTCTGGATTGTCTTCGGGACAACCAGGACTGAGTCATGTCTAGAGCGACTGCAATCAATAGTGTCGCTGCGAGTGCCAAGGTCGCCCACGATGGCGCTCGTTGGAACGAAAAGCCCCATGCCTTCTTTCGCTTTAACGCAACGGCCCTAGCCCGGTTCTCGGTCAATGGTAGGTTGATCGTCTCCCTCACAGCGCCAAGCAATCTCTCTTTTGTTTTTAGCTGCTCTGTAGTCTCTTCTGCTGAGGGATGAACCGTCGACGCGCCTGTGTCAGATCCTAGCGTATGAGCATAGAGTTGGGAGACAATCCTCCGGAAGTCCCCGTAGGTTTCCCGGCAGACAAGACACAACTGCAAGTGCTCAGTCAACGTCTCCTCTTCGTCAGGAGATGTGTTGTTGGTGGCCGACAAAGCACAAAGGCGCTGAAAGTAATCGTGAGCGGACTTCACCTGGGTCACCGGCGCACCTTCTCTGTGTTCTTATATCCTTCAAATTCTATATAGCCGGCCAACAGATCATTTTTCATCAACTGGCCGCGAAGGTTGGCCAGGCCCCTATAAAGATGATTATAGGTATTGCCGATCGTTTCATCGAGAAGTGCTGCGATTGTTTGCACCTCCAAACCGTCGAAGAAATGGAGTTCCATAGTTCGACGTTGTTTCTCATTCAGAGTCGCTACGACGGTGTCCAAAGACCTTCCAAGGTCCAGTGACCTTATCCAGCCTTCGGGGGTTACCTCAGGATCCGCAACGACTGACGCTTCGTCGGCATCGCCACTCTGCCACTCCCGTTTCTTGAGGAGTCGCGCTTTCTTCACACTCCGATGATAGGCGAGATAAGAAATCCACGTCTTCAAACTCCCTTTCGCGGGATCGAAACTTCTCGCACCCTGGAAAACATCCATGAAGGTTTCCTGAATAACGTCTGCCACATCCTCTGGATTCCTTAAGATTTTTCGCGCGACACTTCGAACCGCAACGTAGTAGCGGTCGAACAATTGTCCAAAAGCTATCTCTGCTTTTGCGGAATCTTTCGTTTTGTTTTTGATTGCGTCGATCAAATCGTTATCGGAGGGACCGGCCGTTGTTTTCTGAGGAACAGATTCGGCGACGAGTGAAGAATTCTTTAGCGAAGTCGGTAGACCGATGGGGAGAGCGTCGGAGCTCATCGCGTGTGTGGCTCCGTCGGTGAACTACGTTTAGCGTGGCAGCTACAGGAACTGTCGTCGTTGGTCATGTTTACGACCAGAAACCAAACCGGCTGTACGCCGCTAAGACCCTCAGCCCCTGGACAGTCGATGCTGTGGTCGTAATTCTGACCACAGACTGTACACCCGTTCGGACATTCTGCAAGCCCTTTATTCTATGGCAGTTACTGACCTCTAAAACTTCGCTGCGATGATTACTCAGTTTGTTATGGAGCATGGAAGTTTATGAAAGGTATTGACGATTCATCGCTGAAGCCATAAGGCGTGCGGTCTTTGTTTGTTCAATTGCCATTCACCTCGGTCATAATCCCAACCGTGAAAACCTGCGCTATGGTCATCGCTGCTTATCTACTTCAGACGTCAAATGGCAGAAGAGGGGAACTTGGCTTGGAGCGCCTGTATCGGGATAAGAACGAAGACATGCGAGCAGCATTGGTTCCTCCCAACCAGGATTGCAGAGAAGAACATGAACCGTGCAACTTCCGTCTCGCTCTTCCGAGCACTTTACGATCACGGAATCCCAAATCTCTGTGCGGCCATCGCGCACAATTGCTTGTCCGACATTCACGACGAGTGATTCGCTGGCTACTCGGAGTTGGCCATGGCCTTCTGCGTCGCAGTTCTGCGTGGGCCTCATCTTTCTGGTGTGCGAGGCCCACGTCGGCGAATTCCGTACTTCAGCAAATTCTGTGTTGAGCCAGCTGTCTTGAGCTGCTCGAACGCCCATTCCAACATCAGTTCTCCGAGGTTGCCGAGCTTTCGCTTCTCGCGAGCAGCAAATTCCTCAAGCTCAGCTCGCAAAGCTTGCCGGACCCGCAGGCTGAGTTGTGCTTTCCATTCACCCATTGCCCAGCCATTGACTTACGACGCAAAGCACCTAGAAGCAAAGCGTGCTTTGACTGTAGACGTGGCGTTCGATGAGGCTTTTGAACACTGACGCTGCCATCGCAGCGGGCGTGATCGATTCTCGGGAGCTCGACAGTCCAATCACAGTGACCAATTCTGCTTTGGTCGGATCGAAAATGTCTCCATGCGTTGCAGAACACGAATCAGCCGGACTACATTCCGGTTCCACAAGTAGAGTTCGGCGAAGGTGTCCACTGTCACGATTCGATATTCCTTTCACCGACGTTTCGGTCAGGATTGAGACCATGCTCATGGAGAGCGGCGCGTATACGTTGGATTGGCTTGCTATTTGCAGACTTCTAGTCTGCTCTCGCAGGGTCGCCTACGCACACCAATAGCTACGTGGTCGGAAGGCCGACCACTCGGTCATTGAAGCGACCAAGAAGTGAGCTTATTCGCGGTTGTGCGTTTCGGAGGGGGTTCAGCGACCGGCTCAGGAATTGGACGAGCCGGAAACATGGGGCGCGAGACGAGTTGCGCCCGAGATGGATAATGGATAACTTCTTTTGCAGCCATCGTTGCACCTTAACCGTGCGACTGTGGTTAGGGGCGCGTCCGTGTTACCGCACTGGCGCGTCCCGCTCTGTCAGTTGCCTTTCTTACTTCTTGCTCCTTCTTCCTTGGCCTTCGCGAAAATGCTGTTTTTTATAATTCCTGATCTTGGAGATGTCCTTCGACGTCCACCGCCAATGCCTACCGCCATTCATTCCAATTTCTTCCGACGCGGCAACCTTACCAGCGGCCAGCCATCTCAGTAAGGTCACCCAATGTATCCCGGCTTGCCTTGCTGCCTCTTTGGTCGAATACGTCCTCACTTATGCTATACTCCTATAGCGTATGTTGTGTCAAGCACAAAAAGCGCACCGCGGCTGTGGACCGTGAAGACCTCGTAAGCACCGCAAGAAGAGTATCTCAGTTCCCTCGCAAATCGAAGGCACGTACTGAACGATAGAAGAAATATAATCCGGGCCGCCATGGAGATACTTACGCAGAACGCCTGCATGTCAAACGGACCTGGGTACACGAGCAGACTCGAAAGCGAACCGATGTTCGAAACGCTGACACGCTCCCGTACATCAAAATGGGTCTCTATCTGCGTTTCGACTGGAATGATGTCTTAGCGTGGCTAGAACACCAGAAGCATGGCGGTAGAAAATACCGGCGTCCTCATCGGTGAAAGGGCCCCACGGCCCGGCTGCATGTTTAGTAGTTCTTAAACATAAAATGTGAGACAATCCGGGCACGATCCGAGTCACAGACAAGCCTTTTGGCCTGCCACAGGCTGGGAACCATGTCCCGCAAGGTATTTAGACCGATTCAGTTGTTTCATCCTCGAACAGCCACCAATATGGTTTCGAGTCGCCGGAGGTTCGTGCGGAGCGACGATCCGCGCAGGTTATTGTCGCCTCCAGAATGTCTTGACCGCAGTCCGGAATCCCGGTGACGAAGCAAAACAAGATGGCCTCAGCGGCCGGAGAGCAGCTTAAGGCGCTGCGTCGGCGGCTCGGCATGACCACGCGTCAGGTTGAGAGGTTAAGTCAACAGGTCGCCGACGCGAAGAATAATCCTGAGTTTTACATCTCGCATGCGTGGCTCACGAACATCGAAACAGGCGAGTTCACCCCGAGCATCTATAAGCTTTACACGCTGAGCGCTGTTTACCGCTACAAGTTCGGGGACCTTTTGGCCTTCTTTGGGCTCCGTCTTGACGACATGACCAAAGATATTCTCTCTATTCGGTTGCCGACAACGCACCTAATCGGGAAGGCAGCCGAGTTGGAGGGGGAAGGCCTTAACGTGCCGGCTCTAATCTCACCAGAGTTCCAGCTGGAAAAGACCAGCCTCGTTCCACGGCTGATCGAAAACTGGGCCAAGATCCCTGTTTCCATGGTCTCGCACCTGAATTTTGGAAAGGCCCTGTACGGTTATATAGGCCTGGAAGACCTCACACTTTACCCGCTGCTGCGTCCGGGATCATTTGTCGAGATTGACTCGCGCCAGAACAAAATCAAGCCTGTTGAGTGGCGAACTGAGTTCGAACGTCCTATCTACTTCGTCGAGCTTCGCGATGCCTATATTTGCAGTTGGTGCGAGTTGGATGGCAACCAACTGACCGTGATCCCGCACCCGCAGTCAAAGCAGGAAGTTCGCCGCTTTCAATATCGCACCGAAGCTGAGATTGTAGGCCGTGTGACTGCCGTTGCGATGCGGCTTGTCGGCCTCGAACCAGAGCTGTCCTAGAACGCCACGGCCTCCAGCTTTGAAAATTCTGTTTTCCTCCGCTCGGATTGGTCATAATTCGAACCACTGGAATGCTAGAGATCTAAGGTCGGTACTGGTCCTCGCCAGGCTGACCTTTCGAGCAGGTTTCTTAAACAATCTAAAGTCCTATCATCTAATTGTCTCGATCTGGTATTGACCATCACTACTATAGTGAGGGAAATCCCTCAGATCGAAGGAGGACTTTGTCCATGAAAAGCATAGAAACCGTTTTCATTTCTGTTGCAGTCTCAATGCTGTTTAGCTTGAGCATTCTGCTTGCTTTAGGGAGCAAAATGTCTAACACGCTGTTCCCGTCGGCGCAGTCCGTACCCTACGGCCTGAGGGCCGATGGGGATCCCCCTCCTCCTTTTCCGCCACCTATCCCTACCGTGATTCGCGAAAGCGAATCCACAATTATTGCCGATGGGGACCCGCCGCCTCCATTTCCACCCCTCCCCAAGCCACCCGTGGCGACTTACATGAACGAATCCATTTTCGTCGTTGACGGGGACCCGCCGCCTCCGTTTCCGAGGCCTCCGCTCGGCTCACAATTAAGACAAGGCGAGTTGAGGTACCTTGCCGCGAGAGACGGTGAACCAAGCTCGGTTTAGTCCAAGACTCATTAATCGGCTTGACTGATGAACCACTTGAGCGCATTCGCGTGCATTTGCTCGCTCGGTGTGTAGGTGCTATGATGCGCTCCAGTAAAGATGCACCTCACCGCATCTGCGTTCGCCCTGTGGACTCTCACTGTCATCCTTGAGGGATTGCTCTGTGCCGTCGTCGTTCAGCGCCGTTTGTGGCGGCGCTTGCCTCTGTTCTCGTCATATGTGCTATTCAAGTTTTTGGTAACAACAACACTGTGGCTGGTTTACAAACGCTTTGGGTACGACTCGAATTCCGCGCGCTATTTCTTCTGGTCCACGCAGTCGCTTCTCCTTGTCTCTCGTGCGAGCGTTTGTGCTGAACTGTCTTGGCTTGCATTTAAGTCTCGGCCAGGCCTTTGGTCGTATGTGCGAAAGGTTCTGATCGCGATCAGCGCTGCGATTTTGCTCTACGCGGCAATTGATGCCTACCGGCAAGTGTCTGTCCTCAGGAGCTTCGTCGTTAGCAGTGAACGCAGCCTTGAGTTAAGCGTCGCAATTTTTTTGAGCTCGTTTCTTATCATCGCCAATCGCTACCGAATCCCAATGGAACGCGCCCCCTTTCTCATTGCCGTCGGAGTGTGCCTCCACTCGGGTTTCCAGGTATTGAACAACACCTTGTTCAAGACTTGGTTAGACCCATATTTTTCATGGTGGAGAAATGCATACATGGTTTCTTTTCAGGTGGCGCTTGTCATATGGCTCATCGCATTGCGAAGGCCACTGCCTGAGACGAAGCCATCTCCCACCTTGCTTCCGAGCGGTACCTACAACTCGTACTCACGGGTGATTGGCCAGCGCCTTAAGGACTTGAATCGCGATATTCAGGAGGTAATGAAGCCGTGACGGAACTCCCAGTCTTCCTAATCGTCTCTCTTTTGCTGATAGTTATCGCATTGTGGATTACTTTCAATTATCTGGCTCCACGTCGCTTCGCTGAAAAGGACGCCTGCGTCCCCCTCGACCTGTTGCTCCCAACTGCTTATCTGGAGAATTCTTCTGAGATTGAGCGGCTCACGGCAGAGCTGGAGCAAGCACGTATTGAAAACACTTGGTCAGGAGTCTTTCGCGAAGGCCTAACTCCCGCTCGACGCCGCACGTTGAAGAAGCTATTGGTGGGATTGAAAGAGGATTTTTCGCGTCTGGATCGCTTGATGTGTACGGTAGCGGGCCTAGCACCTGAGGTCGAAGGCCGGCAGGAAATGCAACGTCTTTGGCTCTGGATTCGCTTCCGGTTCCACTATGGCCTTGCTCGATTGAGCCTCATGGTCGGGAGATTTTCGCAACCGGAGCTGACCTCGATTTGCAAATTGTTCGACCGTTTGACACTCAGGACGCAGGTTGCACTAGAGGCTCTTGAACACACTTCCTTGCGACCTCTCCGCTCAAAACTGGGGACGTAGAGTCTGTGATTCCAATGGTGAATGGTAGGATCTGAAGATTGAAGTGCTGTCACGGAGTCGGTTTGCTCTCGCTTGTGAAGGAATTGAAGTCAGCCCACGAGTGCGGAAAGGAAGACTGCGGGAAAAAATTAGAATTCCTTTTTCTCTAGGTCGCATTTAAGAACGGGATCGGCGGCCGTTCCATTCTTGGGATTTGATTGAATTGAGGCGATCCGTAGAGGCTCATCCCAATCGGGATTGCAAAGGACTACCTGAACCGCCAAGGTGCCGTCTTCCTTTTCATTGCACTTGACCTGAAGAGATACCCACATCTCTTCCCTGCCTTCGCGTCGAATCCGTTGCTCAATCTGGAGCAAGACTGAGTCACTGGCAAGCTCATGATGAATGGAATTTCCCGAATGACAGCGCACTTTGAACTTCTGGTTGTCCTGGCTCTTACTTGTGTTCAATTTTGGCTCACCAATCGTTGACGTATAAGGGGCGCTTGAGGCGGACTTGATAGGCCCCACTTCCTGTTTTCTTTGTTGCCTGTACGTGCACTGGTGGTCGCCCCCTGGGCAAGACCGAAAGGGCTCATCCCTTTTGAGTGAAAAGACTTTCCGTGAAGTAGAACACTGGGACCATTGTCTTCCGCCGCACGATTTGAGTTGCACGCGCTTTTCTTGGCTATCACGCGTGAAACACTAGACTTACTGTCGGTCAGCCCGGTCCGGGGACGACACCGGGGAAAAATCCAGGAATGATCTGATGGATCTCTAGCAAGTGAGGTGCCATCTGTTGGCCAGCCTGCTTGGCATGGCAAAAGGGAAAAGGTAAAAAGAAAAATGAATCTTCTATAGAACGCGGGACGTTCTGAATGCAGAGTTCCTCTGACTAACCTCGACGTTAAAGGATTCTCCCTTGATGGGAAGACAGAAGACCTTCAATGGGAGGCGGGACACACCATTTGGCGCGCACCAACAATCAGGGCATTCGAAAACGTAGGCGACAGACCATTCGAGTCAATCATCGTGGAATTGAAGACAAAACCGTCGGCTACCAAATTGATTCCCGAGTAGCAAGCTCTATGGGCTGCGAGGTCAGAGAATAGGCTGCGGGGATTCGGCTACCTTCGTACTCGTCGGCATTTGTTTCCTACGGGTGAAATACGCGACTCCCACGGCCGCCGCATCAAAAATTCCCATCCGGTAGTCCTCGCTCTGCCAGCACTTCCGCTTTGGTGGCAGTTTTGAGGCAAGCGTAGGAAACTGCTTGGCCAGGGCTGAGGCGACTTCATACTTGTTGCTCTCGAATCCCACAAATGCCCTGTTCACGTTTCAGGGAGTTATAAACCGGAGGGGAATCCTGCAGTTGCGTACTTGCCTCTCTATAATAGAGAGCAGCTTCGGCTTCTTCGTGCTTCCTATTCCGCGTTCCCTTATCACGACTGCCGATGGAGTGAATTCGTCGAGCAGTGAAAGAAGTTTGGTCGCTGCCGGAGTCTTCACTGCATTGCCTCCTGAACCGAAACTCCTAATGCCCCAGTCGAGAATTTCATTGGGCCCCTCGAACACGGCAAAGGCAAAGTTCTCGAGAACGCACGTCGACCGCAATCACGCGCTTTTCACCGCCGAAGTGAGTCATTGCTGCGAGGAACTTTGGTTTGCGACGACAGGCGTTTCTCGATCAGTGAGCCAGCGCAATTTGTGAGCGGTCATGCGGGCTTCACTGCCTTTCGGACTCTTGGCTTGGAGCTTTGAAGATAGTTCCCTCCGCCGCTTCTCAATGTCCTTTTCAATGGAATCCCGAACACCCGCGAAGAGTTCTGCAATGGGAACTCCGAAAATCACTTCACAAACAAGCGCGGTCTCGGCGGACGGCAATCTTCGGCGCTTCTCGTAGCGCGAGACTTGAGCGCCGTTCATGCGTCCCAGGAGGAATGCACCCTCGAACAAATTCGCTCTCAGTCCAATATTGAAGAGTCTGAACAGGAATTGCGCGATACCCAAGTTGTTTTGCTGAGATCAATGCAGGTCGAGAGTTATACGGTGAAAGCCAAATCAGAGCAGCTCGCAAGCGCGCCACAAATGATCATCAAAGCTTGCGCAAGGACGGGGATTGGCCCGAAAGCCGAGTTGTGCACGGGCCCTATCAGCATGAAAACAAACTGGTTGTCTGTTCCCCGGCAGTCCAACGGTAAAACATTCGGGTGTTAACCCTCTAAAAAATCGTTGATCCGGCATTGCTTATACCGAAAAAATGCCGGTTTTACGGCCATCGTTGGAACCAAATTCTTGTGTCGCCTTGTAGAGTGAAGCTAGGGTCGAGTAGCCGCGTCGGGTAAGGAAGATGCAGGTTGCCTGCGCATGGGCGCAGCCACCCGCGCTTCGACTGATCTGCGGACGCCTTCAGCGTGTAGTTCGCCAAGTTCCAGAAGTTCGAGTATCTGGTCGGCGGTCAGCGTAAAATCTTTGCCCACTGGGAAGATTATCTCCCCATCGGCGGTTTGCATCGGGAAACCCACAGCCATTCCATGTTGCCGCAGTACGTGGACAGCCTTCACAATATCGTTTGCTCTCTCTGCGTAATTGCTCACGGCACGCTCTCTGAACCGACATCATTGCGGAAACGGGGGAGCCAGTCTAGCGGAGTTGGACGGTCTGCCCACAGGTTTCCCACAGTTTCTCCACGCCCCTGCCCTGCCATGTGACGCAGAATCATACTCGCGGTCTCCACTCGCAAATGCCGGGATTTTTCTGATTGCTTATCGTTCGACAAACAACGGGCGACGGCGATGAATCCATCAAAGACTACCTACTTCGCAGAGTGTAAGATATGGGATGCAATCCAGGGTTCTATGAGCGACCAGCAGCTCACTGACACAAAACAATGGTTGAGGAAGCGGCGCAGCCAGCGGATTGAGTTGACCGTTCCAGTTGTCATTCACAGACCCCTAAGGGAAGGCCCGCAGTTCTACGAAAGGGCGCAAACTTTGGTTGTCAACGCGCATGGGGCGTTGATGGCCTTAGCGGAGAAAGTAAGGCCTAAGCAAAGGCTCCTCATGCAAAACATAGACAGCGGGGAACAGAAAGAGTGCCGCGTGGTCTATGCGGAGAAGGAGCGGACGGGACCGACTAAAGTTGCAGTGGAATTCACCCGGCCCGCACCGAGCTTCTGGCGCATCTCGTATCCGCCAGCTGATTGGACTGTCAGCACTTAGAAATATCCGAGCGCAGCAAGAAGATAGGGAGTAGGATCAAAGCACCAGCTCTCCTTCGCCCAACGAATATCGTGAGAGGCGACATGTCGGTGCCCGCCACAAGCCGGCCGAATCTTTGGCGTAATTTCTACAACAGCGCATTTTGCGAGACTGGTGATAAGACCGCTCGGCTGGTGAAGGTCAATCTTGCGATAAGCATCTGCCTTTGGCGTCTAACGGCAATTTCACGGGAAGGATCATCAGAGTGCGAGAATATCTTGACGGCAGTGGATGACCTGAAAATTCTCAAGAGCCTATGCAGAAAATGTGCCTGAAATGGCTTCTCAGACAAGCAATTTGTCACGCAAGGAACTCGCTATCAACGACCTCATAGCGGAGATTGCTAGAGCACTCGTGGACCATCCCGAGGGAGTACAAGTCAGAGCGGTAGAGGGTTCCCATGTCACCGTCCTAGAATTGAAAACTCATCCGGAAGATTTGGGCAAAGTGATCGGGCGGCAGGGACGCACGGCGGAAGCGATGCGCACGCTCTTGGGCGCAGCCGGAGCGAAATTACACAAGCGATTCACACTTGAGATTCTGGATGAAGATTGAGCACCAAAGAAGAATGACCGGATTGAGAAAACGTGTCAGCATAGTTGCAAATGAGACACCGAAAGCAGTACAGGCCCGCTCCGCAGACTCATCCGTCTCCGTCAGCGGTACCTTCATATCATCGCATTCTGGTTAAGCATGGCCTAATTGAAAAGACTCTATCCATTCCCGATGCGTATGAAATGTTTTTGAAGGTGGGCGCTGACCCGGAAGTACAGAAACTCCGTCGCCAGACAGCACACGGCAGCAAGATGAAACACGTTCCCGCACTGTATCTGGCCACAGCGATGGCTCTGCAAGGCATGACCAAGCAGGAACTTGAAGCTCTGAAATTGCGGATTGAAGAGAAGCGAGGGTGAGCGTTCCAAGAATCACGCACCGCCACACCCAATTGTGTCATTCACCTATCACCACGACATCCTCCGCAAACGCCTGGTCTTTGACTCTGCGGACAGAAAAAATCACTTTTTGTCCCGGTTCGAGAACACGACCGTTCCTAACGTCGGACGAAATGAACGGAACCTTGGAACCGTCCGCGCTATCAATGATTCCAAACCCTTGCACGTCAATTTTCTTCACCGTTCCAGTCATTTTGTCGGTTCTCCTCGTGCAAAACTGTTCTCGTTCAGCATCTCGCTCGGCCCTTGGTTGGGCAACAGACTTCTCGATTCATTGTTCTTTCCCGGCTCGCGACCTCTCCGTTACCGTGGGAACGAATCTGAACCTAGCCTCGTTCGGTCAAAAAGGCTCGCATTCGATCACCAATGCATACGCCGGAGATCGGAATTTGACGGGGAGCACGTCCGCAGCGCTTGCCGAAGTCGTGAATCCGACGGCGACTTCGAGCTATCCCCGAATTGCCTGTGGTCGGTACAGACCTTACGGAGTCGCAAATTTTCTGGGCAGCCAAACACGGGATTCGCCGTTCCGGCATGTTCGCCAATGGAGTTTGGGCGAAAGACCAGGATCTGTGGGCGGTCGCCGCGTACATCAAGCGCATGGACTCGCTGCCTCCAACTGTGAAGGAAGCCGTCGACAAGCCAGCCAGCGGCCAGCATTGATTCCTAACTCCTGGGGGCTACCGCGATTCAGCCCTGCGGGCGATAGCCCGTAGCCACATGCGACGGATCAACGCACTTCCTGGATAAATCACCCGCCAGTAGCGGGCGAAGCGGCGGCCAGTTAATGCATCGGTAGCATAGACGCGAGTCTCGGTCGTGAGTGTACATGCGGTGGGGCCCGCGTCCACAATGCGAAAGTTCATCGCAGCCGGAGCAAAGCCGGGGTGATTTGTAGTCACAAAGAGTGCCTTGAAGCCGTCGGGAGTTGGTTTGCCACTGGGGCGCCATCCGGGCGGCGCAGCCACCAGAGTTCCCAGAACAATTTCGCGGCCCGGGTCCTCCGCCAAAACAAGAAATGATGTTCTGGCGGCGACATCGAGAACTGGGACTTGCGACGGCGGGTTGAGAATGCTTTCTGGTCCGGGTCGGCCGAAGCGCCGGAGCCAAGTTAGCGTGCGGAACAAGGCAATCTCGTCAGCCGTCACCAATTTAAGGGCGCGATACACCTGCTCTTTTGGAGCCGCGATCCGGATGGAGTGGAATTCACTGAACTGGTACACGGGCGCAAATTGGTCAAGCTGTGTGCGCAGCGTGGCGACGCGTACTTCTCTCGCCGGTAAAGATCCGCCCATCACGACTACGATGAAACCTAGCGCTAGGACCAGCGCGGCTTGGCGGCGGGTACGAATGGCAAGAAAAGACAGAGGCCGGAGAAGGGATACGCCCCCCAGAAACGCGGCGATCAGACCGAGGTAGACCACTACGACGCCGAGCATAACTCTATCCTAAACAGGCATTCAGCCTTCAGTTTAAGGCCATTATTCACTTGGGTGACTGGGCGACTGCACGTAGATTGGCCTCCTTCGCCACCGATTGGAAGCGCCTCTCGGGATTACAGGTGAGTCGCTTTGTTATTGACCGCGCTCCGAGGTTTTAGGTACTTTTGCGTGCAGCAGAATCCCAGGTCCGACCCAATCCACAAAAATGGAGGAGCCACAATGAGCAAGAGAATTGTTGCCATTTGCCTGCTTGTTGTTTTCGCGTTTTTTGCGGGCGTTGCGATGAGTCACGACAGCAAGGGCACTCAGCCAGCGGCCCAGGAATCGACGGCCCCAGTGAAAGCATCTCCGGCCGAAGGATACAACGTTCATGTACTCGCACCCCACCTTGTGGACGGCAAACAAATGGGACCGTACCATCACTACTGCAAGGTGATCGCGCCGGACCCACAGATACAGTGCCTGATTTACGACTCGACCGAACCCAATGCCAACCTGGTGCAGGTGGAATGGATTTATGCCAAAAAGCTAACGCGGAGTCACGTACCACTGCAGGAATGGAACAAAGACTGGCATGATCACAAGATTGAGATCGCAAGCGGTAGGGTGCAAGTACTTGACTTACCACCGGACAAGGCCAAGGAGGTCGCCGACCTTGTCGCTGCTACCGACGGGATGATCTATCACTTCTATTTTGGCGGCACGTTGCCCACTGGCAAAATGAGTGTCGCCCAGGCGGTCGGGCATAAGCCGATGACATCGGTGGAGTACAAGAATTACGAATCGAAGTAGATTGCTGTCCCTTTCTAGGTTGCGGGGGCCCCGAGCTTCAAACTCCTTCCATGAGAAGGCCGATCCCTGTCAAGAGCTTTTTATCTTTTCCATAAGTTTTTTTCTGTTCGACACATTTTCCGCCCAGCCAAGCCGCCTCTGTCGCCACCCTTCCATCCGCACTCTTTGGTGAGCGATTG
>WNFT01001709.1_pt1 | contig 18581 bp, 14 predicted proteins | sample 5400191 | NCBI WGS metagenome assembly WNFT01 (sample SAMN13153359, study PRJNA577476) | soil metagenome | isolation source: 80 cm saprolite under Madrone tree | place: USA:California | collected 2016-06-14 | reverse complement strand
CGAACTGGGCCGGCAAAAACGGAATGAGGAAGAGGCGCGGGAAGCCGCATGGCAGCGAGCGCTGCTGGACTCCAGCAGTGAAGCCGTGATTCTTCTGGATGTTGCCGGAAGAATTGCCGCGTCGAGCCGCGGCGCGCGGCAGCTGGCTGCTTTCGCTTCCGGAGGAGAAGAAAAACCTCCGGCCAGCGTGCGCACAGGAGATCCGTTCGGAAGCATTTTTCGGTCGGGAGCGCGGGAGCGCATCGAGGAATGGATGCGGGGAACCCTGGAGGGCGGGCCGGGATCGCCAGATGCGGGAGAAGATTCGCCGCAAGCCGAGCTGTACAACGGAATTTGCGTACGCCTGCGGATCGCCGGGCCCGCACCGGGCCGGGGTGTGGCCATCTTGCTGGAACCTCTGGAAGCTCACGAAACCGCTCGCGTGGCGGACCGCGCCGAAACCGAATTGCAAAGCGTTCTGGAGTGGCTGGAGGAAGGAGTGTTGCTGTTCGATGCGCACGAAAACGTGCGCGCGATGAACACGCGGTTTGAACAGATCGCCGGGCTCAGCCACGGAGATTCCGGAAAGATCGGAACGCTGGAGGGACTGATCGCCAGGATCGCGGAGCAGGCGGCGGCGCCGGAGCGGTTCGCGGAGCGATGGCGGGAGCTGGCGCGGGGACTCGAAGGCGGTGTGCGCGAAGAGCTGCAGTTATTGTTCCCTTCGCCGCGGATTGTGGAGCGGGCCTCGCGGCCAGTCCTGGACGTTTTCGGGCGGCACTTGGGAAGAGTCGAGATTTACCGCGACCTGACGGCGCAGCTGGTATTTCAATCGAAACTGCAACAGACGGAGAAGCTCGCGGCTCTCGGCCAGATGGTGAGCGGCATCGCGCATGAATTGAGCAATCCGGTGACGAGCATTCTAGGCTACGCGCAGCGGCTGCTCTCGCGCCCGGCAGGCTCGGGGCGGATGGATGAAGCGCAGCAAATTTTGCAGGAAGCCGAGCGGGCAAGCACCATCCTGCGTCAACTGCTTTTGAATGCCAGGGACACTCTGCCGGAACGGCGCACCGAGTCGCTGAACGAAATCGTGCTCCGGACGATGGAGCTCCAGCGGTTGAATCTCCATGGAGAAAAAATTCGCGTCGAGATCGAGCTGGACCCCGCGTTGCCCGAAGTGCACGGCGATTCCGGGCAGTTGCAGCAGGTGCTGATGAACCTCATCGGCAACTCGCGGCAAGCCATCGAGCAGCTCGGCCGGAGCGGCACGATCCATGTGCGCACGGAAAAGATCGGGGAGCAGAAAGTGCTGCTGGAAGTCCGGGACGACGGGCCGGGGGTTCCGCCGGCGATCCTGGCGCGCATCTTCGATCCGTTTTTCACCACGAAACCAGCGGGCATGGGAACTGGGCTGGGACTGGCCATTGTGCTGAGCGTGGTGCGCGAGCATGGCGGCCAGGTGCACGTCTTGCACCCGCCGCAGGGCGGCGCGGCATTCCAGATCGAGTTGCCGGGCGTGGCTGCACATTTTCGCGGGGAGACCAGCGTATTCACACAGCAGGGAAGGAAAAGCCTGCTGCCCGAAAAGCTCCCAAGCACGCCACGTAAAGAACGGCCTGCGTTGCGGCAGGCCAGCGGAAAAGGCAGCCGCGTCCTGGTAGTCGAACATGAGCCCACGGTCGCGCGGCTGATCGCCGACGTGCTGGAAGACGAAGGATTCGACGTGGACGTCCTGCTCGACGGACGCGAAGCGCTGGAGCGCGCGGCACGCGAAACGTACAAGCTGGTGATCTGCGACATGAAGATGCCGGGACTGGACGGGCAGCATTTCTACAAGTCCCTGGAAAGCGCGGGAAATCCGCTGCACGAGCGATTTCTCTTCGTGACAGGAGACATCGTCGCGGCGCCGACGCAGGAATTCCTGCGTCGCAACGATTTACCGCACGTCGCCAAACCGTTTCGGGTCGAAGAACTTGTGGAGAAAGTTCACCGGGTGCTGGAAAGCAAAGTCCGCCAGGAAAGCGCTGTGACCTCAACAAGAAAAAATGCAGCAAGGAATGGATGAACTCATGCCGAACAACGGTAACTCCAACACGGAACAATCGATCCTGCTGGTAAGCGATGATGCGGCACTGTGCGCCGCGGCACGCCGCCAATTTGAAACCCGAATCGCGGGGCTGCGCGTTGCCGCGGTGAGCAGCGTGGATGCGGCGCGGCGAATTCTGCAAGACGAAGCACCGGCGGTGATCGTCTTCGAACTCGAAGAGACATCGGCCGCGGCGGATGCCGGGGGAACGCTGGGAAGCATGCCGCGGCTCGATGCCATCGTGAGCTCGTTTACCGTGCATGCGCCGGTGGTGGTGATCGGGTCGGCGGAGCGGCGCAAGGGGCTCTCCGCGCTGATCGCCAGCGGCGCTGCGGACTTTGTGGCGCGCGACGATGAGCGCTGCCTTCCGGAAACGCTGGACGTCATCCAGCGGAGATTGCGTGAGGCCGCGCCTGCCGCCGACAAGACTCCCGAACAGTTCGCGGCGGGCAACGCCGATTTCGGAGAAGTGCTGCGCCACGAGTTGAACAACCCGCTGACGGGCATCCTGGGAAACGCGGAATTACTGCTCGCCGAAATCCGTAGAAGAGACGACGACCAACTTCCGGAGGGCGGACGGCAGCGCGTGGAAACCATCGCGGCGCTGGCGGTGCGTTTGCGGGAGACAGTGCGCCGTCTGAGCGCGGAATGGGAAGCGCGGCGAACGCCGGAACGATGAAGAGAAAGAATTAACACAGAGAACACGGAGAATCCAGAAAGCACAGAGACCATAGAGAGAATGGAAAATAGAAAATAGAAAATAGAGAGCAAATCCAGAGAGAACTGAGAGAGAACTGAATTCGGATTCGAGCGCATCACTAAGTTCAAGGGCCGCGAAGGCGGTCCTTTCGATTTCCTGGGACCGGGAAGGTGCGAGCCCAAATCTAGCCGGAGTTGGAATTCTGAGCAGAAGCGATGAAGAAGGCGAGGACGCGGCGGCGAAATTCCACGGGCTGAAAACCGAGGGCCGCGGTGTGAAACGCGCCGGGGACAATCCAGAGTTGTTTGGGGCCGCGGGCGGCGGCATAAATCATCTCCGTATGGCGGCAGGGGAGCGCGACATCTTTTTCGTCACAGATGAGTAGGACGGGAAAGGCGCGCGCGGCCACGGATTTTTCCGGCGACACTTCGGCGGCATGGAACCCCGCGAGAGATTCGTCGCGATAGAGAAGCATCCAACTGAAGGGCGCGAAGAAAGTTTTTCCGAGCCAGGGATATTTTCGGAGCCCAGCGTAATCGTAAGTCGCTTCGCGAAGACTTGCGAAGGAGGCTTCGGCGACGACGGCTTCGATGCGGGGATCGGCAGCGGCGGATTGCAGCGCGATCCCGGCGCCCATGGATTCGCCCAAAGCAAAGAGATGAAACGCGGAGGTCGAGGAAGCAGAGGACGCAAATGAAGGAGAGGAATTGACGGAGGAAGATGGTGCGAGAGTGACGGACTTCGCGCGATACACCGACGGATCAGAGACCAGGGCATCGATGATGGCGCGGGTGTCGTTGCGTTCGAGCCAGCCGTAGGTGGCCATGGGGCCATCGCTGGCGCCGTGGGCGCGGGCGTCCATCATGATGACGCCGTAACCGGCGCGCAGGAGAAATTCGGACTGGCCGATGACACCGACGCGGTTATCGGCTACGCCGTGAAAAAGAAGCACCCAGCTTCCATTGGGCTGGGGTGCGGAAACTTTCCAGCCGCGCAGCATGACGCCGTCGGGAGCGCGAACGTTGAAGTCCTCGCGATGCCCGCCGGAGACGGCGAGGGAGGCGTTCGCTTCGCGGATGAGGCCGGGAGTCAGTTCGCGGCGGATGGGGTGGAGGTAGGCGGGGCCGACCAGCCAGCCGGCCAGAGCCGCCAGGAGCGGCGGGAAGAGCAGAAGGATGAGAGCAATGCGGATCAAGCGGCGGCGCATGTGGTGTCCCTATAAGAAGATACAAGATCGTGACGGGTGCAGTTCAAGTAAAACTTGAGGTATCGGAGCAGGAGGGCCGGACTTTCCTCCCCACCCCCCGTGATTTTGAAACAAAATGTGATTCCATTGGGGTTAGCTCAGAGGGGTCTGCAAAGAATTTGATTTCAAAGGACTTATTTGGGCGCCCGTTTTCCACGCCGGAAAACTGAGCTGCCCTTCTACTCCCCCCCTGTTTTTTGCAAGTGTTGATTCTAAAGAATTTAACTTTGCCGTAAGTCCTTTAGAAGCAACACTTCCAAGGACGCTTGGAAGTGTGGAAAACAAAGGACTTAGTGAACGAGGCTTCGGCTAAAACCCGACAAAACGCGGTGTTCGTCCAGAAGTGCAGATTCTGAAGGACTTAACCGCAGAAAAACAAAAACGCCAGCAAGGTGCTGGCGCTACGGGCTGCAATCGAGATTATGCCTAAGGGATAGCTTACTTGAACGGTTAGTCTCTGTCAATGAGAAATCGGAGGAGTTTGCGATTGGCTGATTGCTGATGGAAAGGGGATTTATCAGCGCTTATGACGACCGTGAACTCTCTTCGTCTCAATGGCCTCAGCCGCGGAAAGCTTGCGCTCTACGTGTGGTTCTGTGCGCGGGGAACCCGAATGCAGCAAACAGCGCTCCCCAGCAGCGACACCGCACGTGGGACAAGGGACGGATGACAACTGCTCCGGCGTCAGTTCGCTCATCTTCATTCGGATAGGGTAGGATAAAACAAGCTCAAAAAGTGTTCACTTTGGGACAATTCTGGGAACAGGGCACCGTATTGCCAGCGACGAGGGAATTTCCCGTCATCTGCGCATACTAGACAGACTGTCCGGAATAGCACATGAATTTTCCACGAAGTCTGCTATTCATTTATCCGTGACAACGGTATTCCAAGCTCAAAAGGCAGGGTCTTGAGACCGCGATGACTCGCCGACGCCACAGGTCTTTTCAACCAGCGGTATTTCTAACAAAAATGGGGGCGAAAAGCGTTATCGCCCTATTTCGTGAGGGGCAGGCCATCTGTTCACAGGGCGACGCCAGCAAGCAAGTGTTCTATATTGAGAAAGGGCAAGTGAAAATCACCGTTAAGTCGAAGCGGGGTAAGCTGACGGTCCTCGCGATTCTCCATCGTGGAAACTACCTGGGTGCGGGGTGCATGACGGGTCAAACTTTCCTTACGGCGACCGCTACCGCACTCACACGATGTACGATCCTAGTCATCGAAAAGAAGGAGATGACGGGCGCTCTCCAAAATGGCCATGAGTTCTCAGACCATTTCATTGGCTGCTTGCTTGGACGGAACATCCGGATTGAAGAGGACCTAATCGACCAACACTTATGCTCCTGTGAGGAACGGCTGGCTCGCGCTCTATTGCTAATCGCCCGCTACGACAAGATACGCAAGCCAACTGCGGTCATCCCGAAAATCAACCATGGGACACTAGGGGGATTGATTGGCTCAACCCGCAGCCGGGTCTGTTATTTCATGAACAAGTTCAAGAAGCTTGGGTACATCGAGTATGGGGAACGACTACGGGTTCATAATTCCTCGCTCAGCGGCGTTTTGAAAGACTCGATATTCTCCGATCTGCATGCTGCTCGACCGAACTGAACACCGGGGTACAACTTGGGCGCAAAAAGGCTCGATGCATCTTGGTCAGCAGCAAATCCCCCAAGGCGCTGGAAGACTGCTATTTCAACACTCCCTGAGAACTAATCTCTAACAAAGCCACAGCATAAGGTTTATGCCACCCGGGACAGTTTAGTTTGTATTTCACTGGGCTGGCTTCTTCCGATGCCTGAATGCCGTGAGCCATTGCCGAACCGGTGGCAAGCTACGAACATGCGAGACGAAGACTGGATCAAAACACTTGCAGACGGCAGAAGAGTGAAATTCATCTACCAGGAACTGCCGGAAGACGGGGCGTTTCTCACCGCCCAGCTTGAAGGTAATGAGGTCGTCTATTCGGTCGTATTGACCAAAGCAAGAAACCCGCTTAGTCGTGAAGATGTGGAAAGCCATTTCAAGGGCGAGCTTTCAAAGAAGTAGTACCGATTCAAACTGCGCCACCACCTGCCCATGATTAATCTTCGTTTAGGCCTCAGGATTATGGTATACTTGGCATCAAGCGGTGGTGTCATGCAAGTAATCGCGAGTCCACGCAAAATTAAATCCAAAGGAAAATTCACGCAGAAACGCGCTTTCGATGCCCAAGCTTTTCTCGACTCGGCCGGAATGGCAAGAAAAGTTGTGGAATATCGGAAATCGCAGAAGATCTACTCGCAAGGTGATCCCGCTACGAGTGTGATGTACATTCAAAAGGGCGGGGTAAAGCTCTCCGTTGTTAATGAGGTCGGCAAAGAAGCAGTCCTGGCGGTTCTGGGACCAGGTGACTTTTTTGGCGAGGGGAGCATGGCAGGCCAGTCTGTTCGAATGGGAACAGCGACCGCGATTACACCCACGACTTTACTCGATATTGAAAAAAACGAGATGATTCGCGTGCTCCACGCTGAGCATGCTTTCTCCGACCGCTTCGTGTCTTATATGCTCTCGCGGAACATCCGAATCGAGGAGGATTTGATGGATCAGCTTTTTAATTCGAGCGAGAAACGGCTGGCCCGGACTCTTTTGCTGCTCGCTCGCTATGGCATGGAAGCCCAGCCCCAAAAGATGCTTCCCAAAGTGTCTCAAGAAATGCTTGCGGAAATGATTGGCACAACGCGCTCACGGGTGAATTTCTTCATGAACAAGTTCAGGAAACTGGGGTTCATTCATTACAATGGCGGACTTCAAGTCCACAATTCCCTCCTAAGTGTTGTCCTGCACGATTAGGCGAGAATCGTCGCTCAGTCCCGATCATCCTAGTAGTGCATCTCGCCGAAGTGCTATCTCATTTCTTACTTGGGAGTGTTAACGAGTTTGCCGGCAGAGGAGGCGGCGCGCTGCTCGGCGCGTCTTTCTTGTTCGATGTGCGGGGTGCACTCGGCAATTTCGTCATCGATGCCTTTGATTTCGCGGGCGAGGTGAAAATTCCCGGGATCTTTCGAGTAGGTTTCGAAGAGCGAGTTTCTCCGAGCTTTCAAGTCGTCACGTTTCTTCTTCCAGAGACTGGCAACTGCCACCATGGGTTAAACCTCGCAACCAGTGTGCGCTCTTTTATCGTTTGGGGATAGGGGGATAAGGAGGTATGCCCAGATTCGTGCACTGTCGAGTTTCCAGTGTCAGTAATATGAGATTGAGCAGAAAAGCGCAAAGCCCCTTCGAAGCTCAGAGAAAACAGGAATGGGCCCACTCCGTTCGGAGCCACGATTCCAGGAGTTACTGCGGAAACTGGACGTCGTGGAATAGGCTGCTGACGCGCGAATGCGCAAGTGGCTACGATAGGGCCAGCAGGATGCGAAAGGGTTTGCGCCTGCTCCACCGATAGACTTCAAAGTCCTTGTCGAGCGTGAGAATGTCGGCGGTTCCAAACTCCTCTGCCAAACAAATCAGGCAGGCGTCGGCGAGATCAATTTTGCGGTCGCGGTATTTTCTGAGGACCTGCTTGACGGCAACTGCCTCCCGGGAGAGCTGAAAAGGCACTTGGAAAATCCCGGCGGCCACGTTTTCGATCACCGCTTCGGATGCGCCGGGAAGATTCCGCAGTAAGTAGTAGCTCTCGGCCAGCACGGCTTCGCAAGTGATGAGCGGTGCCTCTAACTCGCGGATGGCGGCAGCACAGGCCTGATGAAACTTCTCACTGCGGTCCAGCAGCGCAACGATCGCGCCGGTATCGAGGAGCACCGGTTTCACTGGCCGAAATTCCGCAGGTGCTTCTTGTTGGATCCCAAATCGGGCAGCCCTGAGCAAAACTTTCCCAGGCCGATGACGCCGCGCTTTTTCTTACGCAAACGACTTGCTTCCAGAACGCGCAGCCCTTCTCTAACGACTTGTGAAGGACTCCATCCCAATTCGCGGACCAGCACTTGCAGTCTCTTCCGCGAACGGTCATCCAGCCGTGCTTGAATTGTAGAGCGCATATCTCATTGTACTACAACCTAGCAGTTGTATGACAGCTAGGAGCGGAAGAGGACGGATTCGCGCTGGAACATTTTGATGGCGAGGAAGAGGGCGGCGGCGGCGTAGACGCAGGTGGAAGTGAAAATGATGGCGATGAAATTCCAGTGATACGTGCCGGCGACGAGCTCTTTGCAGAGAAGGCTGACGTTAAGGATGGGGATGAGCGAAAGTTTGGGAGTGAGCTCCACGCCGGGAAGCATGGCCGCAACAGCGGGAATGATGACGACAAAGGTCATCGGCGTGAGATAGCTCTGGGCCTCTTTGTAGGTCTTGGCGAAGAGAGCGATGGTCATCAGGACAGCGGAGAACAGAACGGCGACGGGAAGAGCCATGAGGAAGACGGATATGACCGTTTTGGGTCCGAGCCTGAGGAGAAGACCTGCGGCAGCGTCGCGCCCACCGGCAGTTTTTCCTGTGTAGTGACCCAAAACGGAGAAAGAGACACCCATAGACAGAACAGACAGAGCGGCGGTGCCTAGCGCTGCCGTGAGGATCAGAAAGAATTTGCCCAAGACGAGGTGCATGCGGGAGATGGGACTGGAAAGGATGGTTTCCATGGTGCCGCGCTCTTTTTCGCCGGCGGTGAGGTCCATGGCGGGATACATCGCACCGGTCATGCAGAGAAGGATGACCATATAGCCGATGATGCCGCCGAAAGCGGCGCCGCTGACTTTTTCCGGAGGTGCGACGTTTTCTTGTTTCACCTCAAAAGGTTTGAGGACAGTGTCCGGAAGATTCTTAGCGGCAAGACGTTCCTTGACCACCCTGTCGCGGTAGTCCTTCATGTACTTTTCGACCTTTTCGGTCGCAAATTCGGATTTCATTTCTCCTTCGTATTTGAAAATCTTGATGGTGTCTGATTTCTCCTGCGCAACGTCGGACTGGAAGCCTGCGGGGATCTCCACGGCGGCCCGGATTTCCTTGTTGATGATCTGATCTTTCCAGCCGGAGCTCTCGGGAACAATTTCGATTTTGTCGAGCTTCTTGAGCCCTTCGACAACGGCAGGAGAATCTTCGCCGCCGCGAAGCATGACTTTGGGAACCTCATCCTTGGCTTTGCCGACGAGAGCGATAGCCAGGGCGCCAAAGCCAACGCTTAGAACGGGGAAGAGCAAGAGCGGCACAAGTATTGTGGAGACGACCGTTCGGCGGTCGCGGAGAGCTTCAGTGAGCTCCTTGCGATAGACGATGCCTATGTTGCGCATGGACATGTCAGTGGGCCTCCTCGGCGACGTAATGGGGCGTGACGACTTTGACGAAGATTTCTTCCAGTTCGTGCTCGGCGTATTTGTCACGGAGCTGTCCGAGGGTGCCTTCCACAAGGAGTTTGCCGGACTGGATAATGCCGATGGTATCGCAGAGTTTTTCGACTTCGCTCATGATGTGGGTGGAGAAGATGACGGTCTTGCCGTTGTTGCGGCATTCGCGGATGAAAGCGGTGATGGTGCGGGCGGTCATGATGTCGAGGCCGTTGGTGGGCTCGTCGAAGATCATGACGGGTGGATCGTGGACGAGGGTCCGTGCGATAGAAGTTTTCTGCATCATTCCGGTGGAGAGCTTGTCGCAGCGGCGGTCGCGGAACTCGTTCATGTCCAGGCGGCTGAAAATGTCGTCGACGCGTTTTTTCAAGCTGGCTTCGTCGAGGCCATTGAGGCGGCCGAAGTATTCAACGAATTCCTGGGCGGTGAGCCTGCGATAGAGAGCGGTGGCGGTGGAGAGGAAGCCGACGTTGGCGCGGACTTTTTCGGGCTGCTCGACGACGTCGTAGCCGCAGACGATGGCGGTGCCATCGGTGGGCTCGAGGATGGTGGCGAGCATACGAAGCGTGGTGGTCTTGCCGGCGCCGTTGGCGCCGAGAAGGCCGTAAATTTTGCCCGGTTGGCATGTGAAGCTGACGTTATCGACGGCGCGGATTTCGCCGCGCTTCTTGTCCTGGAAGCGCTTGGACAAGCCACGAGCCTCGATCATGGGTAGACCCCTCGCTGGGTGTTGCTTAGACAGGGTAGAAAGCGTTCACAGTCTACTACGCGAGGGGCGGGGAAATGTTACGGGGGCAAGTAGCGGGAAAATGGAAGAAAGAAAATGGAAAATGGGAGCAGGAACAGGCGGCGGTGGTTAGCCTTTGTGGCAGTTGGGGCACTGCTTGGCATCAAACCGATCTGGCGTGACGCGGAACATATTGTTGCACTGGATGCAGACGCGATGGATAACGGGGCTGACGACTGCGCCGGGCTGGAGAGGCTTGTTGGCGTCCGCAGGATAGGAAGTGGCGGTTTTTTCTGACGTATGCTCTGTGGGCATGGCAGGATTCTAGCACGCGGAGAACTGCGCACAAGGGAAACTCAGCGGCATCCCGACGGTACGCAAATTGCATCTTTACAGTGGGTAAGCACAGAAGCTGCAACCTATATATAGAAAGCCGCGCGGCTCTTGCTAGAATGATTGGCGGCCACGCGTCTGGGACCAGCAAGCCAGGGACAAGTAAGAGAACGCTTCATGGGAAGGGTGCGCACTTGCGCGCATCCGAGGGCGCGCGGAAGACCGCATAGAATAGGAACGAATGGATCGGCGACTACGGAACCGGATTTTGCTCTTCCTGCTGGTGGCGGGACTGCTGGCGTTCGTGTTGATTGAACTGAGCGGGCGAAAGCCGGCGGCAAAAATATCCGCCGTGATGCCAACGCGGGAAAACCTGGCTTCCTCCATCACCAGTAACGGAAAAGTGGAACCGATCGAGCCGTACGTCATGCGGGCGCAACTGGATACGTTTGTGGAGAAGGTGCACGCGAAAGAAGGACAACAAGTTAAGAAGGGGCAGCTGCTGCTGGAATTGAACGTGAAGGATGCGTCGGCGCGGCTATCCGAGGCGCAGTCGAAACTCCTGCGCGCGCAGGAGGACCTGCGAGCAGCGAAGGCGGGAGGCAGAACAGATTCCGCGGCGCAGGTGGCGGGCGATCTGGCAAAAATGCAAGCGGAGCGGGAGCGGCTGCAAAAAAATCACGACGCGCTGTTGCGGTTGATTGCGCAGCAGGCGGCGACCCAGGACGAACTGGCAGCGAATGACCTGGCGCTGGCGAGGGCGCAAGCGGAAGTGACGCGGTTCGCGGCGGCGAAGCAGGAATTTGACCGCGGGGTGCGGCTGGATGCGGAGCGTGCCGCGCTGCAGGTGCAACAAGCGCAGCACGAAGTGGCTGCGCTGCAGGACAAGGTGCGGAATGGCTGGATTACAGCGCCCGTGGATGGGACGTTGTATTCGCAGCCGGCGAAGGAAGGGGATTTCGTAAAGCTGGGGGACTTGCTGGCGGAGATGGCGGACTTGCACAAAGTTCGCGTCCGGGCGTTTATCGACGAACCAGAGCTGGGCGCGCTGGAACCAAACCAGCCGGTGAAAATTACGTGGGATGCATTGCCGAACAGGAGCTGGGCAGGGAAAACGGAAATTATTCCGAAGCAGGTGGTGGCGCGCGCAACGAGAAGCGTTGGCGAACTGCTGTGTTCGGTGAACAATGACAAGCTGGAGCTGCTGCCAAACACGAATGTAAATGTGAGAATCAATTCGCGGGAACGGCTCGGCGTGCTGGCGGTGCCGCGCGGAGCGGTGGAGGCCCAGGGCGGGCGGCGGTACGTGTTCGTGGTGAAGAAAAACCAGTTAGGCGTGGGCAAATCGATACTGGAGAAGCGGGAGATCCATGTGGGCATCGCGGACGCGACAAGTTATGAGGTGGTGAGCGGGCTGCAGGAAGGGGAGATGGTGGCGCTGCCGGGAGATGTGGACCTGCACGACGGGATGTACGTGATCGTGGTGAATACAGAAGTTGCGAATTTTCGAGGGAACTCGAATGGCTAAGGTGGGAAAAGGATTTTTGACGATGCTGCTGCTGGCAAGCGCGGCGCTGGGGGCGACGAGCGTCAAGCAAGATGCGGATTTGGAGGCAGGGCGGCGCGCGTATGAGGCCAGCGAGTATGCGAAGGCCGTTCAGGCGCTGCAAACGGCCGCGGCCAAAGATCCGCAGAACGGAGATGTACACCTGCTGCTGGCGAAGAGTTATCTGGAAATGGAGCAGTGGGATGCGGCCGTGAAGAGCGCGGAGCGGGCAGTGGCGGTCGATCCGCAGAATTCGAAATATCACGAGTGGTTGGGAAGAGCCTACGGGGAAAAGGCAGATCATGTGAACCCGTTCTCTGCCATGGGCCTGGCGAGGAAAGCAGGCAAGGAATTTGAAGTGGCGGTGCAACTTGACGAAAGTAATTTCTCGGCGCGACAGGCGTTGATCGAATTCGATTGCAAGGCCCCTGGCATCGTGGGAGGCGGAGTGGAAAAGGCGCAGCCGCATATTCAGCGACTGGGCGATTTGGACGAGGCAGAAGGTCACTATGCCAAGGGGAATTGCCGCAGACAGAAGAACGATCTTGCTACTGCGGACCAGGAATTTACGAAGGCACTGGAGAGCAACCCGAAATCGCCAGATCTAATCTACGACATCGGTGATTATGGCGTGACACACAGCCAACCGGATAGGCTGCTTGCGGTGGCGGACATGGGAGAGCGTGTCGCTCCCAGCGACCCGCGAGGGTACTACTATCGGGGTGTGGCGCTGGTCTTGAAGAAAGAGAATCCTGCTGAGGCGGAACGCCTGCTGCGGGAGTACCTGCAAAAAGCGCCGATGCGGAGCGGATACCCGCGGCCAGCGGCGGCGCATGTTTGGCTGGGGCGACTCTTCGAGAACCCGAACAGGCTGGAAGATGCGGTGAAAGAATATGAAACCGCGTTGAAGCTCGACCGCAAGAACAAGATGGCGCAGGATGCGTTGAAACGGCTGAAGAGACGCTGAGAAATCAGCAGCCATGGCAGTGACCCCTCGAATTCCCGCAAAAAACAGTGGTGCGACGCGATGATGGACTGGCGAGAAACGGTGTCGGTGGCGATCGACGCGTTGCGTGCGAACAAAGTGCGCGCGATGTTGACGTCGCTGGGCGTGATCATTGGAAGTGCTTCAATCGTGCTGGTAGTCACCGTGGCGCTGACCAGCAAGAAATTCGTGCTCTCGCAGATTGAAGGCATCGGATCGAACCTCGTCTGGGTGGAGCTGGTGCGCCGGCCGGACACGCCGCAGCCATTGAGTTATGAGATGACGCTCGAAGACATGGAATCCGTAAGGTCGATTCCCAATGTGATCGAGGTGGCGGGAACGCGCGAGCTGGAAATGACGGTGATCCTCAATGGAGTGGAACGTCCGGTGCACTTGGTCGGAGTGACGGACGGCTATCAAGCGATTCGCCGGCTGCTTATCCTGCGAGGGCGTTACTTTGATCCCGGCGACATGGAGATGCGCAGCAAAGTCTGCCTGATCACCACGCAATTGTCGGAGAAGATTTTCGGACAGGACAATCCGGTCGGAAAATCGATGCGCATGGGAGAATTAACGTTTACGGTGATCGGAGTATTTCGCGAGCGCGTGGAAACGTTCGGGCTATCCGATATCCAGGCGAATTCCGTACTCATTCCATTCACGCTGATGAAATATTACACGGGCGTTGAAGTGGTGCGGCTGCTGGATGCGCAGGCGGCGAGGCCGGAAGACGTGCTGTCGGTGCAGCGACAAATTAGCCAATCGTTGAAAAGCCGGCACCCGGCCGAGGCGGAGTACAATGTGCAAACGCTGACGGCGATCCTGGGAGCGGCAAAAAAGATTTCGCTGGCGCTGACGATTCTGCTGATCCTGATTGCTTTCATCGCGCTGCTGATCAGCGGCATCGGGATTATGAATATCATGCTGGTGACGGTGCAGCAGCGAACGCGGGAGATTGGCATTCGCAAGGCGATTGGCGCCGCGCGGCGAGAGATCATGCTTCAATTTCTTGTGGAATCCCTGGTGATCAGCGGGGGCGGAGCGGTGATCGGGATTTTGATCGGGATTGCCATCCCGGTGACGGCGCAGTTTTTTTTGCCTGGGAATCTTCGGGTTCCGGTTTCTCCCCTGAGCGTGATTGTCGCGTTCGTGGTGTCGTGCTCAACGGGACTTTTCTTTGGGTACTTGCCGGCGAATCAGGCGGCGAGCCTGGAGCCGGTGGAGTCGTTGCGATACGAGTGAAATCGATTTCGGAAGCAGGAATTGGAAGCAGGGAATTCTTGGAGGGGCGGGAGGCTTGCGATGGTGAAGAGAATTCGAATCGCGGCAATGGGTGGTGCAATGCTGGCGATGCTTTCCGTTCGTGCGGGGGCGCAGGAAGCAACCTCACAAGCCCCCAGTACCGCGGCGCCGATCGTGCTGACGCTGAAGCGGGCGATCGAGCTGGCGCTGCAGAACAGCAAAGATATTCAACTGGCGAAGATTCAAGCGAGAGTTGCGGATCACGCCGCACAGATCACGAAAGCGCAATTCTTGCCGAACCTGTACGCGGGTTCCGGCGCGGGCTATTCCAACGGGATTCCGGAAACGCCGGGAGGACGAGCGCCCTCCGTCTTCAACGTTTCGTACACCGAGCAAGTATTCAATGAGCCGCTGAGGGGCCAGGCGAAAGAGATGCAGGAGCAATCCAGCTCGCAGAAGATCGTGCTCCAGGACGCGCGCAACGATGTCATCACGCGAACGGCGATGAGCTACCTGGAACTCGGAAAGGTGCAGCATTCGCTGGAGCTGCTGCGCAAGGAACGCGAGAGCGCGGAGAAAATTTTGCAAGTTACGCAGGAAAGACAGAGCGAAGGCTTCGAACTGCCGGTGGAAGTCACGAAGGCGCAACTGACCAGGGCGCAAGTGACGCAAAGACTCTTGCAGCTCGAAGGACGCGAGGACGAGCTGGAAGTTTTTCTTCGATATCAACTGGGGCTGGGGGATGCGCAGGAGATTCAGGTGACGCCGGAAGAGCTGCCGGGAGAAGCGGAGCAAGCGGGAGACAATCTGGTGGCGGTGGCGTTGACGAACAATACCGGCCTGCAACTGGCGCAGTCCGACGTGCGCGCCAAGGAGTTCCGTTTGAAAGGGGAGAAGCGCGGACATTTGCCGACGCTGGAGCTGGTCAGCATCTACAGCGTCCTTGCCAAATACAACAATTACCAGCAGTTCTTTAATGCTTTCCAGCGCAACAATTTCAACGCCGGAGTCAATGTCCAGGTGCCGATTTTCAGCGCGCGTGTGAAGGCGGCCGTAGGGCTGGCGCAGGTCAATTTGGATGCCGCGAGGGCGGTCCTTGGCAGCAAGAAATCCGAAGTGAGCGCCGAGGTCCGACAGAAGACTCGCCGGGTGCGGGAGATGGATGCCGCCAAAGAAGTGGCGCGGCTGGAATTGCAGCTCGCACAGCAGAACGTGAGCGTGCTGCAAGCACAGTTCGGCGAAGGAAAGTTGAACCTCCGCGAAATGGAGAAGGCCCGGCTGACCGAAAATGAGAAGTGGATGGCCTATCTAGATGCAAATTTCCAGAAGCAGCAGGCACAGCTTGAGTTGTTGAAGATTGCCGGGCAATTGGACAAAATTTGGCAGTGAGGAAGTGAGTGGTGATTGGTGACTCGTGACTGGTGACTGGTGATGCTCGACCAGAAAAGCCTGGGCGTGTTTCTGGAGGCGGCGAAAAAGCTGGATGCGGGATTCGCTGGGCTGCCGGCGCTGCAAGGTGACGCGGCCGGGATCGAACGAGTCGCGGAAGTGCTGAACGCGACGGCGGAACGGCTGCAGGACAACTATCCTTACTTTCATCCCCTGTATGCGGGACAGATGTTGAAACCTCCACATTCGGTGGCGCGGCTGGCCTACGCGCTTGCCATGTGGATCAACCCTAATAATCATGCGCTGGATGGCGGCCGAGCGACTTCCGCGATGGAGAAGGAAGCGGTTGCGGGGATCGCCGCCATGTTTGGGTGGAAGAATTTTCTGGGGCACCTGTGTGGCGGCGGGACGATGGCGAATCTTGAAGCCTTGTGGGTGGCCGGACAATTGCATCCGGGTAAAAAGATTCTGGCAAGCGAGCAGGCCCACTATACGCACGGGCGCATCAGCGGGGTGCTGCAGCTTGGGTTTGAAGCCGTAGCGTGCGACGCGCGCGGGCGCATGGACATCGAGGCGCTGACGAAACGCGTGGCACGAGGGGACGTCGGAACCGTGGTGACCACCATGGGGACCACGGCGACGGGTTCGGTGGATCCGCTGCCAGAGATTCTCGCGCTTCGCGAAAAACATGGATTCCGGATTCACTCGGATGCAGCTTACGGCGGCTATTTCGTGCTAGCGGAAAATCTTCCGCAAGATACAGCGCAAGGCTTTTCGCGAATTGGAGAGACGGACTCCATCGTGATCGACCCGCACAAACACGGTCTGCAGCCGTACGGATGCGGGTGCGTGTTGTTCCGCGATTCCGGAGTGGGCAGGTTGTACAAGCATGATTCGCCTTACACCTATTTCAGCTCTGCGGAGTTGCATTTGGGCGAAATCAGCCTGGAATGTTCGCGGCCCGGCGCAGCGGCCGCCGCGCTGTGGGCGACGCAAAAACTCTTGCCGCTTGAGAAGGGCGGGGAATTCGCCAAGGGGCTCGAACGAGGCAGAGACGCGGCGCTGAAACTGTTCGAGAAAGTGCGGGCGGATTCGCGATTCGTTGCGGCGTTCGCACCGGAACTGGACATTGTGGTGTTCGCGCCCCGAGCAGGAAGCGTGATCGAATCTTCGGTGTTGACGCGCAAGATCTTTAAAGCGGCGGCGGAGCACAACTTGCATCTGGCCGTGGCGGAGCTGCCGATTCAATTCTGGGAAGGAACTCTGGGAGCGATGAAGCGCGACCGCGACACCATCGCGTGCCTGAGGTCCGTGCTGATGAAACCGGAACACTTCGATTGGGTAGAACGCATCTGGGAGCTGCTCATGGAATCCACGCGGGAACTTCTCGACCGCCCACACTGATCCGGTCCCTTCCCAAGGCTGCAAGTCCCATTGGCTGTGGCATTTAGCCATTCGATGCACAATTGCGCCATTGGCAGAAAGGTTTTGGGAGGATACGGCGAAGTCAGGTAAACTAATATCTGTGTTTTAGGGGCTCAAGCCGCGTACGCAGATGCGGCTGGTAGTCTGTGCTACGGCAGTTGAAGACCAGGGATCCCGCATTTTCAGATTTGGAACGTGAAAGCTGAGGGTGAATAATGCCGGATGTAATGAAGACGTTGCTGTTAAATCCGCCGAGTTTTGAAAATTTCGATGGCGGCGCAAGCTCGCGGTGGCCCGCGACGCGTGAGATTGAGTCGTATTGGTATCCGGTTTGGCTGACCTATCCCGCGGGGATGATTCCCGGCAGCCGGCTGCTCGATGCTTCTCCCCACAAAGTAAATTGGCAGCAGACCGTCCAGATCTGCAAGGACTATGAGTTTCTGATTCTCTTCACTTCCACGGTTGGCTTCGAGAGCGACGTCAAGCTCATCCGCAAGATCAAAGAATCCAACCCCAGCATGAAGATTGCCTTCGTGGGGCCGCACGGGCACATCAAGCCGAACGAGACGCTGATGGCCAGCGAAGACATTGAGTTTGTAACGCGGGGAGAGTTCGACCACTCGGTGGTGGAATACGCGCACGGGAAGCCGCTGAGCGAAATTCAGGGCGTCAGCTACCGCAAAGACGGCAAGATCGTGCACAACCCGGAGCGCCCGCAGTTGCACACCGAAGAGCTGGATGCGCTGCCGTTCGCGACGGACATTTACAAGCGCGACCTGGAGATCGAGCGCTACAACGTGCCGTTCCTGCTGCATCCGTACGTGTCGTTCTACACCACGCGCGGCTGCCCGGCGCTGTGCACCTTCTGCATGTGGCCGCAGACGATTTCCGGACATGCCTGGCGGACACGTTCGACGGAAAATGTGGCGCGCGAAGTGAAACAGGCGCTCGGCCACTTTCCGCAGATGAAGGAAATTTTCTTCGACGACGATACCTTCAATATCCGCAAAGACCGTGTGATCGATCTTTGCAGCAAGTTCAAGCCGCTGAAATTCCAATGGTCCTCTACGGCGCGCGTGCACAGCGACTACGAGACCATTAAGGCGATGGCCGACGGCGGGGCGCGGCTCTTCATCGTGGGTTTCGAATCCGGCGACGCGCAAATTTTGAAAAACATCAAAAAGGGCGCAACCATCGAGATGGCGCGCAACTTCATGAAGAACTGCCGAAAGGTCGGAATCCGCGTGCACGGCGACTTCATTATCGGGCTGCCGGGCGAGACCAAGGAAACTATCCAGAAGACTATCGATTTTGCCAAGGAACTGGACTGCGAAACGATCCAGGTCTCGCTGGCCCACGCGATGCCCGGAACAGAACTTCACGACACGATGGCAGCGCAGGGCTTCCTTAAAGTAGAAGCGTTGGCGGATTCGAGCGGGCATCAACTGCCACACATTGAGTACCCGCATCTTTCGAAAGCGGAAATGATGTCCGGGGTCAACCAGTTTTACGATGATTATTACTTCCGCCCCAAGGTCGTGTGGCGCATCGTGAAGGAAGCGCTGTGGGACAGCAATGAACGGAAGCGGCTGTATCACGAAGCGACGG
>WNFT01006672.1_pt1 | contig 18582 bp, 10 predicted proteins | sample 5400191 | NCBI WGS metagenome assembly WNFT01 (sample SAMN13153359, study PRJNA577476) | soil metagenome | isolation source: 80 cm saprolite under Madrone tree | place: USA:California | collected 2016-06-14 | reverse complement strand
CGAAGAGGTCAATTTGCATTCTATGCAGATTGACCTTATTTCATCTCTCTCATTGATATCAGATATGCCTTATGCTTCCGCCAACTATCAACACGCGTAATAGCGCTCTACCGGCATGATATGGTATACTCAAATTCGCTATAATAATCCAATTTTTCACACATCTCAAGGATAGATTATGTTTTACGATCATACGAAAATCTACGTGAAGGCTGGTGCTGGTGGAAACGGCTCTATTCATTTTCGGCGTGAAAAGTTCACTCCGTATGGCGGGCCAGATGGGGGCGATGGAGGTAGAGGAGGCAGCGTCTATATGGAGGCTAACTCCAACCTGAATACCCTGATCGATTATCGCTACCACCAGCATTTCAAGGCTACCCCAGGTGGTGCAGGTGCCCGGCAGAAAATGCATGGCGCCAAGGGAGAAGATATTGTCCTGAAGGTACCGCGTGGCACAATTATTCGCGACTCCGATACACATGAGTTGATAGCAGACCTGGTGGATGAGGGCCAGCGCGTGATGGTTGCACGCGGCGGGCGCGGCGGTCTGGGTAATGTTCATTTTGCGACAGCAACTCACCAGGCACCGCGAGAGGCGCAGAATGGAGAACCGGGTGAAGAACGCTGGCTCTCGCTTGAACTGCGTCTAATCGCCGATGTCGGACTCGTAGGCTATCCCAACGCGGGCAAATCGACGCTGCTTTCTGTTGTCACCGCCGCCGAACCGAAGATTGCGGATTACCCGTTCACTACGCTCTCGCCCAACCTGGGCGTCGTGGCGGTAGGACAACCTGGCAGTGGAGATGAATTCAGCTTTGTCCTGGCCGATATCCCCGGACTGATTGAAGGTGCAGCTCAAGGTGTTGGCCTGGGCCATGAATTCCTGCGCCATGTGCAGCGCACGCGTTTGCTTATACACATGCTTGACGGAGCTTCGTTCGAACGCGATCCCTGGCAGGACTTCGAGGCCATCAATCGCGAACTGCGAGAATACGATGAACACCTGGCAACACGCCCCCAGATCATTGCGCTGAATAAAATCGATTTGCCAGAAGCACAGGAGCGCTGGCCAGCATTGAAAGCGCAAGCCGAGGCGGCAGGCTATCCCGCGTTTGCCATCTCCGCCGTTACTCATCAAGGGGTCGATGAGCTCATACAGTTTACGGCACGGAGGTTGGAAGAAATTCAACGGGAAGAGGCAGAGCAGGCTGCGGCACAATCTATTCCCGATATGGAAGGCACTGTTCTGCGCCCACAGCCGGAAGATGCCTTTACGGTCACGAAAGAGCAGGGTGTCTACGTTGTGCGCGGGAAACGCGTCGAGCGGGCGGTGAGTATGACTAACCAGGAAAGCGAAGAAAGCATGGATCGCTTGCAGGTGACGCTTGCTAAGATGAGCGTGACCAGGGCACTGGAGGACGCGGGGGTCAAAGTCGGCGATAGGGTACGTTTCGGCAAGGTGGAGTTATATTGGGGCGAATAACCTCCGTTCATGAGTTTTTCTATTCCATGTAACACATTTCTTGTGTTATACTTGGATTGAATAATTGTGCATGTGGTGCGCCTGGTAGGAAATATACCCGCATTTGCTGTCGGTGGAAAATCATCCCTTGCCAGGCAAAGATGACGAGGCAATCTACCCGATGTACCCAGTAGCATATATCGCCATTATTTTGGAACGTGGGAGATGCTGATTTCATGCGAGAGACACTGACTCTGCTTTTCCGGAAGGGAGAGGATGGCAACATTGAGCTACAGGTAAAGGAGAGCCACTCCGGGCATATCATTAGAGGTAATTTCGTTCCCCCTTACTCTCCCGGGCAGCTTAATCGCTTGCTCAAAAAGATCAATAACCTGTTGATTGATGACGAGGAGTTGCGCGAAATTGGAAAAGACCTCTTTCTTGCTTTGTGTGGGCCTGATGCATCCACATCCTCTCGTGCATCTTCAAGTCGGTCGATTCGAGCAGTGCTGCGGGAAGTGATCCAGCGCACACTGCACAAACGTGGCACTGTCGCGTTGACGCTTTGCTTTGCTCCAGGTTGTGAAGAGTTTGTACGCTATCCCTGGGAACTGCTGCATAATGGTGAATACTTCCTGCTTGCCTCGGGTATTTTCACGCTCACACGTGCCCTGATGAGCCCGGATAACCAGAAGGGGGGTGAACTGCCGGTATTTCCACCGATGAAGCTTCTCTATATCGGTGCATCACCCTGTGATTTACCCCCGTTGGAAACAGAACGCAGTTTTAAAGCGCTCTCTCGCGGTCTCGCTCCTTTGAGAGAGAGAGGATTGATATCCATCGATCGCCTGGAGCCTGCGACATATGACCGCCTGGTAAGCTATCTGAGTTCCTACGGGGGGGTGAGTACCCTGGATGAGAGAGGCATATCGGCCCCCTGTTATGCTATTCACTTTGATGGACATGGCGCTTATGGTCGTCTCTGCCCTGCTGAAGATTGCGATGTGCTTAATGCCCCCACGGCTCGTAAATGTGTCGGCTGCCAGACGCCTCTCAACCGTGTGGAAGCACAAACCTATCTCTGTTTCTGTGATGATGAGGGGCGCAACAGGCTGATCGATACACAAACGCTGCGTGAACTGCTGGTCAGCAGTGATGTGCGCCTGGCTGTGTTCTCCGCCTGCGAGACGGCTACCGTTGAGGATGACAAGCCCCATCACAGGGACAAGGGACCGGCAGTCAATGCGACATTGGCAACTGCGCTAGTGATGTCCCAGGTGCCTGCTGTGGTTGCCATGCCTTTCAATTTGCAGGATGATCTCAGCCCTATCTTTATGTCCCATTTCTATGAAGCGCTGGCTCAAGGGCGTACCCTGGAGGAAGCGCTGGCTCGCGCGCGCCAGGCGATGTTGCCGGTGCTCAAATATCGAGGCTGGTTTATTCCGGTCCTGTACCGGCAGGTAGTGGAAGGGAAGGAAGGACCGGTTGCTTTTCTGAGTACACACGATGGTCACGAAGATCCGGACCATCCACTTGCCCATCTCGGTGCCTCTACCAATTTTGTGGGACGTGCTAAAGAATTGCGTGACCTGGGCACTGTGCTCTCTCAAGCCATTGGAGAAGATGATGAATGGGCCGAGGCGAGAAGCCAGCTACGCTTGCACCCGGGGGTTCACCATATCGCACTGATCGGCCCGGCAGGGATAGGCAAGAGCGCACTTGCATTTGAGGCAGCAAGGCTCAACAGGGGTAAGTTTCCTGGAGGCACCATCGGCGTTTCTTTACAGGGCGGCAGATCATTCGTCGATGCGCTCCTGGAGATAGCCCATCAACTCCATATCGCTATCAATGCTTCGCATGCTTCCGATATAAACTACTGCGAACAAATGGTTCTTACGGTATTCCGTTCCCTGGGTAACCGGGAACTTCCCTGCCTGCTGGTGCTTGATCGCTTTGACGAAGTGCAGGAGCGTACAACAGTTGGCATGTGGCACCGCTTTCTCTGTAACCTGCCCGAGCAGGTAGTCGTTCTGGTCACTTCACACTCGAGTCCGGCCACAGTAGCCGCACTGGTAGGTACAACCTGTCACTGGTATGAATTCCAGGTCGACAAAATGACGAGCGAGGATCTGCTTCACCTCTTTACCGAACTGGCACAGGAAAATAACCTGATCGAACGCATCCACCTGGAAGATCCAGAACAAGAGGCTATTTTAGAGGAGATTTGTACATTGCTCGATGGGTATCCGCTCGGTGCAGAACTCATCTTCGGCAGGGCACGCTCGATTGATGGCAAAGTATACCCACCACAGGCCGCCACCCGCCCCCTGGAAGAGGTGCGTGATGAACTGCGAGAATCGCCGTTGGAGGGTGTGTGGGCAGTGCTGGATGTGGCCTATCGTCTTTTAAGCAAGCCGGCGCAACTCCTGCTTCCGTACCTGGCTACTTTTAAATTGCCATTCAGCAAAGAGCAGATTCTCATGTTGATTGAGCCCAGAAAGACGGATGCCTTGCGAGCGGTTGAACGCATGGACAGCGAACCTACCTTGCAAAAGCGATCACCCATCGAAATTATTGTAGAGGAATCTGAAACTACGCTTGCTATCCCGCTAGAACTGCAGAAAAACTGGAGTAATGCGCGAGACGAGTTGGTACAGGCTTCTTTCATGCAGTTCGATGGCCGGGTCTATCACATTCACGGGCAAGTGCGCAAATACGCGCATGCGCTGCTTCCACCGGACGAACACCGCCGCGTGCATCGTGTCGCAGCTGCCTATTACGGCAGCCGGCCCCACCCCACACAGGAAGAATGGTTCGCGGCTTTTGAACACCTGGAAGAAGCGCATGAGCCACAAGACCTGCAAAAAGCCGTTCACCTGGCAGTACGTGCCTCGTGGGCGTTATGTGGGCACGGGCGCATCTCTGAACTGCGCACAACCTTGCGCCGTGCCGAGGGGTATGCGCTGGACCTGGGAGATAAAACAGGTGAGGGGCAAATCCAATGCTGTCTTGGAGCGATCCTGCGCCAGCAAGGTCAGTATGAGGCCGCCATTGGCTGCCTCACGCGCAGCCTGGCACTGCACCGCGAGCAACATGAACCTGACGAGCAAGCCTGGGCACTCTATGAGTTTGCCATGCTCTTCCGCGAGGAGGGTCAGTTTCAACGGGCAAAGACGCATGCTCAAGAGGCCCTCTCGCTCTTTGGTGAGGCAGGTGATGCAAAGGGTGTGGCATGGATGCACGTCGTCCTGGGCGAGGTCAGCCGTGGGTTCGGGCGCTACTATGAAGCGCTTGACTATTTTGAACGCGCGCTCGCCAGCTTCCGTTCTCTGAACAACGATGAAGGCATTGCTCAGGTGCTGCGAGATCGTGGCACGATTTACGAAGCGTTGGGCCGCTATCCTGAAGCCCTGACAGATTACGAAGAGGCCTTGCGCCTTTTTACGATGCAGGGACTGCGCTTCTGGCAAGCCTGGGCATTTACTGACCGGAGCGCCGTCTATCTTGACCAGGCGAAATTCGACCTGGCCGAAAAGTCAAGCGAAGCAGCGATTGCGATCTTCCGCGAACAGAAAGCAGGCCGGGGAGCAGGCTGGGCATTGCGTGTGAAAGGGGATATTGAGCGAAAAAAGCACAATTTAAACGCTGCTCGTACGTATTATGAAGAGGCCATGAAAATTTTCATCGCTTTAGGAGACAGCGTGGATCATGCCCGCACACTGAACTCGCTGGGAGCGCTTTCGCAGCAAGAAGGCGCTTACATGTTAGCCAGAGAGCAGTACGAGCATGCACTTGTGCTGGCACGCGCCCAGGAAACCCGCCAGATCGAAGGACGCGCCCTGCGTGGTCTGGGCGATATAGCGCGGCTCATGGGACGTTTTGCCGAGGCCAGGCGCTACTACAACGATGCCGCTGCCATCGCCGATGAGCTGAGTACTCCTCCTGAACGCTGCGCAGTATTGCATCGTCAGGGAGAGTTGTATCTATCGCAGGAACAGTACCCCGAAGCCCTTGAAGCCTGGATAGAAGCCCTGGCACAGGATCAGCGCATAGACCACCCGGAACGTGAAGCCCTGCAAAAAAAGATCGAAGATCTCGTCGCAAAACAACATTTGGAAAAGGCCTATAAAGAATCGAGCGAGCGCTATCAGTTAGAATAGCGGGTCTGACACAGATAGCTTGTGGTAATCATTCACATCACTTTCATGAGCTATATCATCGCAAATCTATTGATCTTGCTCAATACTAGAAGAAAGAAAACTTATCCCTCAGGCAAATAGGTTACACACGATGTGTAAGAAGGAGAGATTATGGCAGCCCAATCTATCACTACACCGGACGCTAAGCGATCCGGAGCGGGCAGGATATTCACCTGGCTGATTGGAATAGTCAGCTTCGGTCTACTGGCATACTTGCTGGCGCAGGTCGCATATCAAATAGCCGTGCCTCCACCAGCTCATCGACTGCTATTCGTTCAGGATATCCCATTACCCAGCGGCCTGGGGGCTGCAAGCCCCGGTCATTCAGACCCTCTAGCCCCCGGAGTGGAACAACAATTTGATGCGTTTGATTTCCAGGCATATGACGCTGCAACCCACAGGTTGTTCATCGCTCATACGGGTCCCAATCCCGACTTATTAGCCCTGGCGCACATGAAGTTCGACCCCAAATACGACGGACATATTCTTGTCTTTGATACTAGCCTGGATAGGGTCATAGCGCGCGTTAACATTCCCCAGGTCGCGGGGATTGTAGACGCTCCCGATCTAGGTAGAGTTTATGCCGCTGACGCGCAGGATAACATCATAGACGTGATCGATGTGCATACATTGAAATTTACATCAATCCAGCTTGATGATAATGAAAGTCCTGATGCCATGTCATATGATCCTGTTGATCACGAGATTTATGTCTCCGACCCCGGTGCTCCTGCTGATCCAAATAAAACAATGAATGCAGACCCGCGCAACGAGAATGTTACTGTAATCAGCACGCTAACTAATAAGGTTATCACGAAGATCAATCTCGGCAATCTGCCGCTCGCACCAGGCGAGAAAGCTCCTCTTAACGCTCAGAGGCTTCCTCTCTACGGACATGACGTGGGCCATAATAAATACGACCCAGGGCTGCATCGTGTCTTTGTTACCTCCCAGATATTACCGAACGGGGATGATCCGAACCCATATATACTGCCACCTCCCGGCACCGGTGAATTCTTTTCCATCGATCCAGTTCAACATAAAATACTCCAGGAGCTAGTGCTTCCTACCTCTTGTAGCACTCCTCATGGCATGACTATAGATTCGACGCAGGAAATTGGCTTCTTAGCCTGTACCGATTTCGATTCCAGCCGCAACCTTGTCTCGAATCTGTTAAGGGTGAATTTGCGTACGATGACGGTCATTCTGGCCGATCCTATGCAAGAGCGATTAGCGACCGCACCCGATATTGTGCTGTTAGATACGAAGTTTGATGTACTTTTTATAGCATGCAAGGGCGGCATCTCTATATTCGATGAAAAAGCTGGCGAGTTTCACAAGCTTGGGGATTACTTGCTTGGTAAAGGCACGCATACCATTGCCATCGATGAGCAGACACAGTATATCTATCTGCCTCAATTTGCGGGCGGCAGGCCGATACTGCGTATTGGTAGGTATAACCCGAGGGGGGTGTGAACCCTGCTTTACCTTCTCAATGAAACAAAACTGCTGGCTGTCACTCCGTACAGCCAGCAGTTTTCGTTGTTTTCAGGGATAGCTTTTTGGAGGAAGCCTCGTGACCAGTAGGGGAGGGGGTGCTTGCACCGCCTGGGGTGGGGCGGGGCGGGTTCGCCGGACGTGCAGCGTTTGCCCCACGCCACCCCGGGCGGTGCAAGCACCCCCTCCCCGCACCTCGCCACTCCCGCCCCTACTGACGGATGGTCCTTTTCCCAAAAACCTCTACTTGAGAGTCCCCATCTCCCCCGCCCGTCCTATGACTCCGAGCCCCACCCCGGGCCGACTCGTCGTCGATGTAAGGGCGGGAGACGCAAGCGCTTGCCTTCTTCAAAAAAAGAGATCATGCACCGAAGGCTCACCACCGAGGATGAAAGGTTTTCAGAAGATGCACTTTTCCCAAATCATCTGGACACGCCCGTAGGGGCCGATTCATCGCGCCCACCGCCGCTTGATCGGCCCCTCTAGCCAGACTTATTTGTCGAAGCTCATAATGAATGTATATGCATTATCACGTTGTCCTATATTGCAGCACTGCCCCCGGCGCAACATGGATACGGTCCCCGTTGGAGAGCACAAGTCGATCAACACGTTGACCTCGATAGATGAGTCCGTTCAAGCTTTCCGCATCTTCGATAAACCACCCCCCGTTTTCCCATCGAATTTTGGCGTGCAGTCGCGAGACACGGTGGGATGGAACCTGGACATCGTTGCTTGAAAGACGACCTACGGTCAGAATCGGTTTGTTCAACTCGCGTTCGCCGATGACCTTTCCATCCAGCTCGACTACGATACGAGCCCTTACCGGGGCCGGCGCTGGTTGCGGCGGCACATTATTTCCCCTGGCCGGTTGCACCTGCTGCCTGCCGTTACCATCCTGGTTTCTAGCGGCATATGGGGGAGGAATCGGTCTGCCATCCGGCACTACTGGCGAGGGCCAGTTCTGGGCTACTGCTGGCGAAGGTGCCGCGGGTGACCAGGGAGGGGGCTGCACTGGAATTGGAGCCTGGATTTGCGGGGGGCGCTGAGGCCAGGGTCTATCATAATCATGGGCATCGGGCATGAGAGCAAAGGCAGAACGAATCATGGACTTTTCGGCAATCCTCGACTTTTCAGCAATCTTCTCGATGTTGTAGCGATTCTGCTCTTCAAGGAGGGCCGCGAATACTCCGCGCTTGCGTTTTAGCTCCTGGAAATTACCCTGTTCAGCAATCTGCCCATCCTTGAGCGCGGCCGTAGGTTCGTCAAGGATCAGGATAGGAGCGTCGCGCAGGATAGCACGAGCAATCGCCATACGCTGGCGCTGGCCACCCGACAAATCTTTGCCCTGTTCGCGTACCAACCTGTCATAACCACCCAGTTGATTGAGGATCGTCTCATGGATATTCGCCTTTTTCGCGGCCTCGATAATCTCATAATCGTTGGCCCCTGGTTTGCCGATGGCGATGTTTTCACGGATCGTCCCCTCAAACAACACAGAATCTTGCAATACCATACTGACATTCTGGCGTAACACACCCAAGGGATACATACGATTGTCAACGCCATCGATTCTGAGAGATCCCTGCTGAATCTCGTAGAAGCGCGGGATCAACTTGACCAGCGTCGTTTTGCCACCGCCGGAAAGCCCCACCAGCGCAACTTTTCGGCCCTGTGGAATATGCAGGTTAAGACCTTTTAATACAGTTGAATCGGGGGTATAACCGAAAACAACGTTATCAAACGTGATATCGCCCCTCAGTTTGGTAGGACCATGATAAGGAACCTGGCTATCTATCACTTCTGGCGCCTGGTCCAGTACCTCCTGTATGCGCTCCGCCCCTGATGCGGCAGTGTTGGCAAGTGTTGCCAACTTCGAGAGGTCGCGCATTGGCTGGTACAACAGCCTCAGGAAGATCAGGAATAAGACCAGGGTTCCAATATCAACCCTATTGGGTGCGATCGTAAAAAAGCCGACGTTGAATGCATTTCCCGCGGCAACGAATCCCCCCACGCCCAGGACCGTACCGGTACCTAGTATGACCAGGAGGGTAACTATTGGCGTAAACTGGGCTTGCAAACCACCTGCTCGCAGCCCTGCCACGCGGTTCTTATCCACATAATCTCCAAAGCGGAGCGCCTCCTTCTCCTCGCGTGTAAACACCTTGATCACCGTCAGCGCATTGATATCCTCGGTAGCGACATCTGAAACTTGCCCGGTCGCTTTGGCCGCTTTTTTAGCAGCCGCTTTGATACTTTTAGTATACCCTATCACTATCATAAACATGGCTGGCGCGATAGCGAGCGCGATCAGCGTGTACTGGGGGCTGAGGAAAAACATCACGATTCCCACCCCTATAAGTGTCAGGAGACCTCCGAGTAAGTCTACAAGGCCATCCGTTACGAGCTTCTCAATATCAGCGATGTTGCCCGTCACACGCTGGACAAGATCACCTTTCTTCTGCTTCCCGTGCCAGTCTAAAGACAAGCGTTGTAAATGCTCGAACAATTGATTGCGTAACCTCGCCGTCAAGTTCTGAGCAATAAATGCGGCAAGGTATAAATCCAGGTAAGCTAGCAGCGCACTCAATATACCGAACACAATCAACATCAGCACGGAAAAGACGATGACGCCATTCACGGTATGATGACTGGTTATAAGCTGGACGTTTGTATCGGTGGGCGAGATCGGGCATGGTGTTAACCCCGGCTGCGTAGGCGGCAGCCTCGGATCCGGCTGCAGCGATGGATCAATTTGAGGAATGTCAAACTTGTCAAGGATAGGATTCAGGAATGGAAAGAGGCATGATGGATCATTACCCGAATTACTCACCTTGCTGGGAATAAATTTGAGCGGGAAAGCAGCGCCGATATCACAGCCTACCTGTAGAACGGTGACCACAATGGCGATAACTACCAGTAAGCGATACCCTTTTAGATTACGGAATAGGAATTTGAATATCATTATCCCCTCCTTCCCCTCTCGTCTTGCCCGAACGTTGTAGGAGCAACCCTTGTGGTCGCTTGCGGCAGCGGCGTTGGCAAGACGGATAGGTGCTGAGCCTCACTTGATAAGCATGCGACAATCTCTTGCAGCATAGTAGACAGTTCTTTTGATCGCGGACTATTTAAACGATTAACGCGACGAGTCGCTATTTTTAAGAGCAGCGCGGCTTCATAAAGCTGCGAACGCTGCAGGATACCCTCGATGGCCGCTTGCGAGACACCACGCTCATTCATAGCTTGACGATAACTCTTGACAAACACCTCTGAGGCCTCCTCGAACCATTGGCGCATTCCAGGGCGCTGATACCAGAGTCCACTGGGACGCAGGTACGCCAGGAAATACCCTACGTCAAGAGCAGCATCAGCCAGGCAAAACCCATCAAAATCCACCACAAAGACCTGGTCACTGTGAAAGAGCAACTGGCTGGCCTTAAACCCTCCATGAGCCGGTCGATATGCATTGGGTTGCAAGGCTTCGAGCCTGGTGGCAAGCTCCTGTGCCAGTTGCTGCACATCTGCTGCAAGCTCAGGATTGCGCGCGGAGATCAGTGCGGCCCGCTCACGCGCCCTTTTCGCCTCTTTCGTTCCTGTACGTGGTGCAGGCTCACCGGGCTGTACTGAACTTGTATGCAGGCGGGCCAGAGCTTTCGCCGTCAGTTGTAGCTCTTCACGTGGGATGATGACGCCGGTAATCTCTCCACCTTTGCCTCGTGTTATCGTTGGTCGTAGCGCATGTGTACCGGTAACCAGGCGCTCTTGTGCAGTGCCAGGCTGCACTGCTTCGTTCAACGTAAGTCCTAACGCTTCAACTATGCCAAGAGGGCGCGGCAGGAAAGGTATTTCGACGATGTGACCAGTTTGCGAACTTTCTGACTTTTTGGCCTGCTCATCATACAAGTGCTGCTGCATGATCTGTACACTGCGGGCCTGTTCTGGTTCGGCATAGACCTTACCAAAAAGAGCCAGTTCTCTTGTATGGCCGTCATTTGTACTCTCTCCGCTTGCTAGATGGCATTGTAATAGGAGGTGGTAGCGAATTACACAACGATTAGCCGGTTTATAGCGTACAGGTTCTGCCCTTGCTGAGACGAGTTGCCAGGCAGCATCACCAAGATGTGCATGTGCCGCTGACTGTAATGCCTCAAACACAACGCTGCCAGGTGAAGGATCGCAGCATGCAGCAAGGGCGAGCAATCCTCCATCGGCTGGAAATGCCTGGACGGATAGGCCAATCTCTTTTGCTCGCAAGACACCTGAAGGCTGTACCTCAAGTGCGGCCTGTTGTGCCATCGCTTCACTGAAGCATATATGCGCGCCCTCAAGCGCTTGCTCATCAAGTGTCAGGCTGATCGCCCGGTGCGGATCATGAGCAGCAACCTTGTTAGCCTTCCCCAGCTCATCTACAGCATAGATGACCGCGAGGCCTCGGCCAGGCTTGCGTCGCAGATAGCGCACGAATAGTCCGAGAGGCTTCTGCGAACCGGGCAAAAGGGAGCGACGCGCCCGCTCGAAGACCAGTTTGACGATGGCCGGAAGTTCTTCTATTGACACTTCTGTATCTTTAGCGTCGTGATTCATCGCGCCAACTCCCTTTCCTCCAGCATGCGTTCTACAAGAGCGACCAATGCTTGAACTGCCCCTGGCACACCTCGAAAGCCCGGAAATGAATTGACATCCACGATTATAGGTCCTTGCGCAGTCAGCAGCAGGTCAACGCCATAGAGTCGCAAATCGAACACCCTACCAATCTCTAAAACGATGCCCACCCAATCGGCCGGTAGCTCGTGGGAGGGGATCGGAAAATCTTCCTTTGGCGCGTTTGCTTCCAGAGGGGTCCGGCGGCGGGCCGCGAAGATCTGTTGATCGATGACCCACAATTTGATATCCCAACCATCACCGGCCGCGAACTCCTGCAATACGACCGGCTCCCGACCCCAGTTTCCGGCGAGGGACCGCAACTGCTCAACGTTATACACCTTATCCACCAGGTCTCCACGATGACTATAAGAACTTTTAATGATCAGCGGAAAAGGCAGGCTTGCGAGCATATCGGGATCTGAGAGCAGCGCCTGCAGCGTTGGGAAATTCCTGGTACGAGGCCAGGGAAGATTGGCTTCATGCATGCGCTGTGCCATAACTACTCTATCCTGGCATGCAACGGAGGAGGCCCAACTATTGACTACTAGCGCGCCCTGCTGCTCCAGGTAATGGGCGACATCCAGGGCCTGCGGAGCATGCGACTTTAATAAGTAGAGATCGGCCTCGAGATGTTGTTTCTCTGCGGTAATGGCTTGAGGCCCCGTAAGAGTTCTGATATCCAGCAACCGCACATCATGCATCGTGCTGAGTTGTTGCAATGCTACAGAGATGACCGGGTGATGCGGCGTTTCTGGATTATCCATGATGAGACAAATGCGCATACGTTGACCTCTTTTTCAGGTTATGTTACTGGCCAGGACTTTCGCCCCACCCCGGCCATTATGGGACATGCGCCGCATTTCAGCGCGTTTTGCGGCGTGCAGTACATATTCTGAGACCCTTACGACTGCGCGTGGCACGCCGCCAAAGCTTGGAAAATCATTGATATCGAGAATGGCTGGACCGAGCGGTGTCTCGACGATATCGACGCCGTAAATATCCAGTCCAAAGAGTTTGCCAACCTGTAGAGCCAGTTTACGTACCTGCGGCGTCAATGGAACGAAATGTTCCTCGACATTAGGATGTAAGGGCGATTTTTTCGCAATGGCGGAATAGACTTCTGTACCTGTTACATAGACCTTGACGTCAAAACCGGAATTTTCTGCGTATCGCTGGGCCAGGAAGAAACTGTCGTTGGCTTCAGCTATCTCCAATTCCTCCAGGTCAGCCGGGCTGTTGAGGCGATAGATGCCACGACAGGAACTGCCATTGCTCGGTTTCACTACAATGGGATAGTCGGCCTCCGGAATCTGCTTGAGGAGACGTGGATGAGCTACGAAGTAGGTCGGAGGGATGGGTAAACCATGGGCACGTGCGAATGCGGTCGCGACGGCTTTGTCCCTCACCAGCCGAATCGAGCGTGAATTATTGATTGTTGGAATGCCTACGGCCTCTGCCGCCTCTAAAATAGAGAGTCCAGGACCGTCTGCCAGCGATTTGAGCACATAGGCATCGTAGCCTTGTCTGGAGAGGTCGGTCAGGCAAGTAACCATGGCCTGTGGTTCCAGCACATCGACATCGTGCCCCCACTGAAGCAGCTGGTCCGCGATGACCATAGGCATAGGATCATTTCGGTATTGCTCCTCGACGATGAAACAGAATCGCATCTTAACCCTTCCGTAAAAAGCTATGTTCTCATTTCACGCCGACGTGCTGGATCAATCCGCACTCTACAGTGCGGCTAGCTTCGCTCAAGCGGCGTGAATTAGCGCCGAAAATCCTGACAGTAGCAGGCTAAACGTTGTTGTTTTAAGTGTAACAGCTTTTAGCTTCTATGGCTGTCTACTGTTTCACAAGCAGACTGTGGAATGCAATAATAATATTAAGAAAAGGTTAAATGAACTATAGCACATCATTGAGAAAGAAGAAAGGATTTACTTTCACCTTCTACCGAAATGCGTGTCGAAGGTTTCATCGTCGCGGATTGGCTCGTGTGGATTCGGCAAATCGGCTGGGGGGAGATTGCCTGTAAGAACCGGCGATTGCAAAATCTGATCCCGTCGCATGGGCTGCGTCTCTTGCTTTTCCAATGCAAGACGGCTATCAAGCTCTTCCAGGAGCCGCGAGATGTCAGGACGCAATTTGCGATTGCTTTCTGGGATACGAGTCCATTGGGCCAACGCGGCAGGGTAATAGCCGGAACGATAACAATAGAGGCCAAGCATAGCACGGGCATCAAAGATGTTCATACGTTTCCAGAGGGCAAGTTCTTCGGCTGGCGTCTCAATCACATCTTCGCTGGCTTCGATGATCTCCACGAGATGATACAGGTGCATGCCCATCAGACGGTAGGGAAACCCATAGAAGAGAGCTAGCCGGCGGCGGCGTGTACGCTCAGCGGGATGCTTACCGACAAAGTAACGGCGCGTCCAGGAGCCGCTTGACCAGATGAACCATGCCAGAAACAGTACCAGTATACGGCCCAGGTAGCGCTGCCAGGTTTCTGGCGCATATACGACCATGACACCGAGCGCTGCAAAGCATGCCCCTAAAGCCCAGGCTCCATAAACCAGGCGCCGTCGATCCCAGCCCAGGAGGTCGAAGTGATGATGCAGAGGTGTTGCAAGAAAAGGCAGAGGGAACTCGGTGTGTGGCACATATTCGTTGCTGCTGGCAAAGCGTAACAATTGCAGACGATTACGGAAGAACGGTGTAAGCATTCGAGCCGAAATCAAGGCGGAGAGTCCTTCCAATACGAAGGCGCATCCAATCATCAACAGGAGAATTTCGTTTCGAGAGAAAATGGCGATCATGGCGAGGATACCGCCAAGGCTCAGGGCCCCGCTATCCCCCATGTAAATTTTTGCACGACGTTTTGCGCTGCCTCGCCGGGCAGCCCATGCAGAGGGCCAGTTCAAAGGCAGGAAACCGAGGACTCCGGCGACACACAGCAGAGATAATATCTCCAGCACAATGCCTTCTGGATGATTTGAGTCGAGAATATTCGTGATGATGATGGCAAAAGCCAGTGCTGCACTAAAAACCAGCCCACCTGCCAGACCATCAAGCCCGTCACTGAAGTCAACCGAAAGTGAGGTGACGCTTCCAATGACGCCCGTTAACAGCATGAGGAACACGAGCCAGATGAGAGGAACGGCCTGGAAGAGGGGACCCATAATATCTGAATAGGGAGAATACGGTTGCCGCCCTTTTTGCTCGAGCCAGTAATAAAGAAAGGCCGCCACCATTGAGACCAACAACACACCGGCCAGTTTAGCGCGCTGTGATATTCCTTCGTTACTATGCACTTTGTGCCAGTCATCAATGAAGCCAACAATCATGTAACCAAGAGTTGCGCCAAGACCGATCAGTAATAAAGTCCATTGTTCAGGCCGGAGGTTGAAAAGGAAACCTGCTGCAATACCTGTGCCGATGATAGCCAACGTCAACGCAGGGCCACCGACCAACGGGAGCTCTATGGTTTTGATTTCTCGCCCACTGGCAGGCATGACAGGAAGGTCGGAGCGATGAGGACCAGGTTTGTATTCACCGCTCCGAAATTTGGGAAACAATGCTTTTGCTATCCAGCATAGCAAGAGGCTGAGTAGCATACAAGCGATGAAAATCAGTAACAACCAGACTGGTTCCATATCTTCTCCAGAGACGAAGTAAGGGGCGGGTACCCGCAAACATGGTACCCACAAACCTGGCACCTGCGAGGGGTACCACTACATTTCACTCGTTAATACAAGATTGACAAAACATGAGTGCAGGTGACCACAAAGGTTACCCATACGGGTAAGATGAAAGGAGCAGAAGCGGCCCCGTGTTTGTCCGCGTTTCACATGTTGCAACGTGGCACATGTGCTAGCGGTAACGTAACATCTACAGTTTACGCAGTTGTTCGCGCGCAACGCGACGATCATCCCAGGGCAACTTTTCTCTTCGTATAATAATACTTTGTTCATGACCTTTGCCTGCCAGCAGCACAGTATCACCCACCTGTGCCCTGGCAAATGCCGCCGCAATAGCCTGTGTACGATCCGCGATACACAGGAAATCGTGGCCCTCACGTTTACCGACGGACTCGGCACCATTGGCGATGTCACGCAAGATTTGTGTACGATCTTCGTCGCGGGGGTCCTCATCTGTAATAACGAAAAAATCGCACATCTGTGCGGCAATGCGCCCCATTATAGGACGTTTTTGCAGGTCACGCTCACCGGCAGAGCCAAAAACCGCCATCAATTTACCCGCGGTGAGGGGACGCAGAACCGCCAGCACCTTTTCCAGGCTATCGGGAGTATGGGCATAATCGACAATGACCGCGAAGGATTGACCTTCGTCGATACGCTCCATACGACCCGTTACTCCTATGACTCCTGCCAGTCCAGATGCGATTTCAGCAGGCTTCACTCCCTGGCTGTATGCTGTGGCAATGGCAGCCAGGCAGTTGCTTACGTTGAAACGCCCCACCAGCTGCGTTTCTATACTGACCTCTGTGTCAGGTAGGATTGCTCGAAACTGTGTGCTAGAGGCGCGCAATTGCAAGTCAACCGCTCGAACTGCCGCGGGTGAATCGATGCCGTAGTCAAGAATTGGGACACGGCAATAGGGCTTCAAAACTTCGTAAGACACATCATCGCGATTAAGAATGGCGATAGGTTGTGTCTGTACCGGTTTGTGCCGTTCTGGATCGAGCATTTCAAAGAGACGCGCTTTTGACCGGCGGTAGTTTTCAATGGTTTTATGAAAATCCAGGTGTTCATGGGTGATGTTTGTGACGACGCCGATGTCAAACTCACAACCACGTACCCGCTGCAATTCAAGCCCATGGGAGGTGGCCTCAATTACCGCGTGCGTCACACCGGCATCAAGCATGCGCCTCAGCAATTGCTGTATCTCCAGCGCCTCCAGCGTGCTTTGCCTTGTAGCATTCTCCCATTCCTGTCCGTATATCTTGAAGTTGGCGGTCGTCATAAGCCCCGTACGCTTACCAGCCGCGTCCAGTAGTATGCTGATGAGATTACTGGTGGTAGTCTTGCCATCGGTGCCGGTCACTCCAATGGTGCAGAGTTGCTGCGCCGGATAACCGTAAAAAGCGCAAGCAACGTTTGCCAGCGCGATACGCTCATCTCGAACCTCTATATATGGCAGAGGCGGAGAAGATGCGTCGATTTGAGGCCCAAGCGCGGCTACCGCTCCATTGCGAGCTGCATCGGCCAGGAAGCGGCGACCATCGGTATGCGTGCCCGGCACCGCTATAAAAAGTCCTCCCGGTAGAACCTGGCGGGAATCATATGCCAGTGATGTTATTTTGATGTTCTCTGTGTCTCGATTCATAGAAAGAAAAGCCAGCGGCGGCTCTTCCAGGGATGCCAGTAAGGTTTGTAATTGCATAGTTATCCTAACCCCGTCCAGGGCGATCGCCAGAGTTGCCTCTACCATATCGCACAGCTGCTCACCACACCCGTGTATGGTAGGGGTGCCCCTGGCGGGTACCCTGGCGGTCGCCCTGGCCTGCTTCCCCATACACTAATTTTAGTAATATACCGTTCGTACCCTGTGATAGGGTTTCATTTCAAGTATGTTTTGACCAATGTGCCACAGACGATTATCGACCTCGACCGCTGTGATTGTACTGCCGGTGGTAGATGCCATCTCCCGCCGCAGCAATTCACAGGCCCAGATGGTGGCGGCACGCAGCTCGATTTCTTCTTCGCTGCCAGGCGCCAGTAGTTCCTGTTTGTCGACGCGTGCGGCCAGCGATGGGGAATATTCTAAGACTCCGAAGTGCCGCAATACCTGCGGGACTTTGTAATCGGCGAAAGCAGTGAGCTGGTCGAGGTCGGTAAAACTGCCCCAACCCTTGCCGCCGAATGATCCGTGGAGATCAGCAACACAGATTTGAGCGCGTTTGAAGAAACGCACTTCGTGACCGCGATAAGAGGCCACATCATGGAACGAGGAGAACTGCTGTGCCAGCAGCAAAACCAGCCTGAGGGCACTGTGGTCAGCCTGCTCAACCGCGTTCGCAAATTGTCCATCGTAGCGATCTAACAGTACACGTCCCACTTCATGCACATTCTGCAGACGCTGCTCAAACAGAGGAATCATTTCTCCTTCTGGATGCTCAGGGCTGGAGACGCCGCGAAAAATGTGAGCTAACTGCTCGCGGCTCATTTTACTCAGGTACTCAGCATCCCAGAGAGGGATCCCCTCTTCGACCGCTCGTGTCAACGAGGCAGCCTCAGCCCAGTAACCATCCAGTAGGGGCGATCCCTTGTGGTCGCCCGACGATCTCTTGTAGTCGTCCCCTGCACGGTAGTCAATACGCCAGCGTTGCTGACCTTTTTCCGGCCAGAAGCAGAAATTCAAGGCATCCAGGACCAGCAGCCAGTTAACTGTACGCTCCGTCCCATCAAAAAAATGGTAGCGTTCATACCATGAAGAGGTTGACGTGGTAGGATTAGCCGCAATCAATCGGGCAGCGCCACCCGGCAAACGATCTCCATTGATCCACGCATACTCTCCCTGCTCCACTACAGGCCGCGTACTGCTGAGAACACCCAGGCGATCAGGCTCATCGAGAGCAAAGCTATCTACATTATCTTCGTCATTTATGTTCAAATAGAATGTTTCTGCCATATAGACCCTCCAATTGTGACCGTCTTGATTGTACTGGCATCGAGGACTTTCGTCAAATAGTACTACCTTCCGGTTCCACCAATTCTCGGGACCAGGGCAACCGCAAGGGTTGCCCCTACCATACATGGGTGGGCC
>WNFT01001708.1_pt1 | contig 18582 bp, 20 predicted proteins | sample 5400191 | NCBI WGS metagenome assembly WNFT01 (sample SAMN13153359, study PRJNA577476) | soil metagenome | isolation source: 80 cm saprolite under Madrone tree | place: USA:California | collected 2016-06-14 | reverse complement strand
CACGGCGCGGGCACCCGGGGCCGACGGATCCCCCCCGCCCTGCCTGGCGGACCGGGGAGGCTCTGGGTCAGGAGACGGGTCATGGTCGCGCTCGGTCCCTTTTGCTGCGGCCATCTTAGCCGTTTCCGTCACACCCGTCGAACGCCGCGGCCGGGCTACCGGGCCCCGTAGTCGCGGCGCCAGAGATCGACGTATTCGCGGGCGTTGCGTCGGATATCCTCCAGCTCCTCGGCGCTCATCTGCCGCACGGGCTTGGCGGGCACGCCCATGACGAGCCAGCCCGCGGGGACCACCTTGCCCGGCGGCACGAGCGCGCCCGCGCCGACCTGGGCGCCCTCTTCCACGACGGCGCCGTTCAGGACGACGGCGCCGATGCCGATGCGCGCGTTGGCCATGATCGTACAGGCGTGCACGACCGCGCGGTGGCCGATCGTGACGTTGTCCCCGACGATGCACGGATAACGCGGCGTGACGTGCAGGACGGAGGCGTCCTGGACGTTCGAGTTCCGCCCGAGCCTGACGTAGTTGTCCTGGTCGCCGCGCAGCACCGTGCAGGGCCAGACGCTCGCCCCCGCCTCGATGATCACGTCGCCGATCACCTGGGCGGAGGGATCGATCCAGGTGTCCGGGTGGATGCGCGGCGCGCGGCCGGGCACTTCGCGGATCATGGGGCCCCTCGGGAGCGCGGGCGCCGCTCAGACCGCGGCGACGAGCGAGATCTCGACCAGGTACTTCGGCTGGGCGAGCCTGGCCTCGACCGTGGCCCGGGCGGGGGCGTTGCTCGGATCTACCCAGGCGTCCCACGCCGCGTTCATCTCGTCGTAGGTCGCCATGCTCGCCAGGTAGACCGTGGCCGACAGGGCCTTGGACTTGTGGCTGCCGACGGCGCCCAGCAAGGCGTCGATCTTCTTGAGGATCAGCTCGGTCTGGCCCCTCGCGTTCGGGGCGTCCGCCGAGACCTGGCCGGCGAGGTACACCGTGTTGTCGTGGACGACGGCGGCGCTCATGCGGGTCCCTGGGTTGTGGCGCTTGATGGTCATCTCGCGTCCTCTCCATGCCGATCGTGGGGCTGCCGGGCCCTCACCGGACTCTCGACACCATATTGGATCGGGCCGCGAATGTCGAGATGTAGACCCAGGTGCCGGGCCGCCACCGACCGGGAGACCGTGACCCCGCGAGTCTGGCGACGATCAGCTGGCCACGAGCGGCACGGTGCTGACCGGCATGCCGGCGATGACCGCTGAGCAGGTCGTGGTCGACATGCTGATCAACGACCTCGACGATGACTTCGGGTCGATTCGCAAAACGGTCGGCGGCCAACATCAGGCGCCGGGTCGTGCGGGCGTTTCCGCATGACCCGGCGGCCTGATGCTTATCCGATCGTGCTTCCGGCCGTCACCAGACTAGAAGTAGCGGTACGGATGCGGGCGTTCAGCAAATCTAGGATCGACTCCGACATGCCTTGGCGGCCTGAGTTATTTTCGGATCAGGGCGAATCGCGATCGGGGCCAATCGAGCTCTTGGGGATGCCCGCAGCAAACCAGGTCCCGCCGCGTGTCTCGCGGATGAGGAGCACGGGGCTGTCGCAGTCGGGCGGCGGCGCCGGGACCAGCACATCGTCGATCCGGAAGTCGCCGTTGGCCGCCAGCGGGACGCCGGCGAGGTCCGTGCTGCGTTGGGTGAAGGGTGCCACTGCTTCACAAATCAGCGTCGCGAAGACGCTGGCGTTGCCGTTCAAGCCAATGGCGTTGCCTCCGCCCAGCAGCAGGCCTCGGCCGTCGACGCGGATCCGCCCGTCGACCTTCACGTCCGCCCTGAGAGCGGCGATCACCCAGATTTGGCCGGCGGGGTTGACGAGGCGGACAATGTTCCGGGTCACGTTAGGGAAGGTGCCGTCGGGGTTGGCTGGACCCGCCACGTTTGAGACAGGAATATCACCGATGCCGCCCTGGAATCTCACCAACGTATCATCGGCCATGACCGACGAAGCGAAGAATCCTCCAATGAGGACCATAAGAATAGATGCGAACAGACTCTTTTTCATGACTGCACCTCCATGTTTATTGTTTTGATAAATAGAAAGCATCCCGGTGGTCTGCCCCCAGCGCCTCCAGCGTCTTATTGAAGTGATTTTAAGTTGAAGTGATTTCACGCCGGACTAGTCCTCGTGACCGCCGGCCGTGGCGTCACCGGTTGGCGAGAAATGATAGAGGCGCTCATCGTAGGGCGCGCCGATAAATGACTGGATATCGTTCCGGAAATCCAGCGTGTGCTGAGCGCTCACGTGGGCGTCGAATGCCTGCTGATTTGCGAAGACCTCGATGAGCTGAAAGTGGTTCGTGGTCCCCGACTGGCTGAGCAGGGCGAACGTCTGGACCCCGGGATCGCCGGCGCTGTCGCTCACGAATGTATCGAGCACCGGAAGGGCCTGGGCGACAAACTGGGGTTCGATATCCACGTGCGTGATCACGAAGATCTGACGGGACTCCGCGTGGCGACTGCGAGGGTTCACGGTCCCCTCGAGCAGATTGCCGTCCCGTTCATCGAGCGGGGCCTCCAGCAGAGGCGCTAGCTGGGTGAACCTGGCCTGGGCCGCTGACGAGTTCTCGAAGGCCGCGAACGTCTGCGCACTGGTCCAGATCTCGAACAGGGCGAAGAAGTTGCGGCGGTCGACCTGCTGTAGCACATCGAAGCGGATGACACCGACCCTGGCCAGGCCCTGCAAGGCCAGTTCATCGAGCACTCGACCCCCGGCCTCGGTGTCCGCGGGCTTGAACTCCACATAGTTGACGACATACTGCAGCTGGTTGGGCTGAGCCCCCGCCGGGCCAGCGAAACTGGAGAGGGCTGCGACAAGCAGGAGCACGAACATCGATAGCGGGATCAATCGTCGTGTGCCCATGATGTTCTTCCCTATCGTCTACGACCAATGAGTTGCCACACACCCACCGCAACACCACGCGACGGGAGCCTACGCCCCGACGACATTCTTCCCCCTTGGCCTGGATCTTGAGCGGCCCGGGCGATTCACGAGCCGACGGATTCCATCGTCTAATCGGGGCAGATAGAGTGGAAATCCCAGACTCAATCCTCATCGTCGAATTATTCGTCGTCGTGCCCGGCGTATTGATCGTGCCCGTCCCCGCGGATCTGTCCGCGGATCTCACCCGCCGGGAGGGCCGTCGTGTGGATATTGGCGTAGGCGGTATTCGAGTTTAGTGCGTCGACGAGCGCGTCGAAGTCGCCGGCGTTGACGTTCTGTCCTGCAATCGCTACGACACTCGCGCTCGTGAAGGAGCCCGTGACGGTCCCGGAATTCAACGGGCATGCCTGCGTCCCCGCAGGGCCGTTAGCCAAGTTCGTGCAAAAGAACACCATGACGCCGCCCGCCGAATGCACCTTGCCGAAATGGATATGCGCCTGCGTCACCGTGCCGGTCTTCAGCGGCGTGGTGCCCACGTCCGAGAAGGTCAGGGTGAAGGTCGCCGTGCCACCGTCTTTATCAAGGCCGACACGTAGCGTGCCGCTGCCGTTGGACAGGATCGCCCCGGTTTCAGCGTTCAGCCCTCCGAGCTCCTGGAACCCGTTCAAGCGTGCAAAGAATTCCTCTGCGTGGGCGTGGCCAGCCGAGAAAACGACAAGAGCGGCGACCAGCACGGCCTCGATAGGCTTGTCCAAGCGCATAGCGTCCTCCCTTACGGGTTGATGGAAACTTCCTGCGTCCAAGGGCTCTCCCGTCCGCGGCGATAGCTGAGCGAGTCGGTCGGCTCGTCAAGCTCAGACCTCTCTTAGAGGCGGCCGCGCCGTGCGGCGACTCGGATCACGTGAGAATTCCGCAAGATCAGGCTACCCCTGACCGTGGGCCCCGGAAGCGCCGCCCGGATAGCCGGCGGAGGGTCACAAACGGAAAACACCTCCGGTGGTGCTAGATGGACTGGCGGAAGAGATCTGCTAGAGGGAATTGGCGGTTGTAGCTGGTGCGAGGATTGCTCGATCAGCGCGCTCAGGCCGAGGCGCTCGTCCAACTCGCGGGGAGCAACAGCTCAGCATCGGAAGTGACCGCGGCTCCGCGGAACTCGACGCGAGCTGAGGAGTGAGCGAGAGGCGAATCGGGCCAGATGTCGCGTCACCCATTGGGTGGTGCCCTCCGCGTCAGCGAGGAACCCCCGAGCCGCGTTTCTCCGGAGCGGGGGCATCGGTTGCCTCTCGAGGCGGCGCGAGAAGCTGGGCGAACGGGTCGCAATGAACATGGCGGGCACAAGAGCCGCAGTATGTTCGACCGTTACACTTCCTCTCGCCGGCGCACCTCCAGTCGGTCGCGCGCAGGCGGGACGCCGCAATGGGGCACACTCTCGGGCATACTCCCGGGCGTGGCTTGAAACCCGTCCGGCAAGTTCCTAAAATCCCTAGCGCGGATGATTCGCGGAAGGGATGACGCAATGGCCCAGCGAACCAAGGTCTATCGGACGGAGCTCACACCGGTCAGCTTCCTCACGCGAAACGCCTACGTATTTCCCGACTCGGTCGCGGTGGCGCACGGCGAGCGGCGGTATAGCTATCGGCAGCTCGCGGAGCGGGTGAACCGGCTGGCCTCGGCCCTTCGGGGGGCGGGCCTGGGCCCGCACGACCGCGTGGCCTTTCTCTGCCCGAACATCCCGGCGATGCTGGAGGCGCACTTCGGCGTCCCCGCCGCGCGCGGGGTGCTCGTGGCCGTCAACATCCGGCTCAGCTCGGACGAGATCGGGTACATCCTCCAGCACTCGGGGTCCCGTTTCGTCTTCGTCGACCGCGAGTTCGAGTCCCTGCTGAAGCCCCTGGACCTCCGCGGCGTGCGGGTGATCCGGGTGGACGACACGGGGGCGCCGGGCGACCCCTACGAGGACTTCCTCGGCACCGGCTCGGCCGACCCGGTCGAGAGCGGGCTCGAGGACGAGGAGGAGACGATCTCGATCAACTACACGTCGGGCACGACGGGCCGGCCCAAGGGGGTCATGTACACCCACCGCGGGGCCTACATGAACGCGATCGGCGAGATCCTCGAGACCGGCATGACCTTCGGGACCCGGTATCTTTGGACGCTGCCGATGTTTCACTGCAACGGCTGGTGCTTTCCGTGGGCGGTGACGGCGGTCGCCGGCGTCCACATCTGCTTGCGGAAGGTGGACGCGGGCCGCATCTGGGAGATGCTCGACACGCTGGGCGTGACGCACTACAACGGCGCCCCCACCGTGCACATCGGCGTCGTCAACCACCCGACGGCGCACCGGCTCGACCGCTCCGTGACCGCCACCGTGGCCGGCGCGCCGCCCTCGCCGACGCTCCTCGCGAAGCTGAAGGAGCTCAACTTCCGGCCCGTCCACGTCTACGGGCTCACCGAGACCTACGGCCCGCACACGGTGTGCGGCTGGCACCCGGAGTGGGACGCCCGGCCGCTCGACGAGCAGGCGCGGCTGGCCGCGCGCCAGGGCCAGGGCTACGTGGCCTTCGACCTCGTCCGCGTCGTCGACGAGAAGATGAACGACATCCCGCGCGACGGCCAGGCGCTCGGCGAGGTCGTGATGCGGGGGAACAACGTGATGAAGGGCTACTTCGCGCAGCCCGACGCCACCACCGAGGCGTTCCGCGGCGGCTGGTTCCACTCCGGCGACATCGCCGTCTGGCACCCCGACGGCTACATCGAACTGCGCGACCGAAAGAAGGACATCATCATCTCGGGCGGCGAGAACATCTCGACGATCGAGGTCGAGCAGACGGTGGCCAAGCACCCCGCCGTGCTCGAGTGCGCGGTGGTGGCGGTCCCGGACGACAAGTGGGGCGAGCGCCCCAAGGCCTTCGTCACGCTCAAGCCCGGCCGGACCGCGACCGAGCCGGAAATCATCGAGTTCTGCAAGCAGCACCTCGCCCACTTCAAGGCCCCCGCCGCGGTGGAGTTTGGCGATCTGCCCAAGACCTCCACCGGCAAGGTGCAGAAGTTCGTCCTTCGCAACAAGGAGTGGGCGGGGCGGGAGAAGCGGATCAACTGATGCCCGAGCACCGCTACGCCGACGTCAACGGCGTGCGCCTGCACTACGCGACCGCGGGGCAGGGGAAGCTGATCATGTTCGCCCACGGCTTCCCCGAGTTCTGGTACGCGTGGAAGGCCCAGCTCGCCGAGTTCGCGCGCGATCACCAGGCGGTCGCGCTCGACATGCGCGGCTACAACCTCTCGTCCAAGCCGGCGGCCGTGGAGCAGTACGCGGTCCGGCACCTGGTCGAGGACCTGCGCGCGCTCGCCGAGGCGCTCGGCCACCGGCGCCTGATCCTGGTGGGCCACGACTGGGGTGGGGCCACGGCGTGGGCGTTCGCGATCAAGCACCCCGAGTGGCTCGAGAAGCTCGTGATCATCAACGCCCCGCACCCGGCCGTGTTCGCGCGCGAGCTCCGGGAGAACCCGGCGCAGCAAGAGGCCAGCGAGTATATGCTCTGGTTCCGCGGCGCCACGGCCGAGCCGCTCCTCTCCGCGGACGGGTTCGCCCGTCTCGAGCAGGCGGTGCTCGCCGACCTCCTCGCCCGGGGCGCCCTCACCGAGGCCGACCGCCGGGCCTACCTCGAGGCCTGGGCCCAGCCGGGGGCGCTGACGGGCGGGCTCAACTACTACCGGGCCGCGCGGGTCGGACCGCCCGCCCGCGACGGCGGGCCGGCCACGGGGACGGTCGGCGAGTTCGCCGGCGACACGACGGTCCGGGTGCCCACCCTCGTCCTGTGGGGCGAGCGCGACCGGGCGCTCCTGACCGGCAACCTCGACGGGCTCGAGCGCTACGTTCCGGACCTCACGATCCGGCGCATCCCCGACGGCACCCACTGGCTCGTCCACGAGCAGCCGGCCCTGGTCAATCGCCTGATCCGCGACTTCATTTGACGCGGAATCGCGCCGGCGACTGTCGATTCCGGGCCCGCCCGTTCGACTGATTGAGTGAGACCAGAGCGAAAGGAGGCCACGCCATGGAGTACATGTTGCTGATCTACGACCGGGAAACCGACTGGGCGAAAGTGGCGGAAAAGGATCGGGGCGCGATGCTCCAGGAGTACGGAAAGTTCACCGAAGGGCTCGTGAAGAACGGGAACTTCAAGGCGGGCAGCGCGCTCCAGCCCGTGAGGGTGGCGACCACCGTGCGGGTGCGGGACAGCAAGACGCTCACGACCGACGGGCCGTTCGCCGAGACGCGGGAGCAATTGGGCGGCTACTACCTAATCGAAGCCAAAGACCTGGACGAGGCCCTCTCGATCGCCGCCCGCGTTCCCTCGGCGCGCACGGGGTCGATCGAGGTGCGGCCGCTCCTGAAGCTCTAGCCACGCGTCCCGCGGCTCCGTGGTCGCCCGGTGGGGTATCCTGTCACCGGGCGGCCGATGGACATCGAGCGTCTCTTTCGGGAGGAGTCGGGGCGGATCCTCGCTACGCTGATCCGCCTCCTCGGCAACTTCGACCTCGCCGAGGAGGTGATGCAGGAGGCGTTCGCCGCGGCGCTCGAGCAGTGGCCCGCCGCGGGGACTCCGGCGAACCCACGGGCCTGGCTCGTGGCGACCGCGCGCCACAAGGCGGTCGACCGCCTGCGCCGGCGCGGGCGTTTCGAGGCCAAGCGCGAGGAGCTTGAGGCGCTGGCCGCCCTCGAGGAGCCGCCGATGCCGCCGGATCCCCCCGACAGCACCCTCGCCGACGACCGGCTGCGACTGATCTTCACCTGCTGCCACCCGGCGCTCGCCGTCGAGGCGCAGGTCGCGCTCACCCTCCGGACGCTCGGCGGTCTCTCCACCGAGGAGATCGCGCGGGCGTTCCTCGTCCCGGGGCCGACGATGGCGCAGCGGCTGGTGCGGGCCAAGCAGAAGATCCGCGAGGCACGCATCCCGTATCAGCTGCCGCCGGACGACGCGCTCCCGGAACGCCTCGACGCGGTGCTGGTCGTGGTCTATCTCGTCTTCAACGAGGGCTACGCCGCGACGTCGGGCGAAGCGCTGATCCGGACCGAGCTGTGCGCCGAGGCGATCCGCCTGGGCCGCCTGGTCTGCGAGCTCATGCCCGAGCGCGCGGAGGCGCGCGCGCTGCTCGCGCTGATGCTGCTGCACGACTCCCGGCGCCGGGCGCGTGTCGGCCCGGACGGCGAGCTCGTCCTCCTCGAGGACCAGGACCGTCGGCTCTGGGATCAGCACCAGATCCGGGAGGGCGCGGCGCTCGTGGAGTCGGCGCTCCGCGACCGGGGCCCGGGATTCTATGCGCTCCAGGCCGCCATCGCCGCGCTCCACGCGCGAGCGGAATCCGCCGCCGAGACCGACTGGCGCCAGATTGCCCGGTTCTACGACACGCTCCAGCGCGTCGCCCCGTCGCCGGTCGTGGAGCTCAACCGCGCGGTGGCGGTCGCGATGGCCGAGGGTCCGGAGGCGGGCCTCGTCCTCCTGGACGCGCTGGAGGCGCGCGGCGTCCTGCGAGGGTATCACCTCCTGCCGGCGGCGCGCGCCGACATGCTGCGGCGCCTGGGGCGGTGGCCCGGGGCGCGGGAGGCCTATCGCCAGGCGCTCGGACTCGTCGCGAGCGCGCCCGAACGCCGCTTCCTCGAGCGTCGGCTCGCCGCCGCGGAGGCCGCGGCGGCGGGCGCCTTGACAAGCTTCCCCACCGCGCCGCATGATCCGCCGGCAGGTCGAGTGCGGATCGGCGAGGTGGGGGATGGGTGACGGCGTCGTGATCGACACGGTGCGCTCCTACTCGAGCGGCGTCGTGGGGCGGTCGCTCAACAGCGCGCGCACGAACCACTTCGTGCTCGACTCGTCGTCGGGGCCGAACGAGGCGCTCAACTCGGCCGAGGCCTTCCTCGCCGGCATCTCGTCCTGCGGCGTCAACCTGATCGAGATGCACGCGCGCGACACGGGCGTGCCGCTCCGGAGCCTCCACGTCACGATCGCGGGGACGCGGAGCCCGGCCCACCCCGGCACCTTCGAGTCCGTGACCATGCGCTTCGAGCTCCACGGGGTGGACCAGGCGCAGGCCGAGGCGCTCGTGGAGACCTACCGCCACCGCTGACCGCTCTATCGCGCGGTCGCGGTCGCGACCCGGGTCAGCGTCGAGGTGCTGGCGAAGCCCGCCTGAGCGGGCGGGCCGGGCCGGTTCCCGCGGGGCCGGCGCGAGGGGACGACTGATGAAGATCACCGGCGTCGAGAGCTTCGTCCTCCGTATCCCCACGCCCAAGCCGATCGCGCTCGAGTTCCCCGAGCACCGGCTCGTGGTCGCGTCGATCCAGACCGACGAGGGCCTCACCGGACTCGGCTACAGCCTGGCCTTCGGCGGCGGCGGCGCCGAGGCGATCCAGGTCTATCTCGAGACGCGCCTCACGCCGCTCCTCCTCGGCGAGGACCCACTCTTCGTCGAGCGGCTGTGGGAACGCATGTTCCGCTTCGACCGGGGGATCAAGCGCCAGGGCGTGGCGGCGTACGCGCTCTCCGCGCTCGACATTGGCCTCTGGGACATCGTGGGCAAGGCCGCCGGCCTGCCCCTCTACAAGCTCTGGGGCGCCGGGAACGATCGGATCCCGGCCTACGGGAGCGGTGGCTGGCCGCGATACACCCTCGCCGACCTGATCGGGGAGGCCGAGCGCTACGCGTCGATGGGCTGCCGCTACTACAAGCTGAAGATCCACGATCCCGATCCCCGGGTGAACCGGCAGCGGGTCGTGGCCGTGCGCGAGGCGCTCGGCGAGGGCGTCCGCCTCATGGTCGACGCGAACCAGAAGCTCGACGTCTTGGGCGCGATCCGCCAGGCGCGGCTCCTGGAAGACCTGGACCTCGTCTGGTACGAGGAGCCGGTCCTCGCCGACGACATCGCCGCGTGCGCCGAGGTCGCGCGGAACGTCCGGATTCCGGTGGCGACCGGCGAGAACAACTACACGCGGTTCGAGTTCCGGGAGCTGATCGAGCGCCGGGCGGCGCGTTATCTCATGCCCGACGTCTGCCGCGCCAACGGCTTCAGCGAAACCCTCAGGATCGGGCGCCTCGCGGCCGCCCACCAGGTGGCCGTCTCGCCCCACGTCGTGCACGAGCTGTCGCTCCACGTCGCCGGCGCGCTCGCCAACGGTTTCCTGGTGGAGTTCATCGACTGGACGCCGCCGGACCTCTTCATCGAGATGCCACGCTGCGAGGACGGTCACTTCCGCATCCCGGACCGCCCCGGACACGGGATGGCCCTCGCCCCGGGTGCCGAGCGCAAATACCGCGTCGGGTAGTCGCGACCCTCACTGCTCTCCAAATTTAGCCGGGATCGACATCTGAACCGCGCCATTTTCTGGGCTCGTGGACGAAGAACTGCGCGCGAGCGCAGATGAGGTTCCCGGATTCTGCTGTCCCGATTAGCCAAGGTCCAACGCGGCCCGCGCAGCGGTGAGCACGATCCGCACATTCATGAAGCGATTCACCCGCCTGTCGCTGGGCTTCTCAAAGAAGCTGGAAAACCTCGCGGCGGCCGTGGCGCTGCACGTCGCCCACTACAACTTCGTGCGGGTCCACAGCAGCCTCAAGGTGACGCCCGCAATGGCCGCTGGCGTCATCGATGACCTGTGGACGATTGAAGACCTGTACGACGCGGTAATGGCCTGAGCCACTGAGAGAGCCGCCCCACGCGGGCGGCTTTTTCATGCGCGGGTGGTAGGATTGAAAGCGATTTCAAATTAAGAACTGACCCGCAAGGAGAAAAATCATGCCGGACAGCATCTCGACGTTGCTAACCCGAAATCTTCAGGATGTCTTCGGCGAGAACGACCCTGCGCGTCGGCGCGCAGCCATCGACGAGATATTTACCGAAGATTGCGTGTTCTACGAGCCCAAGGGATTCTACCGTGGCCGCGACGAGATTGATCGCGTCGCGGGCGCGATCAAGGCTACTCACCCTGACTTTCGATATCAGCCCATTGCCGCGCCCGAGGAATTAGGCAATGGCGGGCGGGTCCGATGGGTATCGGGCCGCCCCGGCAAGGCACCGGCTTACGCCGGGACTGATTTCATAATTGCCCGCGACGGCCGGATAGCCGTTCTTTATCTCTTTTTCGACGAGCTACCCAAATAATCGCTTGGTTCCTGCGTAGTGGTGGCACGCGCCCTCATTGCAGCGTCGCGGTTTTCAACAGCCAAACGGGAGCCAACCGGCTTCGCCATGATCCAAACGAAATCCATGCAAGAAAACGACAGCGATTCAGAGTAAGACACTACCCGGCGCCGCGGGGGCTTGGAGCTCGGCGTGGCCTGACCATCACGAACGCGGCAGCACTGAAGCGTACGGGAGCGAACCTTGTGAGCGCGCCATCTCCCGCGGCCGAGAATCGACGAAGTGACGATCGGGGCGCCCGTCGGGGTCTCAAACCCTAATTCGGCCCAAGAGTGTCGCGACCCCTATCCCGGACCGGCGCAGACGGCCGACGGCCGCCCCGCGCCCCTGAACCCTCCGACCCGACGGCCGACCCCGAGGCGCGGGTCAGGCACTCGCTTCTTCGAGCTGTGACGCGAGACTGCGGTCGCGAGGCCGGATGGTCAAGCAGTCGGTCCGGATCTTTTCCCACTCCTGGATGACGACGCCCCGCGATTCCAGCAGGGCGCGGATCCGGGCGGGATCCCAGCCGACGATGTCTTCCAGGATCGGGATGATGACGCTCACGGTATCGTCGCTCAGGACCGTCCGCTTGGCGATCTGCGCGATGTGCTTGGCCTCCGACACCGCGATCGTGAACCCATCGCGGCGGTTGACGTGCAGCATCACGTGGATGTCGGAGCCGCCGTCGCCGACGTACACGACCCGATCGTGCGCGATCTGGAGCTTCTGCTGGAGCTGGTCCAGCACCGCGACCTTGCCGTAGCCGGCCGGCACCTGGATGATGGACTGGATCTCTCCGGAGGACGGATCGTAGCGGAACCGGGCGCCGAACACGTGGTCGGGAGGGACGACGCCGTCGAGCGCCGACTGCACGACCTCCTCCGGTGCCGCGGAGATCACATAGAAGAGGAACCGGTGCCCGTCGATCCCGTCGAGGAGCAGCTCGGAGAGCAGGCGGATGTTGTCCTTGAGCCGAACCCGCTTGCCCACCTCGACGAGATGCTCCCGGCGCACGCGGCGGTATTCGGGATCGTGCAACAGCAGGTACGCGAGCTCTCCGCCCTGCTGGACGAGGTTGATGCGGGAGAGCCCGGCGACCTTCTCATCGAAGGCCGAGGCGCCCAGGAGCTCGCTCAGGATGGCGCCGGAGTCCTTAAAGCTCAGCGTTTGGTCAAAGTCACTGGCCAGGAGATACTGCCTCACGTCACCCGAAGTATCTGTCACACGGTCCTCCTCGTGGAGCGCTGTGTCATGCTCGTGCCGTTCGGTGAGAGCAAGCGGCGTGCCACCGGGGCTGAACACCGAAGAATTCGCACCTTCCCGTCTCCATTGAGATGCTCGAAGGCGTCGCAGCGCTTCAGCGGGAGGCGACCCTGCCCGCGGCGCGAGCACGGGACGAGGTCGCGCGCGGCACCTAGCCGAGGCGCGGGATGACCTGATCGGCGAAGAGTCGCATCGAGTTGAGGACCCGCTCGTGCGGAATCTGCCCGCCCGGGTTCATCCACGCCGAGAGGCTCGAGAAGCCGAAGGCCTCGCGGAGTTCGAGCAGTCGATCCACCACGGCCTCGGGACTTCCGTAGATCGCGTGCTCGGCGAGCACCTCCTCGTACGAGATCTCGCCGAGGCGCTCGGCGCGGCGGTCCGCGGCCTCGACGGTCTGCGCGGGCGTGCCCGCGCCCGTCCGGAGCGCCCGGCTGAGCGTGCGGAAGAAGCGCATCGTGCTCGCCTCGGGCTCGTCTCGCGCCCGGCGCGTCGTCTCCGCCAGGTAGACGGGAAGGCTGATGGCGATGTCTCCCGGCCCGGGGTGCTTCGCGGCGGCCCGTCCCGCGTGGTAGCCCTGGATGAAGCGCGCGAGATCGGTCAGCGGGATGGTGCGGGGAGCGACGAAGACGGGGAAGCCCCGGCGGCCCACGAGCGCGTAGGTATCCTCCGTGGTCGCCGCGATGCGAATCGGCGGATGCGGCTTCTGATAGGGCTTCGGCACCAGGCAGACGTCCCGGAACTGGAAGTACGTGCCCTCATGCGAGAAGCGCTCCTGGGTCCAGGCCTTGACGAGGATGTCGAGCGTCTCGAGGAAGCGCTCCCGGCTCTCGGCGTACGGAATGTTGAACCCCTGGTAGTGCCCGGGAAGCCCGCTCCGGCCGACGCCGAACTCGAGCCGCCCCTTGCTCAGGTGGTCCACGGTCGCGACGTCCTCGGCCAGGCGCAGCGGATGGCTCAGCGGCAGCACCTGGACCGCGATGCCGATCTTGACCCGTTGGGTCCGGCTGGCGATGGCGGCGGCCACGGCGAGCGGCGAGGCGAGCACCGAGCGGTCCTTCTGGAAGTGGAGCTCCGCGAGCCAGACGGCGTCGAAGCCGAGCGCCTCCGCCGCGAGCATCTGGGCCATCGACTCCTCGAACGCCGCGGCCTCGCTCGTCCCCGGCGGACAGTGGAACTCCGTGAACAGGCCGAACTCCATTTCGCCGCCCTCCCGATTGGCCGGCCGCGCGGGTGCCCCGGGCGGGGATGGTTCGCGCGGCCTGGGCGGTAGCCTACACGGGATTCGAGGCCTCCGACATCGTGGTGGGCGCCGCCCGGCGGCGCCCGTGCTACGATCCCTGCGACTTCGATCCCCACGTCGTCGATGGGCCCGACCCTCTGGGAGAGGACGTCTGCACATGAGCCAGCTGAGTCGCCGTCAGTTCCTCGCCGGCACCGCCGCCGCCGCCGCGACCCTCACCGTGCGCGCGCCGGCTGTCCACGCCCAGAAGCGCGGTGGCACGGTCCGCTTCGTCCCCCAGGCGGATCTGAAGGTCCTCGACCCGATCTGGACGACCGCCTACATCACGCGCAACCATAGCTACCTCGTCTACGACACGCTCTTCGGCACCGACGAGCAGCTCCAGGTCAAGCCGCAGATGGTGGAGACCTGGAGCGTCGCCGCCCGGGGCCTGCGGTGGTCGTTCACGCTGCGCGACGGCCTCCGCTGGCACGACGGCCAGCCGGTCGTGGCCGAGGACGCGGTCGAGTCGATCAAGCGCTGGGGCAAGCGGGATCCGCTCGGCAAGCTGCTCCTGGCCCACACCGCCAAGCTCGCCCCCGTCGACCGGAAGACCTTCGCGCTCGAGCTCGCCCAGCCGTTCGCCCTCGTGCTCGAGGCACTCGGCAAGCCCTCGAGCAACGTGCCCTTCATGATGCCGGCCCGCGTGGCCGCGACCCCCGAGACCGAGCAGATCAAGGAGATCGTCGGCTCGGGGCCGTTTCGGTTCGTCAAGGACGAGTGGCAGCCGGGCTACCAGGTCGTCTATGTGCGGAACCCCGACTACGTCCCCCGCCGTGACCTACCGAGCGGCTCGACCGGGGCCAAGAAGGTCGCCGTCGACAAGGTCGTCTGGCGCTACATCCCGGACGCCGCGACGACGGCGGCCGCCCTCGAGGCTGGCGAGGTCGACTGGTGGGAACTCCCGCCGGTCGACTTCATGCCGCGGATCGAAGGGAACCCCGCGCTCACGACGTTCATCCAGGACCCCCGCGGCACCCAGGGCTGGATCCGCCCGAACCACCTCCAGCCCCCGTTCGATAAGAAGGCGGCGCGCCAGGCGCTCCTCTACATGGTCGACCAGCAGCAGTACCTCCAGGCGGTCATCGGCCAGCCCCGGTTCTACCGGACGTGCCCGGCGCTCTTCACCTGCGGGGGGCCCTGGGAGTCGACGGCCGGCGCGCCCCGTGGCCAGGACCTCGAGCGAGCGGCCGGGCTCGTGAAGGCGTCGGGGTACGACGGGCGGCCGGTCGTCGTGCTCGACGCGACCGACATCCCGCTGGTCCACGGCGCCGCGCTCGTGGCGCGCGAGCTGATGACGAAGATCGGCTTCACGGTCGACCTGCAGGCGATGGACTGGTCGACGGTCGTCGCCCGCCGGGCCAAGAAGGATCCGCCCGCTCAGGGCGGCTGGAACGTCCTCTTCACCTGGTGGATTGCCTCCGACCTCATCAACCCGGCGGTGCACGCCGGCGTCTCGGGCGGGGGCCCCGGCGCCTGGTTCGGCTGGCCGGAGAACGCCGAGATCGAGCGGCTCCGGCTCGAGTGGGTGCGGACGGCGGACCGGGCCCGGCAGAAGCAGCTCGCGGAGCAGATCCAGCGGGTCGCGTACGACGAGGTCCTGTACATCCCGTTCGGCCAGGTGGTGCAGCCGACGGCTTACCGCCGGGCGGTGACGGGCGTGCTGCGCTTCCCGGCGCCCCTGTTCTGGAACGTCTCGGTCGCGTAGCGGGCCGGTGACCCAGGCCCGTCGTCGGTAGATGCTGGCCGAGGTCGGACGCCGCCTGATGGCCACCGTCCCCGTCATGGGGGTGGTGGCCATCCTGGTGTTCGGGCTCCTCCACGTGGTGCCGGGAGACCCGGCGGCCATCATCGCCGGCGACTACGCGACGGCCGAGGACGTCGCGCGCATCCGGAGCAAGCTCGGCTTGGACCGCCCCTTCCTCACCCAGGTCGAGATCTGGCTCTCGAACGTCCTCCACGGCGACCTCGGCACCTCGATCTTCTCGGGGCTCCCGGTGGCGACGCTCATCAAGCAGCGGGCGGAGGCGACGGCGGCCCTCACGGTGCTCGCGATGCTCATTAGCATCGGCGTCGGCGTCCCGCTCGGCGTGCTCGCCGCCTGGCGGAAGGGGTCGTGGATCGACCGGGTCGTGATGGTGCTGGCGGTGTCGGGCTTCTCGATGCCCGTGTTCTGGTTGGGCTTCGTCCTCGTCTACGCGTTCGCCATCTCCGTCCCCTGGCTCCCGGTACAGGGCTACCAGCCGCTCGCCGGCGGCGTCGGGGCCTTCCTGCGCCACCTGATCCTGCCCTCGGTGACGCTCTCCGTCGTCTACATGGCGCTGATCGCGCGGATGACGCGGGCGAGCATGCTCGGCGTGCTGGGCGAAGACTACATCCGGACCGCGTTCGCCAAGGGGCTGGCGCCACGCCGAGTCCTCCTCCGGCACGCCCTCAAGAACGCCTCACTGCCGGTCGTGACCGTGATCGGCTTGGGCTTCGCCCTCCTGATCGGCGGCGCCGTCGTGACCGAGAGCGTGTTCGCGCTGCCCGGCCTCGGCCGCCTCACCGTCGACGCGATCGTCCGCCGCGACTACCCGGTGATCCAGGGCGTCATCCTCGTGGTGTCGGCCGCCTACGTGCTCATCAACCTCGTCGTCGACCTGCTCTATGTCGTCCTCGACCCCCGCATCCGGTTCTAGCGGCGGCGGCGCGGGCCGACCGTGTCCGCGCTGACCCTGCCCGAGCTCGGCGGCGTGGGGCGCCGCGCCGCCGGGCCACCGCCGAGGCTAGAGCCGCCGACGCCCGCGCGCGAAGAAGGGCTCGGGAGGCTCGCCGCCGCTGGGCGGCTCCTGGCCAGGCACCCGACGCTCGTCGTCGGCCTGACGGTCCTCGCGGTGGTCGTACTGGCGGGCGCGCTCGCCCCGCTCTGGTGGACCGGCGATCCGCTCCGGATGACGCCGGCCGAGCGCCTGGCGCCTCCGTCCGCTCAGCGGTGGTTCGGGACGGACCACTTCGGCCGCGACGTCTACACGCGGACGGTCTACGGCACCCGGGTCTCCTTGACGGTGGGGACGGCGGTCGCGCTCGTGAGCCTCCTGGCCGGCGTCGCGCTCGGGCTCGTCATCGGCTTCTCCCGGCGGCTCGACCGGGTCGCGATGCGGGCGCTCGACGGGATCATGGCGATCCCGTCGATTCTGCTGGCACTCGCGCTCATGGCGCTGATGAAGGCGAGCGTCCGGAACGTGATCGTCGCGCTCGTGATTCCCGAGGTGCCGCGCGTGGCCCGGCTGGTGCGCGCCTCGGTGCTCTCGCTCCGCGAGCACCTCATGGTCGAGGGGGCGCGGGCGCTCGGGGCGGGTACCCCGCGGATCCTCCTCCGCTACATGCTGCCGGCGCTCGTGGCCCCGCTGATCGTCCAGGGCACGTACATCTGCGCGTCGGCGATCCTCTTCGAGGCCTACCTCTCGTTTCTGGGGGCCGGCACGCCGCCGGTGATCCCGTCCTGGGGCAACATCATGGCCGAGGGCCGCGCCTACGTGCAGCTCGCCTTCTGGATCATCCTGTTCCCCGGCCTCTTCCTGGCCGCCACCGTCCTCGCGATCAACCTCGTCGGCGACGGCCTCCGCGACATCCTGAACGTCCGCTGACCCGGCCCGACCTCGCCCCAATCCGAAAATAACTACGGCGTGAACTGATCGAGAACTCGATGAAACAGTACGGCCTCCTGTGCCTTCTTAAGGGGAGCGGTCGAGGGCGAGGCGTTGCCCGTCAGGGTCTCGGCAGCCAATATGGCGGCGTTTTCATCGGAATATCGAGTGGTGCGGATCGAACGCCCCTTCGAGGGCGCGGGCGAACGCGGCCACGCACGCAGGGAGGTCTGCCAGCCCGGAACTCATCGCGGAGGAATCGTACCCTTGACCGTGCGACCGCAGAGATCCGATTGACATCCTGGAAACTCACTAGCGCTCAGGTCTCGACCGGAGTGTCGGGCCGGCCGCCCCATTCGCTCCACGAGCCGTCGTACACGGCGACGTCGCGGCGGCCGAGCAGGGAGAGGCCGAGGGCCAAGACCGCGGCGGTGACTCCCGAGCCGCAGCTCGTCACGACAGGCCGGTCGAGGTCGAGGCCGGCCCGCCGAAAGAGTTCCCGGAGCGCGGCCGGCGGCAGCAAGGTGCCGTCCGGCGCGTAGAGCTCCTCGTAGGGCAGGTTGAGGCTTCCGGGGATGTGGCCGCCGCGGAGCCCCGGCCGGGGCTCGGGCTCGGTGCCGGCGAAGCGGCCCCGCGACCGCGCGTCCAGCACCTGCTCGCGGCGGCTCGCGAGGTTGTCCCGCATCTCCTGCAGGCCGCGGACGAGGGCGGGGACGGGGCGCGCCGTGAGGCGCCGCGGGGGCGGCGCGGGCGGACCCGACTCGACCGGGCGCCCCTCGGCGCGCCACTTCCGGAAGCCGCCGTCGAGCACCGCGACCTGCTCGTGGCCGAAGACCCGGAAGGTCCACCACACGCGGGCGGCGCTCAGGACCCCGCCCTTGGTGTCGTAGGCGACGATCCGGTCGCCGTCGCCGATCCCGAGCCTGCCGACCGCGCCCGCGAACGTCTCCGGGCTCGGCAGCATGTGGGGCAGCGACACCGACGTGTCGGCGATCGCGTCGATGTCGAAGAACACCGCGCCCGGGATGTGGGCCTCGGCGAATTCGCGCCGGGCGTCGCGCTTGAGCGGGGGCAGGTGCCAGCTGCCGTCGACGATGCGGAGGTCGGGGTCGGCCAGATGCGCGCCCAGCCATGCGGTCGAGACGGTCGTCTCCATGCCCCGGAACCTCTCAATAAGAACGAGACAGCGGGTTCCTGAGTTTACGGGAGTGGGGGCGTCTCCTGTCTGGTGCGCGGACGTCGATGAGCTTCGCGGTCACGCTCCTATCTCCGGCTCCGCATGCTCCAGCCAGAACCGCGTGTCCATCTCG
>WNFT01001706.1_pt1 | contig 18589 bp, 15 predicted proteins | sample 5400191 | NCBI WGS metagenome assembly WNFT01 (sample SAMN13153359, study PRJNA577476) | soil metagenome | isolation source: 80 cm saprolite under Madrone tree | place: USA:California | collected 2016-06-14 | reverse complement strand
ACTATGGCCACAAAAGTCGGTTGGATTGGTGGTTCAGGCGGCTTTCTGAAACAGGCGTGAGATTGTTTCGGTGAAGGTGGGGATCACAATGAGTTTGCGGATTTGCGAGGGGACTCTTTCCAAGGACGCCTGCGCCGCTTGCAATTCCTTTCGGACAGTTTTAATGTCGATTTGGGCAAAGCGTTCTTCGAGACTGGCCTGGCCATCGAGAAGGATTTTGAGGTAACAGGGGTTTTCCAAATTCCGGACCAACGGGGTATCGGCGATCATGCTTTGCAGAAAGCGGCTGATGGAGTTCTGCCCGGTTCTGCGGCGAGCACTACGCCGGAAATCCCGAAAGAATCGTTCCATGAGGTTGTTGGTTCGCTGGGGTTGAATGACCAACGGTCCGTGGGGCGTTTGCACCGTGATTGGATCGGCAAAGAGCTTGTCCTGATACTTGTCGATCTGATCGACCATCGCTTTGCAGCCGCCGCTCGAATCGTAATCGGAGCGGGAAAGGAGATCCTTGCGGAACCGCTCAACCGCTTTCTGAATTGGACCCAGGGCGATGGGATCGCTGCCGGAGTTCAACCCTGCGGCGCCGCCAGCTTGGGCGATGCGCATCGCGCTGCGCAAGCGATCGAAGACTTGGATTTTGACCTCGATGGCCGCGAGCATTCTTTGCAAGCCCTCATCGGCGGAGAGTTTCTTAAGTTCGCAGGACAATTTCAACAACGGCTTGTTATCGGTCCACCGGCCGCGCAGGTGAATGTCTTTGATCTGCTCCAATCGTTGCCCCAGAACCCGCAAGCGCTTGGCGAAGTCCACCTGTGGCCGATCAAAGGGAAATCCATAGCCTTGGCCCTCGAGCTTACCTTCCAGTGCCCACTGGATCAGACTGTAGGCGCAGAGCAGCGGAAAGCTTTCCAACTGGGCGCTGGGCAGACGGCCCCCCTGCACACTTTGGCAAAAGCTCTGGATCAGCTCGGGCTTTTGCTCGAGCCTGGTCTTGCAGCGCCGCGCCTGATACAGGAGCTTGTGGGTCAGCCCATGTTTGCGCAGGCGCTGGCGGATGGCATCGTAGTCCTCTCCCAGCAGGTCTTTGCCCACGTCGCGAAGAAAGTGAAAATGACAGATGAAGTCCGGGATGCCGGGCAAAACCTCTTTGATCGCCGCCAGAATGCCCGCCCCCATATCATGCACTGCCGCCAGGGGCACGCCGTAGCGGGCCTTGATTTCTTTGAGAAAGGGGATGATCTGCTCGGCTTTCTCCGAAGGCACCTTCACACTGCCCAGCACGATCTGCGAAAGGCAATCCAGACTGCTCATGAGCATCGGCCCGCCGGCTTCACAGGTGCCATCCAGATGAAGAATGTAGCCTCCCTGAGTGTGCATGGCTGCTTTGAGTTCCGGCGCAGACTGCCGATGAGCCAAGGCCAGATAGACGACAAACTTCCTTGCCAGATAGCTCACTTCACTGAGGCTGAGTCCAGCGTGGCGCGCGCGCAACTCCTCAACAATTTCCGCAGTCTGGCGGTGGCGCAGGAAAAGCGCCTTGCCCACAAAGACCAGCACGTCATAACCGAAGGTGCCGCCGGAGGGCGCCAGCCGGCTCAGTTCCTCGGGCACCCAGACCGTGTCGTTCTGGCAGTGTGCGCAGCGCAAAAGGGTTTCGTGGGCGGTGAAGCAACCCAGGTGAAGCGACTGAATCGTTCTGCACTGGGTTTTGTACACCTGCAGCGGCACACGACAATCGGGGCAGTGGCTTTGGGCCGGACGAAAGGGCAAGGTGGGCTGTTGGGCGAAGAGATAAGCCGAGGAACTCTCGCGGGCCGTTTTGTCCTGATAACTCCGGAGAACAATCAGCGTCCTCAACTCGGTGGTGCGGGCATTTTTTTTAGATCGTGTTCCTGGAAGAACCGCTGGATGCTTTCCGGGGCGAGGGCCACTTTTCGCCGCTCTTGGAGGCAGGCGGCAATCTGCTCAAAACTCAGTCCGGGGTTCTTGATGTATTCGACCAAGACCCAGAGAGCGCTTTGCGTGCTTAAGGAGGTCGTTGGGCCGGGCGGTTGCACCAAGCGGGCGTGCTCGCGCTGAGGGCCATTGAGTTGCGGGTCGGAGGCGAGGTATCGAAACTGGCCTGCGAGCTGGACTCGATCCAATCGGCCGGCCTTGTGCAGCTGGGTCAAGACGGCGTGACAAGGGTGCTGCAACTTTTGAGTCAGCTCGCTGGCGGACAGTCCGGCGGGACTGCGTCCCACCAGATAATCAATCGTGGTGGTAAGATTGCCGTGTTTGGAGAAGCCGATCCCTTTGTGATGCCAAAACCCGTCCCGGTCAAAGTCAGGTGAGCCGCGAAGGGTGTACCATTTGCCATTATGGGTGTAGCTCCTGAAATAGCCGATCTGCTTGAGGAATCGCCGCACCGAGATCAGAGCGTACTCGAGAGCCTCCGCAAGTTGGTCGAGCGTCCAGCATTTGCGGCGGTGGAACAATTTTTCCAGGCGAGTGGAAGGGGGCGGTGCGGGAATCATAAGCAGATGATAGAGTATTAAGTTAGCCAGCGAATGTTTAATGCTATATCATTCTTTGCGGCTCGTCAACCGTAAGACTGCCATGACCGAGGGAAATCAAAAACCCTGATGAACCTGCGCGAGGAAAGGGACTTACGACTGCAAAAGCTTAAGATCCGAAGAGGGAGGCGGAGGTCGCGACAGCACAAAATGATCAAGTATGAAATCCCGCAGTTGCTGCAAGTGCCTGCCCATCAATGAGGCAACCAAGTTTTGCGATCATAGAACTTTGACACTGTCAATTCTTCGCAAACCGCTCACAATCAAAAGCTTCCACGTTCACCTCCGCGCACAATTTGACACTTCGTCGGTTTATATAAGGTGATTCACGTGAACTTGTTGGCCCATTGCAACGCTGTAACTCTGTAACCATGTAACCCGCATATAGCCGATCAAGAGGCTGCAGACCGTAAGGAAACTCGCCCATCAGGAGAGCTTTCTGGCAACGTTGCAAGCGCTCACCGGCAAAAAGATCCCCGACCATGAACTCCTTGCGCCACCGCCGAAATCCACCGCGTAGCCGTTCGGTAAGTACGGTAGGCTGTGGTAGCCTGCGGTAGCCTGCGGTAGGTTCAAGCATTATGATGGTTTCTGTGAAAATTGCCACGTTCAACGTCAATGGCATTCGCTCGCACTTGGGCAATCTGCTTGAGTGGTTGCAGCGCGGAACTCCCGATGTCGTCTGCCTCCAGGAACTGAAAGCAGACGAGAACGCGTTTCCCGCGCTCGCGCTCCGTTCCGCCGGTTATGGCGCCGTCTGGCATGGGCAAAAATCCTGGAACGGTGTCGCCATTCTTGCGCGGGACACCAATCCGATTGAAACCCGTCGCGGGCTGCCCGACAGCCATGACGATTCGCACTGCCGGTATATTGAGGCGAGCGTCAACGGCATACTCGTTGGCTCTTTGTACCTGCCCAACGGGAATCCGCAGCCAGGCCCAAAGTTCGATTATAAATTGGCTTGGTTTGAACGCCTAATCCGCCATGCCGCCACCCTTTGCCATAGCCACCAACCAGTCGTGCTGGCAGGCGACTACAACGTGGTGCCGACTGACTTTGACATCTACAACCCGCGCTCCTGGCTCAAAGACGCCTTGCTGCAACCCGAAACCCGCGAGTGTTACCAGCGGCTGCTGTCGCAGGGCTGGAGCGATGCGGTGCGGACCCGTTTCCCCGACCAGCGGGTGTACACTTTCTGGGATTATTTTCGGCAACATTGGCAAAAGAACTCGGGTCTTCGGATCGATCATCTTCTGCTTAATCCTCGACTGAGTTCCCAATTGATTGATGCCGGCGTGGACACCTGGGTACGCGGTCAACCCGGAGCCAGCGACCATGCCCCGACCTGGGTGCGTTTGAAAAGGGCGACTATTTAGGCGCTTGGAGCTCTTTCGGCAGATGCATGGCTCCAGCATTATTTCATTTCGGCACCGTTACAGTGGTTGATTTGCGCGATTTGTTGCCGTCAACATCAGCAGCCTCGACGGTGATGGTGTAGATACGGCCAGTTCCCGTGCCACTGCGCTCCGCTCGGAGTTGCAATGTGCGATCTCCGGTAATGACCCAATCAGGAGAAGTGTTGCCGTCACCACGACCATTAATGGCTTCGTTGCTCTTGACCTCCACAATCCTTGTTGAAGCAAGCTGGCAGTTATCCGCCGCTGCAACCGTGAGTTTCACAGAAATCATCTTGTGGTTTGGGGGCGACAACTTTGCAGGAGTTACGACAATACTATGAATCGAAGGTGGTTCGACGTCGGTAACGATTACCTGAAATGTATTCGTGGCGCTATTTCCCGAACTGTCGGTGGCTGCGCAGGTGACGAGATGCGTGCCCTTCTCGAAGAAACTTCCGGACGGCGGAACGCAAACGACGTTGGCGGAACAATTATCCGTCGCTGTCACATTGAAATTCACCTTTGCGCCGCACAAGCCGGGATCATTACCTGCGGAAACCATTGCAGGCGCTTGAATCTTTGGCGGTTCGAGGTCCAGCACGGTGACTGTGAAACTGCACTGAAACGCATTGCTGAACGTATCGAGCGCGGTGACGATATTGGTTGTGGTGCCCACAGGAAAAAGTGTGCCGCTCGGGTAAAGGAAATTCGTGCTGGCGATAAGCGTTGGGTCACTGACTCTCAGTCCGAACGTCACCGCCGCCCCACACAGTCCCGGAGTGTTCGTGACTACGAGATTCGGTGGACAAGTTATCACTGGAGGAGCACTGCCGCTGAGCCCGGTAACTTTCCCGTTCACGATCAAATCCATCGCCCACAATTCATTGTCATCGGAGTCTCGTGTGCCGAGCCAGAGGCCTACGGCGCTGCCGGGATGGTAACTGGGATAATTGCCGAAAACGTTGATTGAAGGAGTATCAAAAAACCCGCCGAAGAAAAGGTTCCCGAAGTAGAATGGAGAATAATGATCATAGAAAGCAGCGAGACGGATGTTGAACAGATCATTGCCCGGTCCGTAGGAGGTGGGTGTCGTCACCCATCGGGTATGCCGGTCCCACTCCGCTTGAAATCGCGATACATCCGAGGCGTCCGCTCCAAAAATATTCAAGAACGAGTTCGTTCCTACGCCGGGCATTTGCGCAAAAATCTCAAAAATTCTGTCGCGATATTCCTCGCTATTCTCGTACGGCGGCACCAGGAACAGTTGCTGTCCAAACCCGTTCCCCGCTTCCGCGCCGAACAGAAACCAGCCGTCGGCGGAGTTGCGCAATTCCCAGCCGACCAGGCGTTGTTTGCGAATCCATTGTTGCCGGGCGTCGGCAAGGTTTTCCGAGGCGACAATGACGAGCCGCACGTCGGCGTTCTGGTTGGTTGGTCCGGAAGAAAGCACGAGGGGCGTGGGGAATCCCGCGATGATCGAGCGAAGAATCATCTTAACTGTGTTCGTTGGGTCGAAGAAGCGCCAAACTTCATTGGCCTTGCCTCCACCCCAACCATTATAGCCAATCACCACCGAACCCGGCCCATAGGGGCCGTTGCCCGCCACATTCAGGTTGATGTCATCGTCGATAAGCGGCCGAATTGCGTGATAGCCGAGTCCTTCGTCGCTGCCGAGCGTCCAGAGCGCGGAACGATTCAGCAACGCGGGATCGACCTGCACCAAAGGTTCGCCCGGGCCGACCCCCAGCGCGCGGCCAGTGCCTTTGTTGATGTAAGCGATACCCCAGTGATCGTACGATGTCATCTCCCATTGCTGGCGCGGTTCGTCAGGTTGAAAGGTTTGAAGCGTGATGCCCTCATCCAATCCCGCGGTAAGCACCAGGTTGGGCGCTGTCCCCGATTGGAGAAAAACCGTCGAGTGCAAAAGCTCCGAAGGCGCCACGCTCATTTGCATTTCCGGACGGCCACCCAGTCCGGCAGGACCATTGCCATGCAGGTTCGCGTCCGGCAACTTGCCGGCATTGTAGGCGTCACGGGTCGTGCTGCGGATTAAGTCTGCGCGGCGATTCTGGTCAAAATTCGCAAAACTATCGTCGCCGATCGGAACAACATCGCGAGGCTCTACTGGCTTTAAGTCTCCAATCCGTCCCGTGAACGCCATCCACGCTTGTCCGTTGATGGGCAACCCTTGAGCATCAAGCCCCACGAGCACGAGTTGGTTGGCCGGATCTTCAAATGGCCGCCATTGCACACCGCCGTAGCCGATGATATCGCAAACCCGAGTCTTGGTGTTGTCCCCGATAATGAACACCGCAAGGCCCACTCCGAGCAGGCCCACTCCGCCTGTAGATGCGCCCAGAGCGACGCCGACTCCTACGGCTATGGCTCCGGCCTCCCACACTTTGAAATCCCCGGCGATGCTTTGGTCCAGCAGCGCGATTTCCTCCAGAAAAATCTCCCGGCTCCGATCGCTGCGATATGCAGGATTATAAGTCGCATGCGAGTGCAGCGCGCTGTGAATGATTGGATGTGATCCGCCATTACCAAGGACTTGTCCGGACGGATAACGCGTTGCTGCCGGCCAGAACTCAATATCGCCCGGAGGATACGTGAACGAAAACTCGCTCCCGTGCGCAAAGGTCTGCACATAAATGATGCGGCTGAATGTCGGATCCACTCGCACCTTCACCGCCTCAATATCGCCCTCGTGATTCGCAAAATCAGGCATGTAATAATCGAAATCATTGCCAAAATAGGAATCAGTCCGAAAACATTGCGACCCGTTGAACGGAAAGACCATCTCATAGGTGAGATCCACATAAGCGCCGTTCGTTGGCACTTGAATCGCCACATACATCGGCACCTGCACGCGCCAATCGCTTTTTGGCAGAGTGCGAAACCCCGCCTCGTCGCTATTTCCGGCGTAACGCCACTGCGCATTCGTTTGTCCCAGCAACCCTGGCGCGCTTACCGGCTGGCCGTAATGGCTGAACGCTGCCGAGTCATCCGGCATTTTGAGGAAATAACTTTCCACAAATATGTCGCTTCCGTTGGTGTAGTAGCGGTCCACTGTGTTCGTGCGGTTCGCGACGAAAACCTCCGGCAGAAGCGGCGAGGGGATCGTCAACCAGTTGGTCAGGCTGGTTCGCTCCTCCTCGTCACCATTGTAGGTCACTGCGGAAATCCGCGCCGCGAGTGCCGAATTGGTGGCAATGTAGTCGAAGGACGACGGCAGCCATTTCTCGTATTCATGGAACTTGATCAGCGGCGCGACGCTTGCCACCTGGTTTAACGTGACGGTGACACCATTGACGGTGACCGGCGCGTTCGATGCAACTTGCGCGGCGGTGTCTTGCGGTAACGACGAATAGACGAGGCTGAGCGCCAGTATGAAAAAATGGAGTCGAGACATGAATCCTTTGTTGAATCTGATTATATTAAATCGGGCTAAAACTTCATATCGGCAGTTCGATACCGTCACGTGATTGCGCATTCAGATTGACAGCCGAACATCATCTCTGCAATAGGCAAACCTGTCATTGCCCCTCCGCTCTTGTCCCCATACGCTTTCGAGGAATTACGGAGCCTGGGTTCTGGAGGGAGATTCAAAAATCCCAACGGGATTGCGTCATCATCAGCCCAGAGGTTGCGGCGCTGCCTTGCGTTCCTCACTCTGCATTCGCGCTTGGAGCGTCGCTACCCTGGGATTAAGGTCCCGTGATTTGCAGCAACCCTGAAAACGGTTGCATCAACTGTCCCGACACAACCATCAACTCCGAACCTGCAACGATTGATCAACTTGCCGCCAAGAGCTTGAAAGCTTCCCTTGGCACGATTACGGAAGACGAAAATGGACCTCCGCTGGATGGCTGGCAATCGCGACAGTGACAGTGAAGCCTCAGAACCGGTTCTGCCGTGGATTCGTTGCGAATCAGGCCGCACGCGCATCCGCCTGCGAAGGGTGTAGTTATTGTGGTCATATAATTATGTGTTAGTGCTTTATTCAGAAACTCCACCGTCATCAGCCGCGAGCGAACACGTTGAGTCCCTTGCCGGTTTCCAGGAAGGATTTCATGCTTGAAAGCACACGTGGCCAGCCCCAGGAAACCTTGCGCACCATGTCCGAACCGGCTTTGAATTTATCGTGCGTCACGTTGAGGCACACCATGTCCTCGATCGGCTCGATTTCAAAAGTGACGCGCGATTTGTCGCCTGGAATATCAGGATCGGCCCAGGTCAACACCAGTCGTTTGGGCGGAATGCTCTCCAAAACTTTGCCGATTATGGCAACGGGGTCTGGCTCATCTTCAAAGACGTGCTGCCATTTCGAACCTTTCTTCCAGTCCGAAAGATTCTTCGCACCGGCCCAATATTGGCGGGTGAATTCGGGCTTGGTGATGGCGGCCCACAATTTTTTCGGTGTCGTGCGAATATAGATTGCGTAAACTAACTTCGGCTTTTCCATAATGTCATCCTTTCTTGCTTTTGTTTTCTTCGAGACCCTTTTTCAAATCACTCAGCGCCTGTAGGCGATGGCGTTCGTATTTTCCAATCCAGCGCTCGGAGATCTCGTGCAACGGCACTGGATTGAGGTAATGCAGTTTCTCTCGCCCGCGCCAAACGATGGCGACCAGATTCGCCTTTTCCAGCAATAGCAAATGTTTCGTTACTGCCTGACGCGTCATGTCAAGATGCTGGCACAATTCGCCAAGCGTCTGCCCGTTGCTCTTGTGCAACTGGTCGAGCAATCTTCGACGGCTTTCGTCAGCTAATGCTTTGAATACTGCATCCATCTCGCCAAACAATATGCAACTATGTGGTTGCATGTCAAGCTCGACTCGATGAGCGGTTTACCACCGCCTTCTTTGTTACCCACGTTCCGCACGCCCGACGGCAGTCACCCGTATGTTAGTTGACTGCACCCAGGCAGAGGAGTATCCTTTATTGGATGGCTGATATGAAGGTGCAACGAAATTTGCGCGCAGCGATGAAGGAAGCGCTCAGGATTCAGGACCGGTTTGTTGCCGAGCCCCTTTTTGCCAAGACCGGGCGTGGCTATCTCAAAAGCGAGGGCGTCAGAACTCTTCAACAAATCAAAGCTAATCTCCGACGGAAAGCCTCCCTCAAGGGAGCATGAACAAGGCGTGGCTGAGGGATTGGCCTTGGGAAACAATCATCGCCATCAATTCAGGCCTCTGCAAAGAGAAAAACGCCCTTCACAAACCCACTTCCGAAGGACACGACCCAGCGCGAAAGCTTTGGGAGGATTCTCGCAAGGTTAAAATGCCACTCCGCCAGGCGCTGGAGATTTGCCGGCAGTGTCACAAGCTCTCTCCTTTTTGCTTCTACAACGGAAACACGTTCGTGGCCGTAGGCCGAACAATGAGCCAGGATATTCTTCGCAAATTGACACCTGTTAAGGCGCACGTTTTTCGCAGCGTCGTGGGCCATTACATTGCCGGCACGGCAGGCGAAAAGGAATTGGACGACGCTCTCGCCGCGGTGGAATGAGACACCACAAAAATTTGCGCCACCCAGACGCGGTTTACTCGTTCATTTTGACGAGGTGTTTGAGATATACAGAGGCGGTCTGTCGTCCCGCAATTCTGTGTTGGGTTACATTTTGAATCCGAAATAGGGCAGCTCAAAAATCAGATTGACCAGCTCATGACTGTAAAAATGTCGTCGGCTTCGACACATCAACGGAATATGTCGAAAAATATACCTGCTTTCGACACGTCCAGGAGAACTCAGTTCCAGCCGGGTGTTCTCAACGCCCATTCACTTCAAGCACGATCTTTCCGCCGGAATGACCGGTTTTGCTCAGCTCCTGCGCTTTCCGGGCTTCCGGCAACGGCAGAACGGCTTCGACGTTCACTTTGACTTTTCCTTGTACGACCAGGTCGGCAATGGCCGCCAATTGCTCGCCGTTCGCCTTCTGGCGGATGAAAAATCCGCGCGCTCCTTGCGCAGCGGCTTTTTCGGCGGGCGGCGGCTGCACCAGGGATACTAAAACGCCGCCTCGCTTGAGCACTTGCCATGAGCGCTCCTGCGTTTCGCCGCCAATGGTGTCCAACACCACATCCACGTCGCGCGCGACCTCCTCAAACTTCGTTTTGCGATAATCAATCACTTCGTCGGCGCCCAATTGGCGGACCTGCTCGACGTGATCGCCGGACGCGGTGCCGAGCACGCGCGCGCCTTTCCATTTTGCAAACTGCACCGCGAAGCTGCCGACGCCTCCCGCAGCGCCGTGAATCAGCACCGTCTGACCGGCGGTTAAATTCGCGGTATCGAACAGGGCCTGCCAGGGGGCCAAGACGCGCCGGGTTCAGCAGGGTTGGCGCAGGCGGATTGGCAGAAATCCATAACACGACTGCGAGACCATCCGATCCCGCAGAATAGGCGGGGCCGCCTTGTCCGGCGCTGCCGGCGTAATTCACGTCCGACGTGTTTCCAGGAACAGAGCCGCTGCCATTGGTGACGATTGTTCCGTAAGAGCCGCCGCCGCCGCCGCCAGCGCCCGCTGCCGCCAATGTCACTGCTGCCACCAGCACCACCGCCGCCGGAATAGAGGGTGCCGGGGCCACCGTTGCCGCCGGCCTGGTTCAACGCAGAAATTCCCGTGCTGATCGCGCTGGCGTTGTAATTGTTGCCAGAGGACTGACCGATGCCGCCACTGCCATTCGCGCCAGGCTCACCGCCAATAGCTGGATTACTGTCCTGACCGCGCTCGCCGGCAGCACCGCCCCTACCTCCGCTGCCCCCGCCGCCGCCCGCGCCCGCAACAGCCTTCATCACGAGAAGATCGTTGGTGATGAAAAATACTGACGACGCCTGGCCCCCTTGCCCACGATTGGTGAAAGTGTTGTTGAAAAATCCCGGCGCGCCGCCCTGAGTGTTGCCTCTGCCTGCACCCCCGGCGGAAGCGCTGCTGAACGCACCGCCTTGTCCGACGACGATGACAAACGTATCGCCAGGTTGCGCATCGCATCGAGCGTGACACTGCTGAAGGCGCCGCCGCCGCCGGTAACAAGCTGAAGGAAGGAGGGACCGCCGCTGCCGCCGCCAGCGCCCCACAACTTGAACGTCACCTTGTTAACGCCGGCCGGCGCGACGTTGGTGTAAACACCGGCGGTCGAGTATGTGACTGTCTGCGCAGTGGCCAATGGCAATAAGCTGGTGACTGCGATGGCCAAAACCCAACGCACAGGGATTCTGAAAAAGTTGATCATATTGCTAGGGCGCAGCTACAGTATCTTCACCACAACGCGAATCCAGCTTTTTCTTGCGGAATACCGAGTTGCTTTTGAGCTTTCTCGGTTTTCGTTGAATTCCACCTTTGGTTCAGGTTCAATCAAAACAGTCACAATGAGTGGAGAGAGGTTCTGCATTTGTTCGTGCGAGCACCGCGGCGAGCAGATCGGATTCCCTGCTTCGGGCGTGGGAATGCGTGTGGCTTGCCCTCATTGCGCGGTCGAGACCGTCCTGACTGAACCACAGGAACAGGCTGCTGAGAAGCTCGATCCGATCAGTGCCGCTGAGCTAAAGGAGGCTTTGGCCGGGACTTGTGACACGGCACCGGATTTCCGTTTTCAACCAGGCTGGATTGGTTTTGGTTGCGCTTTTCATGGTTCTTTTGCCGGTGGCGTACTTGGCCTTTGTCGCCTTTGACTATGGAAGTAATCAATCTCGATAACGCGCCCCCGTTCATCACCATGGACGGCTCCGAAATTCGCGAACTGCTTGCGCATCGTAATTCGACTATTCGCAACCAAAGCCTGGCTGAGGCGCGGCTGCCTGTCGGCGGCGCCACCCGGGAACATTTTCATCGGCAAACCGAGGAGATTTACTATATCACTCATGGCACAGGTCGGATCCGTATCGAAGGAGAACTGCGCGACGTGGCAGTCGGCGATGCCATCGCCATTCGCCCAGGGCAGAAGCATAAGCTCTGGAACACGGGGACCGGCCCGCTCCGCCTGCTCTGCTGCTGTGCACCCGCCTACGAACACGGCGACACCATTATTACCGAAGAAAATTAGAGATTCGTGGAACTCGTCCTTCCGGTGGGTTAACCGATGGTTTCGACGGTTGCTTTGAACTCGGCTTCATCCATCGTCACCAGGTGATCTGCTTCGGGAAAGCGTCCACTTTTCACGTCCGAAGCGAATTCCTGGAAGGCAGCGATGCGCTCGTTTTGCAGGCGTTGGTATTCCTGGCGGAAATTGCGGTAGCCCTTGGCGTGGCGAGGAATGCGTTCGTCGTAGTCTCCCAGGATGTCGTCGGAGAATAGGAATTGGGAATCACAGCCACTGCCCGAACCGAGAGACATGAGCAGCAGTCGGGTTTTTTTGCACAGATAGGTTGCGAGATTGTGAGGCACCAGTTCGAGCTCCGCGGCATAGGCACCGGCATTTTCAAGACGCTTCATTTGGTCATAGAGTTCGCGGGCTTCGACGGCGGTCTTGCCAATCGCGCGAATATTTGTCCAGGTCGCGTGTCGAGGAACCATTCCCAGATGTCCGACGACGGGAATGCCCTCGCGCGCCATGGCCTCAATCATCCACGGGCTGGCGGAGCAATAGACAGAGCTGGCGCCGAGTTCCAGAGCCTGGAATCCGATGCGGATTGCCTCTTCCGGCGAAGACAACCCATGCGGGGTTGAACCTGAGATGAAACTCTTCGGGGCCGCTGCCACGAGAAGCGGCAGCCTGGCCTGCGAGGCCTCTGAGTCGAAGCTGCAACTAAGCAAGTCAATCCCCGCCGCTTCGGCCGCAGCCGCCTCGTCGGCGGACTTCACGTGAATATGGGTCAGGCAGCGTTTGCCCTTAAGTTGTCGGAGGTCGTAAACGGAGTATTTTTTTCCAGGTCGCAACATAGAGTGATGAATTGTCACGCCTTCCCGAACATCTTCTTCCAGTTTTCCAGACATTTCTGCGCCGTTTCAAATTCCGAAAATCGGCTGCCTTCCTGCTCGATGAGAAAATATTCGAGGCCACCCACGGACTCTGCCGCGGCCATGAGCTCTTTCCATGGCGTCACGCCCTCGCCAAACAAGACGCGATAACCCTTTTCCTCGGCGCCCCCACCCGGCGTCCAATCTTTCAGGTGCATCATCTTGATGCGTCCCGGGTTGGCCTTGACCCAAGCGACCGGATCAGACCCTGCTTCTTCACAGGTGCCGACATCCAACTGCAACACAAACTGCTTTGGGGTGTTGGCCGCAATCACTTCCATGATCCGCTGGCCGTTCTCCAATTTCGCCCATTCGGCCTGGTGATTATGATACCCCGCACCCAACCCGTGCGGCTCGAGTTGCTCCACGGCAACCGCGAACTTTTCGCAAAGACGCTTCCACCCATCCACTCCGCTGGTGCCTCCGGGAGCGCTGGCCAGGATTACATAATGAGTGCCAAGAATTTGATTAAGTTCGATGGTGTGCGGCAGGTTATCGCCTGGGGTGATCGAGTCGAACCCGTTGTGGGTCGAGTAACAGCGCAGCCCGAGATCGTCCATTTGCGCGCGGACATCTTTGGTGTAGGCGGGTGTCCATTTGAAGTACGGTGCGTAGAACTCCACGACCTCGTAGCCGAACTTCGCAACCGTCTTGAGCGTATTAGGGAGGTCTCGCGCCAATTCGCCGCGCACTGAGTAGAGTTCGAGCCCAATTCGATGTTTCTTCGGGGCTTCCGGCGTAGCCGGCTCAGCCCCCGAAGCATCTACTGATACCCGCGTGGTGACGGCTCCGGTAATAGCTGCGGAAATCGTGAGAAAGCTTCGCCGGGAAAGCGATGCGCGAGATAATGAAGGAGTTTTCATAATGACGCAAGATGCCAACGGTTGTTGCTTCTTGCAATCAATCAACTTTCTGTCCGGTCCATGACTACCAATGACTACCAAGGCAGCAATTGACATTTTTATTCTTTGCCTGTCACCCTGTCGGAAATGAGAAACACCCGACAGCCCTTGGACATGGCGCTGAAGGGCACCCTCTTATTAGCCTGCCTCAACCTTTGTGCCCAACAGGCGGGCCTCGGTCCTCCGATTTCAGTTCCCGGCGATTTGCCGGATGCGAACCCAGGTCCATTGCCGCCCAGAAATCAGATCGACCAAACGCCGGAGGAAGCGATGCGGAAGAGCCGCGGCTGTCTGGAATGTCATAAAGGCATCGATACCTTAAGCATGCACGCGAGCACAAATGTGGTGCTTGGATGCACGGATTGTCACGGCGGCTCCGCAACGCCCGGTCTCACACAACGCAAAGCCCATGTGGCTCCAAGCAATCCCCTCTTCTGGCAAACTTCGGCCAATCCAAGCGATGCCGACGTTTTGCTGAATCAGGAATCGGCCGAGTTCATTCAGTTCATCAATCCCGGAGACTTGCGCGTGGCGGACAAAGCCTGTGGCCTTTGCCACAAAGAAATAATCCAGCCGGTGTTTCACAGCATGATGAACCACGGTGCGATGCTCTGGGGCGCGGCACTCTACAATAACGGCGGTTTTCCACTTAAGAATTATCGATTCGGCCAAGCCTATGGCCCCGAGGGTGAGCCGCTGAAACTAATTAACCCAACTCCCGTCACTCCCGAAGACACAAGAAAGCATGGCATTCTGCCTTTTCTTGAGCCGTTGCCCCGCTTTCCGCTCAGCCAGCCGGGAAACATCCTCCGGATCTTTGAAAAAGGGGGCGAGCAGCCATTGCAGCTTGGTGTGCCGACGGCGACCGAGCCGCCGGGCAAGCCGTTGCGCCGGCTGTCCGACCGGGGCCTCGGTACGCTGATTCGCACCGATCCCGTCGTCCTGAATCTGCAAAAAATGCGATTGCACGACCCGCTGCTCGGTTTCATGGGATCGAATAATCATCCCGGGGACTATCGCAGCAGCGGCTGCTCGGCGTGCCACGTGATCTACGCCAACGATCGCTCACCGACTCAGTCGGCGTACTACAGCAAATATGGCAACCAGGGCCTGAGCTTCAGCGGCGATCAATCGGGCTTGCGCCATGATGAGCGCGGCCATCCCATTCAGCACTCATTCACGCGCGCAATTCCTTCGAGCCAGTGCATGAGTTGCCACATGCATCAAGGCAATCTCTTCGTGAACCCGTTTTTGGGCTATACCTGGTGGGATCAGGAAAGTGACGGGGAATTCATGTATCCCGCCAAACAACACAACCCCACTGATGAGGAAATGGTCCGGTCAGTTCGGAACAATCCGGAAGCTGCCGCCGCCCGGGGTTTGTGGGGCGATCTCGATTTTTTGGAAAAGGTGGCCGAGCTAAACCCAAAGCTCAAGAACACGCAGTTCGCCGACTATCACGGACATGGCTGGATTTTCCGTGCTGTCTTTAAGAAAGACCGCCGGGGCAACCTCCTGGACCTGAATGATAAGATTATCCCGTCCGATGCGCCGGAGAAGTTCGCCAAAGCGGTGCATCTCAAAGACGTTCATTTGGACCGAGGCATGCAATGCGTCGATTGCCATTTTCTTGCGGATGTGCATGGCAACGGCAATCTCTACGGTGAGCCCAGAGCCGCCACAACCATCGAGTGCATCGATTGCCATGGAACGATCGAGCAGCGACCGACATTGATCACCTCGGGTAATGGCGGAAAAATCAATCTGAGCCAAAGCTCAACCCCTTTTGGACCTCGATTTGTTTGGGAACGGAAAAAGCTTTTCCAGAGTTCGACGCTCAATCCCGAGTTGCGTTGGGAGGTGCCGCAGACCGTTGACACGATTGATCCGGCCTCGCCGCATTACAATGCGAAGTCCGCTTATGCCAAGACCCTGCGGCGAGACGGAAACACGTGGGGTGATGTGCCAGTTTCCAACTGCAAACGGAACCTCGCGCATAACAACTCATCGGTTTCCTGCCAGGTCTGCCACACTTCCTGGGCGACCAGTTGCTTTGGCTGTCACGTGCCAATGCGCGCCAATCAACGCACGCCGCTGAATAAATACGAAGGAATAACCACGCGCAACTTCACTTCCTATAACCCGCAGGTCGTTCGCGATGATGTTTTCATGCTTGGGCTCGATAGCACGGTCAAAGACAATCGGCTCGCGGTGATTCGCTCTTCGAGCGCCGTCATCGTCGGCTCGCAAAATGCCAATCGTGAGTGGGTGTATTCCCAACAGCAAACCGTGTCTGCCGAAGGTTACAGCGGCCAGGCATTCAATCCCCATTTCGCGCACACCACCAGCAGCGTCGGAACGACGAAAAATTGTACCGACTGCCATCTTTCGAAAGACAACGACAACAATGCGATCATGACGCAGTTGCTTGGCTTCGGCACCGGGACGGTGAACTTTTTCGGGCGATATGCCTATGTCGGCTGTGGCAAGGAAGGATTGTACGGGGCCGTTTGGACCGAGCAGGAGGAGCCGCAAGCCGCCATTGGCAGCCACCTGCACAAGCTCGCCTATCCGGACAACTATCAAAAGCACATCGGCGAGAATAAATCCGAGCTAAAAGAAGCTTACCGTCATCACGGGAAGGAGATTCTCGATCTGACGTTGCGCGGGGAATATCTCTACACCGCCAATGGACCCGATGGTTTTGAGGTGTTTGATGTCGCGAATATTGACCAGAAAGGTTTCTCCGAGCGAATTGTGAGTGCGCCGGTTTCGCCGCTTGGCCAGCGCACTTATGTGCGAACGAAGTACGCCACCTCCGTCACGCTGCCCAGCACCCTGGGGATAGATCCGTTGCGCCTGCGAATGACGAACGAGGTCATGCAATCCCAGTCTGGTTCGATTTACGGCAACAACGAGGAACAACCCATTAGCGCGCTTTACGCCTGGGTGTTCGTGACCGATCGTGAGGAGGGCCTGGTGATGGTGACGGTCGGGACGCTTGTGGATGGCGACCCGCAGAACAACTTCCTCGACAAAGAAAAAATTATTCGTTTCAACCCGGACGGCAAGCTCGCCGGCGCAATGCATTCGTTCATGGCCGGGACTAATCTTTTTGTCGTCGCTCAGCGGGGCCTCTTTGTGCTCGGTCTGAGTAACACCGAGCTTAACGGCCCCTCGCTGGTTGCGGAGGTTAGCAAAAGAGAATTCAAAAATCCACGGGCGATCGGCGTTCAATTCCGATATGCTTTTGTGACCGACGATGAGGGGTTCAAAGTGGTGAACATTACCGACCCGGCCAAACCGGAGCTGGTACGCGGTGCCGTGGTGCCGTTGAAGAATGCCCAGCGCTTTTACCTCGCGCGCACCTACGCTTATGTCGCCAATGGCCCGGAAGGACTGGCTTTCATCGACATCACCAATCCGGAGAAACCGAGGTTGGAGCGGATGTATAACGCCGATGGCGCACTGAATGACACGCGTGCCGTGCAGATCGGGTCCGTCAACGCGTCCATGTTCGCGCTAGTCGCCGATGGAAAGAATGGCATGCGCGTCCTGCAGATGATTTCGCCGGAGAATGTTCCTGAGCACATGGGCTTCAGCCCGCAGCCGAATCCAAAACTCATCGCCACCTTCCCCACTCATGGACCGGCGGTGGCAATTTCGCGCGGACTGGATCGGGATCGAGTTGTCGATGAAACCGGCAATCAGACGGTGGTCTTTGGCCGGCGAGGGGCCCGGCCATTTCACCTGGAGGAGATGGAAGCCTTTTACCGTCATTTCGCAGAAACGTATCCCACCAATTTGCTGGCCCGGCGCTCCGGCGAAATGTATCAGGTTGAAGACACGGTTCTACGCGCCGGACAACTCGAGACGCGAAGCGGAACGAAGCTGACCCCAACGCAACCATTCAAGGCTCCGCCAGAAATGTCCTCTCCCCAGCCCGTGGCGAAACGGCTTATGCGGCGCGGCGACTAAGAGCGCAAGATGGTAGCCGCCGACGTGAGGAGGCGGTCAAATGTGCGATCCGCGACAGATCCGCCTCCTCACGTCGGCGGCTACGGCGCGCGTCGAACACTACGGATTGGCGCAGCGTCGATCGTGATCTCTTCATGCTCCGTGCTGACGCGCAAATTGCGCTCGTCAGTAACGGATAGAAAGCAGACCAATGGGCGCTGCTGCGGCAAGTAAGCGCTAATGGTATTGCGCTCCACTTCCGCAGCGACCGTTTGCCAGCGGCGCTTCTGCCATTCACCTGTGTCAGTTGTGTAGTGCAGCGCAGCCTGTTTCAGCGGCACAGCAGACCCCACATGCGCGGTCGCTTTATCGCCGGCGATCTTCATCAGACTCAGATCTGGCAGGGGCGTCCCGCCGCGTAGGATACTGTCGGCGAATTGATCCACTTCCTCGAAGGTCCAGATGTGACCGTGCGGAAGATTCAGAATGACGCTGATATGACGGAACCGCGGCCGCACCAGCCGATAAGACGCTCGGACGCTGTCGAGCGGATAGGCGAAGTCGTTCGAGCCATCCAGAAAAAGAATAGGGCAGCTCACGCCACTGAGATATTGCGATGGATCGAAATCGCGCAGCCAGCGTTCTCTGGCGTCCGGAGACATTCTTGCCAGCGAACCGCTCTTCCAAACACTATCCTCTCCGAGAAAACCGCAGCCATAAACCGGCACGGCCAGCTTTAAGCGGTGATTCAATCCCGCAACGATGCACGTCAGGTAGCCGCCCTAGCGAATACCCGTAATTCCGATACGATGTGGATCC
>WNFT01001755.1_pt1 | contig 18590 bp, 22 predicted proteins | sample 5400191 | NCBI WGS metagenome assembly WNFT01 (sample SAMN13153359, study PRJNA577476) | soil metagenome | isolation source: 80 cm saprolite under Madrone tree | place: USA:California | collected 2016-06-14 | reverse complement strand
TTCCGCCGTCTGCCGTTCTTGTGCCTGAGCGTTTCCGGGCGGAATTTGCGCCTTCGGCGTTCCGGCTCGCGCCGGACTCTCTCCGAACAGACTGATTCGGGCTGCGTCATGATAGCAGCCCCCGTGAGTGCCGCCCAAGCGTGGCAACGGTAGAATTCGCACCACAGATGGCCGCATCCCCATGAGCATCACCCGTCGTTCTTCCGTGCAGGTGTCCATTGGCGCCATCCGCGTCGGCGGCGGTGCGCCCATCGTGGTTCAGTCGATGACCAATACCGACACCGCGGATATCGAGGGCACCGCCGCGCAGGTGCAGGCCCTGGCGCGCGCCGGCTCCGAGCTGGTGCGCATCACGGTGAACACCAGCGAGGCCGCCGCGGCGGTCGCGCCCATCCGCGAGCGGCTCGAGCGCGCCGGCGTCGGCGTGCCGCTGATCGGCGACTTCCACTTCAACGGCCACAAGCTCCTGCGCGAGCATCCGGACTGCGCTGCCGCGCTCGCCAAGTACCGCATCAACCCGGGCAACGTCGGCCGCGGCAGCAAGCGCGATCCGCAATTCGCGGAAATGATCGAAGCCGCTTGCCGCTATGACAAGCCGGTGCGCATCGGTGTGAACTGGGGAAGTCTGGATTCGGACCTGCTGACGCGGCTGATGGACGAAAACTCCGCGCGCGCCGAGCCGCTGACTGCGCAGGAAGTCACGCGCAACGCCGTGGCGCTGTCGGCGCTCGGCAGCGCGCGGCGCGCCGAGGAGCTCGGCCTGGCGCACGACCGCATCATTCTCTCGGCCAAGGTGAGCGGCGTACAGGACCTGATCGCCATCTACCGCGACCTTGCGGGGCGCTGCGACTATCCGCTGCACCTGGGCCTCACCGAGGCTGGCATGGGTTCCAAGGGCATCGTGGCGTCCACCGCCGGCATGGCGGTGCTGCTGCAGGAAGGCATCGGCGACACCATCCGCGTGTCCCTGACACCCGCCCCCGGCGGGGACCGCAGTCAGGAAGTCATCGTGGCGCAGGAGATCCTGCAGACCATGGGGCTGCGCGCGTTCGCGCCGCTGGTCGTGGCGTGTCCGGGTTGCGGTCGCACCACCAGCACCTTCTTCCAGGAGCTTGCCGCACGCATCCAGTCGCACATCCGGGCGCGCATGCCGCACTGGCGGCGCGAGTACGCGGGGGTCGAGGACATGACGGTCGCCGTGATGGGCTGCGTGGTGAACGGGCCGGGGGAGAGCAAGCATGCCAACATCGGCATCAGTCTGCCCGGCACCGGCGAGCGCCCGGTGGCGCCGGTGTACGAGGACGGCGAGAAGACCGTCACCCTCAAGGGTGAGCGCATCGCCGAAGAGTTCCAGGAAATCGTCGAACAGTACGTGGCGCGCCGCTATGCGCGCCTGGGTGACACATGAACGAACTCGCCGCACGCAAATGCAAGCCCTGCGAAGGCGGAACCGCGCCTCTGACGCACACCCAGGCACAGCAGCTGCTCGCGCAGCTCTCCAGCGCGTGGGTACTGACTGAAGACGCGCAGGCCATCCGGCGCGCGTTCGCTTTCAGGGACTTCTATCGCACCATGAGCTTCGTGAACGCGCTGGCGCATATCGCCAACATCGAGGATCACCACCCGGACCTCGAGGTCGGCTACAACTACTGCCGCGTCACCTTCAGCACCCACGCCATCCGCGGACTCTCGGAAAACGACTTCGTGTGCGCCGCGAAGGTGGACCTGATCCCTGTTAGTTGATTGGCTGCAAGCGCCTGCGGCGCTTGCAGCAGGCCAGCCCTTCAGCTGTGTCGGACACGCGGGCAAAAGGCGTGGCTTTTGCCCGCGAAAAGCTGGCGTCCGCGCGCGGCGCTTGCAGCAGGCCAACCCTTCAGCTGTGACTAAGCCCAACCGACGTCGGGGCTATCCGATCTGGATTTCAGGAGGGACCTCTGGGTTCATCAATGACGCGCCACCGTCCACATAAATCACCTGTCCCGTGATCCAGCGAGCCTTTTCCGAACAGAAGAGCGCGACGACGTTCCCGATGTCCTCGGGCGTCCCAAGGCGGCCCATCGGAGTCCACCCACTGGCGTGCCAATTCCGGATAAGGTCTTGCGCTTGTTCCGGCAACGTGTTCAGAACGCTGTCCTCTGTCCATCCGGGGCTGAGCGCATTCACTGTGATACCGCGCTTCGCGACTGCGACGGCGAAGTATCGGACCAGTGACTCCATAGCCGCCTTTGCTGAACCCATACCGACCCACGGCTGCAACCCCCCGGTGCGGCTTCCCTCGGCGTAGGTGATCGCGAAGATTCTACCTCCGTCACCCATGAGCGGAAGCGCTTCTCTCACCCCGACGAGGAAGGCTTTGACCTGTGAATCAAAGGCCGCGTCCCATTGCTTCAGTGTGATCTCCAGAGGCGGCTGGAAGAACTCGGGCACCTCGGGCCGTGCGTTACTAACGAAGACGTCGAGTTTGCCGAACTCCGCTTTCAGCTTGCGGAACATTGCGGTGATCTGTGCCGGATCCGTGACATCGGCCTGCACCAGGACACCGTCCGCGCCACGTTCGCGGACCTGTGCGAGCGTATCTCTCGCGGCAGACTCGTTTCGGTAGTAGTGAATCGCAATTTTGACGCTGTCCGCTGCCAACGCCAGCGCAATTCCTCTTCCGATGCCACGTGAACTGCCAGTGATCAGTGCGTGTCTTTTGCCTTGCACCATATGATCCTCCTCGGCTGCGCGGTCTAACTATAGATCGACGCTATAGTCAAGTGACCGCTTAACTATACGCCGGGGTCACAGTGAACTCCGCCCGTCAGCGCGCCACCAGCGGCAACTCCCCGCTCATCCCCAGCGCCCGGCGGATGAAGAAGCGGCGCAGCTCCTGGCTGCGATTGACCCACGACAGGCCGCGCTGCGCCACACGCGCGAGGGGGCCGGAACCGTGGGCGAGCAGACGATCGAACGCGTCGATGGCGGTGCTCATGAGCGCGACCTCGCTCTTGCGCCAGCGCTCGTAGGCGCGCAACACGCTGAGCGCCCCGGGGTCCTCGCGTTCGCCGGCGGCCGCCAGCACCAGCTGCGCCAGCGCTGCGGCGTCCATCAGTCCGAGATTCACTCCCTGTCCGGCCAGCGGATGCACCACGTGCGCCGCATCGCCCACCAGGGCCACGCGCTGCGCGACATAGCGTAGAGCCGCGAGGCGGCGCAAGGGGAAAGACGTGCGCTCGCTCACCAGCCGCGTACTGCCCAGCGCAAGATCGGAGGCGCGGTCCAGTTGCTGTGCGAACCCGCTCGCGGTGGCGCCCAGCAGCCTGGCGGCCAGGTCGTCGTCGGCGGACCAGACCAGCGAACTCGTGCCGTCGGCGAGCGGCAGAAAGGCGAGCGTGCCGTCGTGCATGAAGCGCTGCCACGCGGTCGCCTGGTGGGGTCTGGCGGTCGCCACGCTCGCTACGATCGCCGTCTGGCGGTAGTCGCGGACCGCGGCGGTCAGGCCTGCCGCCCGGCGCACCGTGGATTGCGCGCCGTCCGCCCCCACCACCAGCCGTGCGGTCAGCACCCGGCCGCTGGTGGTGGTGAGGTTCACGCCCGCGTCCGTGATCTCAAGGGCACTCAATTGCGCGGGCTCGAGGTGTCCGCCCGCCTGCGTGAACGCCCCGAGCAGCGCCGTCTGCAGCAAGCGGTTCTCGGCGATGAATCCCAGGTTCGGTTCGCCGGCGTCTGCGGCATCGAACACCAGCGCCTGCTCACTGTCGGGAGCCACGCTCTCGTGCCAGATCCGCATGCGCTCGTAGGGCGAGAGGCGCGGCCCGCGAATCCGCGGCCACGCGCCCGCGCGCGTGAGGGTGCGTTCACTCGCTCGGGAGAGGGCGACGACGCGCGCCTCCAGCGGCGCATCCGCGGGCAGCGGCGCCGGCGCGCCGGGCTCGAGGAGCGCGACACGCAAAGCGCCGCTGCCGCCAGCCGCGCCGCGCGCGAGCAGTGCCGCGGCGCAAGCCCCTACCGGCCCCCCGCCCACGATCGCCACGTCAAACATGGCGCACCGCAAGCCCGCGCGCCAGGCGGGGCGCAGGCCCGCCAAAACCGGCGCTCACGCGTGCCAGGGCGCTCTTCGCCGGCGGAACGAGATCGAACATCAGGAGGCCCAGATTGCGCAGCAAGCCCATCCCCGGGCGCGAATCGGCGAACAGTTTCACCAGAGCGTCGGTGAAGTGCACGACGCCGCTGCGATCGTGCGCCCGCCACTGCTCAAAGCGGCGCAGCAGCTGCGCCGCGCCGGCATCGCCCTGCGCATTGGCAATCACTTCCGCGAGCATCGCGGCGTCGCGCAACCCGAGATTGAATCCCTGGCCCGCGACCGGGTGCAGCGCCTGGGCGGCGTTGCCGATCAGAACCGTGCGCGTCGCCACCGTAGCGCAGGCGCGCGTGAGCTTCAACGGATACGAGCCGCGCCGGCCGGCACGCACGAAGCGCCCGGCGCGCCAGCCGAACTGCGCCTGCAGCCGCGCCAGGTAGCCGGCGTCATCGAGCGCCAGCAGCTCGCTCGCGTGCTGCGGGGGGCAGGCCCAGATCACGCCCAGCGTGCCGTCGTGCAGCGGCAGCACGGCGAGCGCCCCGGTGCGCGTGAAGCGCTCGTAGGCGATGCCCTGGTGCGCTCGATCCGTCGCCACGTTGGCGACCACCGCCAGCTGATCGTAATCCTCCACGGCCGCTTCGATGCCGGCGACCGCGCGGATCTGCGAGTGTGCACCGTCGGCCGCGACCACCAGGCGCGCCGCGACCGGTTCGCGTTCTCCGGCCGCGCTCGCGACCGTGAAGCGCACGGCGTCTGCGGTGATCGCGACGTCCTGCGCCCGGGCGGGGACCCGCAGTGCCAGGCCCGGGGTTGCGGCGAGCTTGCCCCATAGCGCCGCGCCGATCCTGCGGTTGGCGACGACGTAACCGAAGGCATCGATCCCGTGCTCGGCGGCGTTGAGGCGTGCGAACCCGAATCTCCCCGCCTCCGAAACGTGGATGGTGCGGATGGCCGCGGCCCCGGGCGCAATCGCGTCCCAGCACCCCAGGCCCTCGAAGATGCGGCGGCTGGCGTTGCCCAGTGCAGTGGTGCGTTCATCGAAGCTCGGCTGCTCAGTCGCGCCGAGCGGCGAGTTCTCCACCAGCAACAGCCGCACGCCGGTGCCGGCGAGGCCGGCGGCGAGACTCGCACCGACCATGCCGCCGCCGATGATGGCCACGTCGACATCGAGGGGCTTCATGATCAGCCCCGCCCCATGAGCGCTTCGATCTGATCGGCGTCCTTGGGCGCTCGAGCGGTGAGCACTTCCGCTGCGCGCCGCGTTACCACCACGTCGTCTTCGATGCGGATGCCGATATTGCGAAAGCGCTTGGGGACGCCGCGGGCACCGGCGGGGAGATAGATCCCCGGCTCGATGGTCATCACCATGCCCGGCTCGAGCACCCGCCACTGGTCGCCCACCTTGTAGTCGCCGACGTCGTGCACGTCCAGTCCGAGCCAATGACCCGTGCGGTGCATGAAGAAGCGCTGGTAGGCGCCGCTGCGAATGAGCGCGGCGACCCGACCCTTGAGGAGCCCGAGCTTCACCAGGCCCTGAGTGATCACCCGCACCGCCGCCTGGTGCGGCTCGTTCCAGTGGTTGCCGGGCCGCACGCGCTCGATCGCCGCCCGGTTCGCTTCCAGCACCACTTCGTAGACTGCGCGCTGCTCGGGGGTGAAGCGCCCGTTGACCGGGAAGGTGCGGGTGATGTCGGAGGCATAGCACTCCAGCTCGCAACCCGCATCCACCAGCAACAGGTCGCCGTCGGCGAGCGGCTGGTTGTTCTCCCGGTAGTGAAGGATGCAGCTGTTACGGCCGCCGCCCACGATCGGGTGGTAGGCCGTGTCGGCATTGTGGCGCCGGAATTCGTGCAGCAGCTCCGCCATCACCTGGTACTCGGTGGCTCCGGGGCGGCAGAAACGCATCGCCCGCTGGTGCGCCTGGGCGGCGATGCGCGCCGAGGCGCGCAGCAGTGCGAGCTCGTGCCGCGACTTGTAGAGCCGCATGTCGTGCAGCACGTGATCCAGCGCCACGAATTCCTGCGGCGGGTGGCGACCGTTGCGCGCCTGGGTGCGCAGGCCATTGACCCAGCCGACCACGCGCTGGTCGAAGTCCGCGTAAGCCCCCATGGTGTAGAACACGCTGGTGCGGTTCTCGAGCAACCCCGGGAGGATCTCGTCGATATCGGTGACGGGGAAGGCGTCGTCCGCCCCGTAGTCGCGCGCGGCACCCGCCGGGCCCGCGCGGCGCCCGTCCCAGGTTTCGCGGGTCGGATCGCGCTCGCGCACAAACAGGATGTACTCGGCGTGCGGCCGGCCGGGCACGAGCACCGCCACCGCTTCCGGCTCCCCGAAGCCGGTGAGGTAGTGAAAGTCGCTGTCCTGGCGGTACGGATACTCAACGTCGTTGTTCCGGTGCCGCACCGGGGCTGCGGGCAGGACGGCGATGGAGTCGCGTCCCATCAGACGCATCAACTGGCGGCGGCGGCGCGCAAACTCGTCTGTCGCCATGAGCCGCGCGCCCGTCAGTGCAGCGGAGCCGCGGCCGGCGCCGGCGGCCGGCGGGCGGCGGCCAGGTCCTCGAACAGCAGCTGTACGCCCACCCGCACGAATTCCACCAGCTCCGCGTAGGCGCTCTCGTTCGACTCCTCCCCCTGCCGGGCGTCGACCCCCGCGCGTGTGATCTCGGCGAAGTCGCGCACGATCTCACCCGCCTCCCCCGGCAACCCGCTGGCGTCCGGGATGGCGCCGGCGCCCAGGCCGTAGAGAAATCCCTGGCACCACTCGGCCAGCGCCGCAGTGCGCGCATCGATCGATTGCCCATCGTCGGGCAGCAGGAGGTCGAACTCCATGTCAGGCTGCAGCAGGGCGTCCGCGGTCGCCGCGTACAGCGCGTGCAAGGTACCCGCCGCGGCAGGCTCCGCACGCCCCTCGGGCAGGATCTCGCGCAGCCAGTCCTCGAAGCGGTACCCGCCCGCGCCACACAGGCAACCCGTAAGCGTGCCGTGCGCCTCGGCCGCGTCGGCGTGCGAGCGTGCCTGCGCCAGCAGTTGCTGGATGTCGATGTAATCGGGCTGATTCATGCGCGCACGGCTCATTATAATTGACCGTACGAAGAGCGCGGCTCTATAGTCCGCGCCATGAACGATACGACAAAAACACAACTCGATCTCGAGCTCACCCGGCTCACCAAACGCATCGAAGAGCTGGTCACGATCCTCGAGCGCCTGAAGGAAGAGAATCGCGCGCTGCGGACGCGGCACGAGTCGCTCGCCGGGGAGCGCGCCTCGCTCATGCACAAGAACGAGCAGGTACGCACGCGCGTAGAGGCCATGATCGGCCGGCTGAAGACCCTGGAGCACGGCGCATGACCCACCCGGACCAGGCGCGGGTGAGTGTCCGCATCATGGAAAAGGAATACGTGGTCGCCTGCCCCTACGATGAGCGTTCTGCGCTGCTGGATGCCGCCGAGTTCCTCAACGCGCGCATGCGCGAGATCCGTGACAGCGGCAAGGTCGTGGGGCTCGACCGCATCGCCGTCATGACCGCGCTCAATCTGGCGCACGAGTTCCTGCGGGTTAAGGATCAAGAGTCACGGATTGACAGCGGTGTGGGCGGACGGGTGCGCGCGCTGCGCGAGCGTGTCGAAAGCGTGCTCGGCAAGGGTCAGCAACTCGAGCTGTGACGCAGGCCGCGACCCGCCGCTTAGCTGAGGCGCGCCACCGATCCTTGGTGTAGAGTGCTCTTGGCGTCGCCTGCGGTGTTCGACAAGCGGACCGGGTTACCTCGGACCCTAATTGAAACACCCGCGGGACTTACGGCTTGCGCGCATCGCTGTGCAAGTCCGCCTTCGAGCGGAAAGCCTTACGTGCCGCAGCTTGTCCCACTTGTTGCTCCGGTTCGAGAGCAACGGTCCACACCGGCACTTGCGGGTGGCGCTACCTGAATCCTCACCCGGCGTCGCCCGCAGGCAACTGCGGGCGAGCCTCGTTGCCCGGCGCCGCAGCGTGCCGGCGCGCGAGCGCAAGCACGCCTCGCTCCTCGTGGCGCGCAACGTCGACCGGGCGCTGCTGCTGCGCTCGCACTGGCGTATCGCGGTGTATGCCGCCCTGCCCGAGGAGCTCGACACCGCGCCGCTCATCGCGCTGGCACAGGAGCGCGGCTGCCGCATCTACCTGCCGCGCATCGACCGGCGGCGCGCTTCGCGCGCCATGCAGTTCGTCGAGATGCGCGGCCCGCTGCGGCGTAACCGCCTCGGGATTGCCGAGCCTGAAGCGGCGGCCACGATCGGCGCGCGCTGGCTGGACGTGGTGTTCCTGCCGCTGGTGGGGTTCGATCGGCGCGGCGTGCGCCTCGGAACTGGCGGCGGGTACTATGACCGCGCGTTCGCGTTCCGGCGCTGGCGCAGCGCCTGGCACGCGCCGCGCCTGGTGGGCCTCGCCTACGGCTTCCAGCAGCTCGAGCACATCACGGCCGCGGCCCATGACGTGCTGATGGATGCGGTGGTGACCGAAGAGGGGATCATCCGATGCGCTACTGGCTGATGAAAACCGAGCCCGCCACCTTCGGCGTCGAGCATCTCGCCGCCGCCCCGCGCCGTACCAGCGCGTGGGACGGCGTGCGCAACTTTCAGGCGCGCAACATGCTGCGGGATGAGATGCGCCGGGGTGACCAGGCGTTTCTCTACCATTCCAGCTGCGCGGTGCCGGGCATCGTCGCCGTCATGCAGATCGTGAAGCAAGGCTACCCCGATCCCACCGCCTTCGATCGCAAGCACCACCACTACGATCCCGACAGCGATCCCGGGAATCCACGCTGGTTCATGGTGGACGTGCAGTTGCAGCGCCGCCTCGCGCGTACCATCGCGCTCGAAGAACTGCGCGCGCATGCCGGCAAGGAACTCAAGGGTATGGTGCTGTTGCGCCCGGGCAATCGACTGTCGATCACGCCGGTGGAAGCGGCGCACTGGAAGTTCATCCTCTCGCTCGAGTGACTCACGAGAGTGGCGCTGCACGCCGTTCGTGAGTCGTCATGCGCCGCTCGCCTTAGCACACTTCACCGTGTGCTCGCTTGTAATTTCGATTCGCGTGTATATACTCGGACCCCGGACTAACCCGTCAATTGGAGACCCAACATGGCGAAGGCAAAGAAGAAGGCTAAGAAGAAAGCTGCCAAGAAGAAATAGGCCTTAACTCGGCGGTCGCGAAAGTGGCCGCCGAGTCGTATTCGAAGACTGTGCCCGCTGCTGACGCGGGCACAGTCGTTTCTGGAAGTCACTCGCGCACGGGGGCGCTGATGGCGACGGATGCTGAGGCAAATAAGCGGCGCGCGGCGCTGGTGGCGCTGGAACTGGTGCCCAGCGGCGTCACCATCGGCGTCGGCACCGGCTCCACGGTGAACCTGTTCATCGATGCCCTCGCTGCCAGTCCTGGTCGTGTGCGCAGCGCCGTGTCGAGCTCGCAGGCGAGCAGCGCACGGCTGCGCGCCGCAGGTCTGGCGGTCGTCGATCTGAACGAGCTCGCCGACCTCGCCCTCTACGTCGACGGCGCCGATGAGGCGACTGCCGCCCGGCATCTGATCAAGGGCGGCGGCGGCGCCCTCACCTGCGAGAAGATCATCGCCGCGGCCGCGCGGCGCTTCGTGTGCATCATCGACGACACCAAGATGGTCACCACACTCGGCCGCTTCCCGTTGCCGATCGAGGTCATTCCCATGGCACGCGCGCTGGTCGCCCGGCAGCTCACCGCGCGCGGCGGCCGACCGCTGTGGCGCCAGGGATTCATCACCGATAGCGGCAACCACATCCTCGACGTGCACGATCTCAGCATCTCTGACCCGGTCGCGCTCGAGCGTGAGCTCAACCAGATCGCGGGCGTGGTGACCGTCGGACTGTTCGCGGCCCGCCCCGCAGACGTGCTGCTGGTCGGCACCGCACACGGCGTCCAGACCCGCTAGCGCGCCTTCGGTGCCCGGCGCGCCCGCCTTTGGGGTGGCATTCCACCCGGGGGCAGCGGCCCTTATTACCGTTCGCGGCAAATCCTCATCCAAGCTTCACGAAGACTTCACGAGGCTTCAGGCCGCCTTCATGCGACACGGGCCGGCCGCGCATACCTTGCCTGCGGTCTTTGGAAACCCAACCCAGGAGAACCGCAAATGAGCCTCTTCAAATCGATTCACCCTTCATCGTTCTGGTCCGTCGCGTTCACGTCGGTCGCCTGTCTTCTCGGCGCCACGCCGGCGCCGGCGGCAGACCCGAGTGGTCCGCGCAGCGAAACCGTCAGTTACCGCGACCTGAACCTGTCGACCATCGAAGGCGCGACCGCCCTCTATCAGCGCATCAGGCATGCCGCCAACTCGGTCTGCGACGAGCCCGGAGCCGGCGTGGCACGGTATCAGGAGTGGAAGAGCTGCTACCAGGCCGCGATCGCCGATGCGGTCGCCAAGGTCAGCAGCCCGCTGCTCACCTCGGTGCATGGCGGCAAGAACAAGGAGTCCACCGTGACGGCCATGAACAGCAAGTGAGGGTCGAACGCGCACCCACCTGGCCTGTCGGGCCGGGTGGGTGCCGCGGCTGGCCGGCAGCGCGCCGTGGCACGTTCCGGCGTAAGATCGGGGGGACGAACCCGCGCAGTGATCCCCCACCCGGAGAATGGCGCCGGGTATGGAAAACAACCCATCAGCCGCGACAGGCCCGGCATCGACAGGGTACCAGGTCGACGATCTGATCATTGATCTCGGCCAACAGCGCGTTACACGCGCCGGCAACGACATTCCCCTGCCGCACCTCTCGCTCGAGCTGCTGGTCACACTCGCACGCGCCGCCCCCGATCTGGTGTCCTTCGATCAGCTCACCGAACGTGTGTGGCCGGGCCTGGTCATTACGCCCGAGACTATCAGCCAGCGCGTGAAACTCGTGCGTGACGCTCTGGGCGATGACCCGCATGCGCCGCGCTACATCGCCGGCGTGCGTGGCCGCGGCTATCGCATGGTGGCCACCGTCAGGCCGCTCGCGGACCGGCGCCGTTCATCGCCCGCCGGCGCACCCATTGAGGAGGCCGGCGCCGCCGCCAGACCGCGTGTGCTCGGGTGGCTGGGCGGGATATTGGCCGTAGCGCTGCTGCTGGCTGCGCCATGGGCCATCAGCCGTTACCTGCGTGGCCCGCAGCCTGCGGAACCCTTCGCCGGCGCACCGGGCTCGGTGGTCGTGCAGCCGCCCCGGACCATTGCCGTGCTGCCCCTCCTCGACATGAGCCCGGCGGGCGGCAATGCGTATCTCGGCGACGGTCTCGCGCAGGAGCTGTCCGCCAGGCTGGCGCGCATCCGCGGACTGCGCGTCGCCGCGCGCACCTCGGCGTTTGCATTCAAAGACCGGAGCGCCGACGTACGCACCATCGCCCAGACGCTCGGGGTGCGCCACATACTCGAGGGCAGCGTACGCCGCGAAGGTGATCACCTGCGCGTGACGGCCCAGCTCATCGACACCAGTTCCGGTTACAACGTCTGGTCGCAGACCTACGACCGCACCTGGCAAGACTTGCTGGCCATCGAAGACGATCTGGCGCGCTCCATCATCGGCGCGCTGCAGGTCGTGTTATCGAGCGAGCTCGCGCAACGGGCCGCCCAGCCTCCGACCACCCATCTGGTGGCGTTCGACCTGTATCTCGCCGGGCTCGCGAAGCTGCACGGGCCGGCCGGCGTCACGCAACTCGAGGAGGCCGACGAGACCTTCCACCAGGCGCTCGCGCAGGATCCGAAGTTTGCGCTGGCGTACGCTGGACTGTGCCAGCGCTACGCCATGGGTTACGACCAGACACGCGATGCTGCGCTCGTCACACAGGCCGAAGCAGCCTGCGGACAGGCGCTGAAGCTCGATGACTCGCTGCGGGAGGTCTCCGCCGCCCTCGGCCATCTGTACCTGGTCAGTGGACGCAACGTCCAGGCGCAGGCGATCTTTCGCAACGCCATCGGTGGCGACCCGGGCGATGCCGACGGTTATGTGGGCCTTGGCGAAGCCTACGACGGGCAGCAGCGCACCGCCGAGGCTGAACATTCCTATCGCCAGGCGGTCGATGTCGAGCCGACCTACTGGGCCGCACAGACGGCGCTCGGCAATTTCCTGTTTCGCCATGGCCGCTCCGGCGCGGCGGTGGCGACCTATCGGCGTGTCACCGAACTCATTCCCGCGAGTCCCCTGGCCTTCAACAACCTGGGAGCCGCGCTCGAGATGAGCGGTGATTTTCAGGGGGCCGCAACGGCGTTCGAGCGCTCACTGGCGCAGGAGCCGACACGCAGCGCGTACTCCAATTCCGGCACCGTGTATTACTTTCTGGGTCGCTACGCCGACGCTGCGCGCATGTTCTCCCGCGCCACCGAGATCGCGGGCGAGGATCATCGCGTGTGGGGCAACCTGGCGGATGCACTCTGGCAGACCGACGCCGGCCGCGTCCAGGCGCACAGCGACTACCGCCGCGCCATGGCGCTGGCGCAACGCAGCCTCGAGGTGAACCCGAAAGACGCGGTGACCTGGATCCAGCTCGCCTACTACAGCGCCCGTGTCGGGGATACCGATCGCGTGCAGCGCTACGCCAGCCGCGCTCTGGCGCTCGGCTCCGACGACATGTTCGTGCACTACTACACCGCACTCATCGCGCTCGAACGGCGCGACTCCGCAGCGGCGCTGGATTCCTTAAGCCACGCGGTTGGGCTCGGCTATCCCGCACAGCTGGTGCGTGCAGCGCCCGACTTCGCCAGCCTGCGCAGCAACGTACGCTTCCAGCAACTCCTGGCGCAGGCAGAGAAATCAGGCCCCGGATCAATCAGATGACACATGGCAGCTGGAGGACGCGAGAATGACCAGGATCAACATCGGTATCGACAACAACGGCGTGGTCTGCAGCCCGAATGGCGGGCACTTTCGCGGCCGCGGGAATGACGAGATCGTGTGGGAAAGCCCACACCACCCGTTCACGCTCCACTTCGCCCTGATAAGCGGGAAGGGGCACCCGAGCTGGCCCTTCAAGGAGAGTCCGCAATCGGTGTTTCAAAGCGCAAAGCCCTTCGAGGGAACCTTGGCGGCAGTTCAGGACCCGAAGAATCCGCCGGCCTACAAGTACACGGTAGTGGTCGACGGCTATGTACCGCTCGACCCAATCATCATCGTGGACAAGTGACCGTCGCCCGGGCGCGCGTTGCGTCGCGTTTTCGACGCGTATCCGGGTGTCCATGATGCTCGGGCCTGCGGCTTGAACTCCGCCGCGGCCTCTGAAGGCTCGATTCCTCCGCTCATACCCGCGGCAGTCACCGCTCTTCGCGCAGGCTTTGTCCTTTTGCGGGAAAGCTGCATCAAATCCACACGAGGATTCAGGCAAGCCTCATGCGGCCCGGGCGCATATCTGCCTGCGGTCCTTGGAACACAACGTGGAGAACCGCAATGAACACCTGCAAACGGATACATCGTTCCTTCTCACGCCCCGCAGCGTTCGCGTGTGTCGTCGGCCTGCTGGGCATGGCTCCGGCGCTGGCGTCAAACCCGGCGAATGGCCTGCGCAGCATGACCGTCACGTACCGCGACCTGAATCTGTCCACGGTCGCCGGCGCAACGGCCCTTTATCAGCGCATCAAGGGCGCAGCCCGGTCGGTGTGCGGATATGAAGGTCGCAGGTTCGACGAACAGCGCCAATGGAAGATCTGCTACCGGGGTGCGATCGCCGGCGCCGTCGCCACTGTGCACAGCCCCCTGCTCACCGCCGTGCACAGCGGCGAGAGCAACGAGTCCGATGTGACGGCAATGCTCATTCGATAAGGTCGAACCTGCGGTTCTATGAAAAAGGGCCCGTCGGATTTGACGGGCCCCTTCATTTGGCTGGGGGACTAGGATTGCTCGGCGCTGCGCGCCTCGGCCCTGCGGGCCCGACAGCTTCGCTGCCGCGAAGCCGTCGTCCAACCGCGCTCGCAGACTCGCGCGGTTGTCGAACCTAAGGCCACCCCAGGAAATCGAGCTTGCCTCCTCAGGCAAGTGCGCACCAATCATCAAGATGCTCGATTTCCCGGGGACCCCGGTGGTTCTCATCCTAGTCCGCCGCGGCTCCCGGTTTAGAGATGAAAAAGGCCCGTCACATGGACGGGCCTTCTGATTGGCTGGGGGACTAGGATTCGAACCTAGGTAAACGGAGTCAGAGTCCGTTGTCCTACCACTAGACGATCCCCCAGGAGTGGCGGGATACAAAATCGAACTGCGCCCCCAAGCTTAACGCTTCGAGTACTGCGGCCCGCGGCGGGCCTTGCGGCGTCCGACCTTCTTGCGCTCGACTTCACGCGCATCGCGCGTCACGAAGCCCGCGGCGCGCAGCGGCTTGCGCAGGCTCTCATCGTACTCGATGAGCGCGCGGGTGATGCCGTGACGGATCGCGCCCGCCTGGCCGGTGATGCCGCCGCCGTCGACCTTGACGGAGATATCGAAATTGCTGAGGAGCTTCACCGCCTCGAGCGGTTGGCGCACTATCATGCGGCCGGTCTCGCGGCCGAAGAACTCCTCGAGCGAACGATCGTTCACCGTGATACGCCCGCTGCCGGCCTTCAGGTAGACGCGCGCCGTCGCGGTCTTACGACGGCCGGTGCCGTAGTGATTGTGCTGGGTCGCTGCCATGTAGGGTCCTATTGAATCTCGAGCGGCTTCGGCTGCTGCGCGTTGTGGGGATGCTCACCGCCTGCAAACACGTGCAGCTTCCTGAACATGCGCCGGCCGAGCGGGTTCTTGGGCAGCATGCCCTTGACCGCGAACTCGATCACGCGCTCGGGGTGCTCGCTGAGAAGCTTCTCGAGAGCGATCGACTTGATGCCGCCGATGTGTCCGGTATGGTGGTAGTAGATCTTGTCGGAGAGTTTGCGCCCGGTGACGCGGATCTTCTGCGCATTCACCACCACGATGTGGTCGCCCATGTCCACGTGCGGGCTGTAGTCAGCCTTGTGCTTGCCCTTGAGGCGATGGGCAATCTGCGAGGCCAGCCGCCCGAGCGTCTTGTTGCTGGCGTCGACGACGAACCAATCGCCCCGGACGGTACCGGGCCTGGCAAATACGGTCTTCATAGGGAGAACCCTGGGACGGCCGGGGCCGAAAAAAGGCGGGGAAGTGTACTCAAGCAGGTGCGGCAATGCAAAGGGACCCTTGCGGCCCCCGCGAGGGTTTGCCGCTCGTAATTGCCTCTATAATAGAGGACTTAGATATGGAGTCCGGTCGCCTTCTCGACTCTGCCATCGCCGCCCTTGACCGTGGACTGCGATCCGTCTTTGCGCCGGCCAGAACGTCCCGGCCCGTCCCGGGCGGTTCGGACCAGGCGCCCAACCCCCTGCCGGCTGCGGAACGGCGTGCCAGCGCGGCGCTCATGCGCGTCAACCACGCCGGTGAGCTGGCTGCGCAGGCGCTCTACCACGGTCAGGCTTTCGTCGCCCGCTCCGCCGCGACGCGCGACATGCTGATGGCCGCGGCGCGCTCCGAATCCGATCACCTCGCGTGGTGTGAGACGCGCCTGAAGGAGCTCGCCGCCCGGCCGAGTCTCCTCAATCCGCTCTGGTACGCCGGATCCTTCGCCATCGGCGCGGCCGCCGCGCTGATGGGCGATCGCGCCAGCCTGGGGTTCGTGGCCGAGACCGAGCGTCAGGTCGAGGGGCACCTCGATGATCACCTCGGCAGACTCCCGGCAAGCGACACTCGCAGCCGTGCGATACTTGAGACCATGAGGGCGGAAGAGATCGCGCATGGCGCGGCGGCCGCGGCGGCCGGCGGCGCCCATCTGCCCGCACCGGTGTGCGCCCTCATGCGGCACACGGCCCGTGTCATGACGGGCACTGCCTACTGGGTTTGATGAGTCCTGAAGGTTGTATATCTCCCGGGAGCCGCTATGGAAGAGAACATCAAGCCCTTAAGCGAGATCCCCGCGATCAACCGGTTCCTGAGTTACTGCCGCATCCGCGCGGTCCCCTCCAAGACCGTCGTCATCCACGCCGGCGACCTGCCGGACGTCCTCTACTACATCATCAGCGGTTCGGTGGAAGTGATGATCGAGGATGAGGAAGGCAACGAGATGGTGCTGGCCTACCTCAACCGCGGGCAGTTCTTCGGCGAGATGGGACTGTTCTACGAGCAGCCTACACGCAGCGCCTGGGTCCGCACGCGCAACCAGTGCGAGCTCGCGGAGATGACTTACCCGCGCTTCCGGCAGATTGCCGCGGAGAGCCCGGGGCTGGTGTTCGAGCTCGCCACGCAACTGGCCACGCGCCTCGACCGCACCAACCGCAAGCTGGGCGATCTCGCCTTCGTCGATGTCACCGGCCGCGTGGCTCACGCCATCATGGATCTGTGCGGCGAGCCGGACGCCATGACGCACCCGGAAGGCATGCAGATCAAGGTCAGCCGTCAGGAGCTCTCGCGCCTGGTCGGCTGCTCGCGCGAGATGGCGGGCCGGGTGCTCAAGGTGCTGGAGGAGCAGGGCCTGTTGCGCGCCACGGGCAAGACCATCGTGGTCTTCAACGCCCGGCCGAAGATGAAGACGCGCCCGGTCATCGTGCCCGCGAAACCGGCCGCCGCCACCGCCACCAAGGCCACCAGCCCGCTCGACCTCGACGACGATGATGATGATGACGACGAGGATGAGGACCCGTAGCGCGTAGTCTGCGGCTCATCCCCGGCGCTGCGCCGTCAGGTGGCGCTCTGGCGCCGCATCTCCCGGATGGTCTGAGCGTAGTCGCGACTGCCGAAGATCGCCGATCCGGCGACGAACGTGTCCGCTCCGGCCTGTGCCGCCGAACGGATATTATCGGTCTTGATCCCGCCATCGACCTCGAGGCGCACCGCGCGGCCTGCCCTGTCGATGCGGGCGCGCGCATCAGAGAGTTTGCGCAGGGTGGTCGGAATGAACTGCTGACCGCCAAAGCCGGGATTCACCGACATGATGAGCACCATATCCAGCCGCTCGAGGGTGTAGTCGAGGTAGTCGAGCGGCGTGGCGGGATTGAACACCAGTCCCGGCTGGCAGCCGTGCTCGCGGATCAGGGCGATGGTGCGATCGATGTGCTCGGAGGCTTCCGGGTGAAAGGTGATGAACGTGGCGCCAGCGGCGGCGAAGTCCGGCACGATGCGATCGACCGGACGGACCATCAGATGCACGTCGATCGGCGCCTTGACGCCGTGCCTGCGCAACGCCCCACACACCATCGGACCGATGGTGAGGTTGGGCACGTAGTGGTTGTCCATCACGTCGAAGTGAATGAGATCGGCGCCGGCGGCGAGCACCGCGTCGACCTCCGCTCCGAGCCGGGCAAAATCGGCGGACAGAATCGACGGCGCAATCCAGGCGGGCAGCATGGCCACAGTCTAACCCATCGCAATCGATCGAAACTCAAGCTGTCAGGCGCGCTAGCGCTTCGCGGTACTTGTCGCTGGTGCGCACGATGATCTCGGGCGGCAGTTTCGGTCCCGGCGCCCGCTTGTTCCAGTCGAGGGTCTCCAGATAGTCGCGTAAGAACTGCTTGTCGAAGCTCGGCGGGCTCACACCCGCGCGATAGCTGTCCGCGGGCCAGAAGCGCGAGGAGTCCGGCGTCAGCACTTCGTCGATGAGCGTCAGCCTGCCTTGGCTGTCGACGCCGAATTCGAACTTGGTGTCGGCGATGATGATGCCGCGGCTGCGCGCATGTTCGGCCGCGAACCCATACAGCGCGAGCGCGGCGTCGCGCACCGCCGCGGCAAGCTCTGCACCGATGAGCGCGGCCATTTCCTCGAAACCGATGTTCTCATCGTGAGCACCGATCTGCGCCTTGGTCGCCGGCGTGAACAGCGGCTGCGGCAACCGCCCGGCCAGCTTCAGTCCCGCAGGCAGGGCGATCCCGCACACGCGCCCGCTCGCCTGGTAGTCCTTCCAGCCGGAGCCGATGAGATAGCCGCGCACTACCGCCTCGATGGGCAACGCCTTCAGGCGCCGCACGATCACCGCCCGCCCGGCCAGCAGCGCGCGTTCGCCCTCGTCCCTGACTACCTCGGCCGGCTCCCGGCCCGTCAGGTGATTCGGCACCAGGTGCCGGGTGCGCGCGAACCAGAAGTTGGAGATGCCGTTCAACACTCGTGTCGTCATCGATGGCGTAGATGTCGCGCACCTTGCCCTCGTGGATGCGGGTAAGGCCGGTGAGTTCGGTTCGGTAAACGACGGGCGCCGGCATGCGCTTGGTACTATAGCGGCCCTTTGAGCCTGCGACACCCTTGCGACCTGACGCCAAGCCCTGCGAATGAAATGGATCGGCAAACTCACCGGCGGCCTGCTGGGTGCGGCCGCGCTCGGTCCGATCGGGGCTGTGCTCGGTGTGCTGCTCGGGCATCAGTTCGATGAGCACGGCGATGAGCTGCAGGCGAGGCTGTCCGCGGGCGAGGACGTCGTTGCGATTGGCGAGCGCTTCTTCCGCGCCACTTTCCGCGTCATGGGCTATCTCGCCAAGGCCGACGGCCGCGTGTCGGAGCTGGAAATCTCCGCCGCGCGCGCCGTCATGGGCGACCTGCGCCTCG
>WNFT01008935.1_pt1 | contig 18602 bp, 23 predicted proteins | sample 5400191 | NCBI WGS metagenome assembly WNFT01 (sample SAMN13153359, study PRJNA577476) | soil metagenome | isolation source: 80 cm saprolite under Madrone tree | place: USA:California | collected 2016-06-14 | reverse complement strand
GTCCCCGTCCGCCTTCACGCCGAGGTGACCGCGCAGCTCAAGGTCTCCGTCACCCGCGAGTAGACGTGGCGACGCTCGCCGATCTCCTCACCTCCAAGATCCCGCCGCACAGCCTGGAGGCGGAGCGGGCGGTGCTGGGGGGAATGCTCCTGGATCGGGAGAGCCTTCCCAAGGCGGTCGAGCTCCTCAAGCCCGCCGACTTCTACAAGGAAGGCCACCGCAAGATCTTCGACTCCATGCTCGCGCTCTTCGAGCGCAACGAGCCGGTGGACCTGCTCACCATCTCCGAGGAGCTCCGCCGGCGCAGCGAGCTCGACGAGGTCGGAGGTCCCGCCGCCCTCGGCGCCCTCGCCGAGGAGGCGGCCACGGCCGCCCATCTCCTTTCCTACGGCGCCATCGTGCGGGAGAAGGCCGTCCTGCGCGACCTCATCCGGATCGCCACCGAGATCATCGGCCGGAGCTACGACGGGCGCGACGACGTCGAGAAGGTGCTGGACGACGCCGAGCGGCTCATCTTCCAGATCTCCGAGCGGCGCATGCAGGGCACCGCCTTCCCCGTGCGCTCCATCCTCAAGGGCACCTTCGAGCAGATCGAGAAGCTCTACGACCAGAAGGAGCACATCACCGGACTGGCCACGGGCTTCTCCGGGCTCGACGAGAAGACCTCGGGCTTCCAGTCGAGCGATTTCATCATCATCGCGGGGCGGCCCTCCATGGGCAAGACCGCCTTCGCCATGAACATCGCCAAGTACGCGGGCGTGCGGAGCCAGCGGCGCGTCCTCGTCCTGAGCCTCGAGATGTCCAAGGAGCAGCTCGTCCAACGTCTCCTCTGCGCGGAGGGGCGTGTGGACTCTCACAAGGTGCGCACGGGTTATCTCGACACGCGTGACTGGACGAGCCTCACCAACGCCGCGGGCCGGCTCGCGGAGGCGCCCATCTACATCGACGACTCGCCCGCCCTGTCCGTGCTCGAGGCGCGGGCCAAGGCGAGACGCATGAAGGCCGAGCACGGCCTCGACCTCATCGTCATCGACTATCTCCAGCTCATGCGGGGCCGGAACCCCGAGAACCGGCAGCAGGAGATCTCCGAGATCTCGCGCTCGCTCAAGGCCCTGGCCAAGGAGCTCAACGTGCCCGTGGTGGCCCTCTCCCAGCTCTCGCGCGCGGTGGAGAGCCGCCAGAGCAAGGAGCCCCAGCTGTCCGACCTGCGCGAGTCCGGCGCTCTCGAGCAGGACGCCGACCTCATCCTCTTTCTCTACCGGCCCGATCGGTACGGCGTGCAGCCGGCGGAGAACGAGCACCTCGCCCAGGTCATCATCGGCAAGCAGCGGAACGGTCCCACGGGGACGATCAACCTGACCTTCATCCCCGAGTACGCGTCCTTCGAGAACCGCGCAGAGCGCGACCAGGTGCCGCAGCCGTTCTGATCGGTCCTCGCGGCCGCCCATGACCAAGGTCGTCATCATCGGGGCCGGCAAGGGAGGGCGCGCCCTCCTCGAGATGTTCGTGGGCGATCCCACCGTCACCATCCTCGGGATCGCCGATCTCAATCCGTGGGCCCCCGGTCTCGAGCTGGCGCGGCGACTCAATGTCCCCGTGGCCACGGAGCTCGGCGCCCTCGTGGCCGACCCGACGGTGGATCTCATCATCGATGTCACGGGGAGTCCCAATGTCGAGCGGGCCATCCAGACGCTCAAACCTCCCACCGCCGAGGTGATGGGCGGGGCGAGCGCCAAGTTCATGTGGGACCTGCTCGCGGAGCGTAAGCGGTCGGAGGAGCTGGAGGACCGGTACGGGATGATGCTGCGCGAGATCCAGGCGCAGGCCGAGGGCGACTTCATCATCGGCCAGAATCCCAAGATGAAGGAGCTGGCCGAGCTGATCGTGCGCGTGGCCGCCACTCCCACCACCGTGCTCATCCGCGGAGAGTCGGGCACGGGCAAGGAGCTGGTGGCCCGGGCCATTCACCGGTACTCGAACGTGCGGGAGCGGCCCCTCGTTACCGTCAACTGCACGGCCCTCGCTCCCACCCTGCTCGAATCCGAGCTCTTCGGTCACAAGCGCGGGGCCTTCACGGGCGCGGTGGCGGACAAGCCTGGCCTCTTCGAGCGGGCGGACGGCGGCACCATCTTCCTCGACGAGGTCGGCGACATGCCGCTCGAGATGCAGGCCAAGCTCCTCCGCGTGCTGCAGACGGGCGAGATCAAGCCCGTGGGGGACGTGGTCACTCGCAAGGTCCGAGTGCGCGTCATCGCCGCCACCAACCGTGATCTCGAGAAGGCGCTCGCGGTCAGCGAGTTCAGGGAGGATCTCTTCTACCGCTTCAACACGTTCACCATCACGCTTCCGCCGCTGCGCGACCGGACCGAGGACATTCCCGTGCTCGCCCATCACTTCCTTCGCAAGGCCGAGGCCAAGGTCAACAAGCGCGTGGACCGCTTTGCCCCGGAAGCCCTCGACCTCCTCAAGCGGTATCCGTGGCCGGGCAATCTACGCGAGCTCGAGAACATCATCGAGCGCGCGGTGGTGCTGGCCACGAGTCGCCAGGTCGACGTCGCTCATCTTCCGTTGCACCTGCAGGAGCCCACGCCGGTGACGCTCCGGACGGGCGAGGGATTCCTGCAGGCCCGCGCCCAGACCCTGGCTCTCTTCGAGCGTGAGGCCATCAGCCGCTTGTTGGCAGAGGCCCGCGGCAATGTCTCGGTGGCGGCTAGGCGAGCCGGGATCACCCGCCGCAATCTCCATCGCCTCATATTGAAATACCGAATCAAAACAAAGTCTTTCAGGAGTGGGACATATGAGTCTCAGTAATGGGACAAATCCGTCCCATACTGGTGAAGAGGCAATCGCGTCAGATTCCACAATAGTTTGATATTCAGGCGGCTTGTCTAACGTGGAATTTGTGAGACCTTAGCGTCTCACTTTCTGATCGCTCCACAGGGATAGAGCGGGCGAGACTCGCAGTCTTCCAGCCACTTAGCGCCTCGGAATGCTTCTTGCCCCCATGTCGCGGCCAAGACCAAAGGAGGCCTGCCATGGCCGGCCACTGTCGGTGCGGAAGCGAAGTGCGTTTCGCCTTCGAGCAGCTTGGATGCATCGCGTGCGGGGCGCCCTGCTGTTCCGCGTGCGCGTACCAGCTCGAGTCCACCCACTACTGCGGCCACTGTGCCGAGAACCTGCTCGAGCTGCCCTGGGCGCCATCGGCGCCCGCGCGGATCTGAGCGCGGAGGAAGACATGGAGAGCAAGGGCACGATCTTCCGTCAGCTGCTCCGGGACGAGCCGTACCTCTACACGGGCGGAATCTACTCGCCCCTCGACGCTCAGATCGCGGAGAGCGCGGGCATGAAGTCCATCTACCTGTCCGGATACTCGGTGGCCATGCTCAACGGGTGGCCGGACATGGGCCTCCTGACCATGACCGAGGTCGCCAAGACGGCCTCCATGGTCGCCAGCGCCGTCGAGGTCCCGATCATCGCCGACGCCGACGACGGCTACGGCAATGCCCTCTCGACCATGCGCACCGTACAGGAGTTCGTGAAGACCGGGGTGGCGGGCATCCACCTCGAAGATCAGCGCTTCCCCAAGCGCTGTGGCCACATCGCGGGCAAGACCGTCGTGTCACGCGAGGAGGCCATCGGGAAGTATCGCGCCGCCCTCGCCGAGCGAGACAGGCTCGATCGAGACTTCGTGGTCATCGCGCGCACCGACGCCTACGGGGCAGTGGGGGGGAGCATGGAGGAGGCAATCTGGCGCGGGCGGGCGTATGCCGACGCCGGCGTGGATCTGGTCTGGTGCGAGCTGTCGAACTCCGACCGCGGCCCCGCCATCGAGTTCGCCCGGGCCATGCGCCAGACCCACCCGAAGCTCCCTCTCGCCTTCAACTACTCGTCGTCCTTCCGGTGGCACAAGGATCCCCATCCCTTCACGTTCCGCGAGCTGGGCGAGCTCGGCTACAAGTTCATCTTCATCACCCTCTACGGCGCGCACGCCGCCATGTACGCGGTGTGGAATGCCATGCACGATCTCGTCAAGAACGAGGAACAGGGGCAATGGGGGCTCGAGCGCGCCAAGGTGGGCCACCCCACGGAGAGCCATCACGTGATGGCGAGAGTCGCCCATTTCCAGGAGCTCGAGCGGCGTTATATTCCGGGGACGGACGATCGCCTGCGCGGGTCGGACGGGTTCGGCGACGTCAAGGCGCCCTGAGCCCGCCGAGGCGGCTCAGGAGGCCTTGGGCCGTCGGCTCAGCCAGCGCGCGGCGCGCCACGCGATGAGCGCGCCCGCGCTGGCCACCGCGGCCAGCAGCACGAAGTGCTCCACGTTGCCCACGACCCGCCGCAGTCGCTCGACGTAGCCGCCCAGCCCATAGCCGATGGCCCACCCGCCCGCCACCGTGAGGGGAACGTAGAAGGCGGCGCCGAGCACGTTGGCGCCCGTGAAGGACCACGCATCGAGGCCGAGGGCGCCGGCGAGCGGGCCCGCCGTGAACCTGAGCCCGGGCACGAAGCGGGCGACGAAGACGGCCAGGGCGCCGCGCCGAGCGACGAAGCGCTGCATGGACTCGAGCCGCTCCGGGTGTCCGAGGATCCAGTGCGCGTGGCGCTCGAGCGCGCCCTTGCCGAAGCGGCGCCCCAGCCAGTAGCCGATATTGTCGCCGATGACGGCGGCCGCGAAGCCGACGGCGAGCACGATGTGCAGCTCGAGCTCTCCGCGCCACACGAGGTAGCCCGCGAGGAGGAGGACGGTCTCCTCGGGAACGGGCACTCCCGCGTTGCCGAGGATGACGAGGACGAAGACCGCGACATAGCCCCAGTGGGCGAGCAGGGTCGCGGGATCACCCACCCCCGGCCCCGCCGAGAACCAGCCCGCGATCAGGCTCACGCCGGCGTGGCCCTTCTCGGGATCACGGTCACGTGGCCATCCTCTTCGAGGATGGCGTAGCGGACCTCGCTCATCGTGGCGATGCCTTCCTTGCGCAGGGCTGCCCGGAGCTCGGGGAGGCTCATGCACTCTCGATCGAGATTCGAGCGCAAGACGTGGCCGTGCTTGACAAGGATGGTCGGAGAGTTCTCGACGATCCGCTCGAGCCCCCGGTGACGGTAGGTCAGCCACGCGATGAGATAGTTGAGGACGATGAGCACGGTGGCGCCCAGGAGCGCGCCGCCCAGGGAGTTGTCGTTGCCGATGGCTGCGTTCTGGAGGACGTTGCTGATGATGAGGAGCACGATGAGGTCGAAGGCCGTCATCTGGCCGAGCTGGCGCTTGCCTGCGATGCGAAAGGCCACGAGCAGGAAGCCGTAGACGGCGACGGAGCGGAGGATCTTCTCCGCCACGGCGATGTCCGGCACCAGGATGTTCATGGGCGTCTCCTTGGAGTTCCCGGGAGTCGAGGGCGGCCGGCTGGCTGCGGTCAGCCTAGCAACCGAGGGGCCCCGGCGCCAAGAAACGCTTGGGGCGAGCGGGTTTGACACTGTCGCGGCCGGGGGCGTAGGCTGGCAGCGGTCGAGCCGACCGTCGGCGTGGACGAATCGCGGTCAGAGGAGCACACACCATGTTTGGTCTTGGAGCACAGGAGCTGGTCGTCATCTTGCTGATCGCCCTCGTCCTCTTCGGCGGCGCCAAGATCCCGGAGCTGGGGCGCTCGCTCGGGCAGGCGATTCGCGAGTTCAAGAAGGGCACGGATGAGCCCGAGGCCAAGACCACCGCCAAGGAGGGCGAGCCCAAGGGCGGAAGCTCCTGACCCGCCGCGTGGTGCCCCGCTCGCGGCGGCCATGAATGCCAGCCTGCTGAAGCGCTGGGTGGTCGGGCGGCCGATGCCCCTGGCCCAGGCGCGCCACGAGCGGCTCTCGAAGCGCGTCGCCCTCGCCGTCTTCTCCTCCGATGCGCTCTCCTCCGTGGCGTATGCGACGGAAGAGATCCTCCTCGTGCTGATCCTGGCCGGCATGGCCGCGGCCCATCTGGCCGTGCCCGTGGCCGTGGCCATCACCGGGCTCCTCGCGGTGGTCGCCATCTCATATCAGCAGACCATCCACGCGTATCCGTCGGGCGGCGGCTCCTACATCGTGGCCCGCGCCAACCTCGGCCCGACCCCGGGGCTGGTGGCCGCGGCCGCGCTCCTCATCGACTACGTGCTGACCGTGTCCGTGAGCGTGGCCGCCGGGGTGGCCGCGCTCACCTCGGCGCTTCCAGAGCTCTTGACCCATCGCGTGGCCCTCGGCATCGGCTTCATCTGCCTCATCGCCTTCGCCAACCTGCGCGGCGTCCGCGAGTCGGGTCGGGTCTTTGCCGTCCCCACCTATCTCTTCATCGTCGCCTTCGCCGCGCTGATCCTGGCGGGAGTGTACCGCTGGCTCCGCGGCGACCTGATGCCGCTGCCTCCGCCAGCCATAGAGACCGTCGTCCCTCTGACCTGGTTTCTCGTGCTGCGCGCGTTCTCCTCCGGCTGCACGGCCCTCACGGGGATCGAGGCGATCTCGAACGGCGTGCCCGCCTTCAAGCCGCGGGAGGCGCGCAACGCCGCCATCACCATGGGCTGGATGGCGGGCATCCTGGGCGCGTTCTTTCTCGGCATCACCATCCTGGCCTCCGCGCTGCAGGTGACGCCGATCGAGAACGAGACGGTGGTGTCGCAGATCGCGCGGGCTCTTTTCGGGACGGGCCTCTTCTACTACCTCATCCAGGGCTCGACCGTGCTCATCCTCGTGCTCGCCGCCAACACTTCGTTCGCGGACTTTCCGAGACTGGCCAGTCTCCTCTCCCGGGACCGCTACGCGCCGCGCCAGTTCACGACCCTCGGCGACCGCCTCGTCTTTTCGAACGGGATCCTCATCCTGGGCGGGCTGGCCGCGCTCCTCATCGTCCTCTTCCGGGGGGAGACTCACGCCCTCATCCCCCTCTACGCGGTGGGCGTGTTCCTCTCGTTCACGCTCTCGCAGGCCGGCATGGTGCGCCACTGGCTCACGGATCACGGGTCGGGCTGGCACTGGCGGCTCGCCATCAACGGCACGGGCGCCGTGGTCACCGGCCTCGTGACGCTCGTCATCGCCGCCACCAAGTTCTCGCACGGCGCCTGGATCGTGGTGCTGCTCATCCCGCTCATGGTCGCGGCCTTTCAAGCCGTCCATCGCCACTATGAGGCCGTGGCCGAGGAGCTGTCGCTCGAGCACCTCGCCGACGAGCCGCCCGTCGTCAACACCGTGCTCGTGCTTGCCGGAGACCTGCACATGGGGGTGGTGCGGGCGCTGCGCTATGCCCAGTCGCTGAGCCCGAATCCCAAGGCCGTGTACGTCGAGATCGATCCCGCCCGCACCCTGCGCCTCGAGGAGCGGTGGGAAAAGGGCGGGTGCGGCGTGCCCCCTCCGAGAACCGCCGGTGAATCTCCACGCGCTCAAGAAACTCGTGGTCGGGAGCCCTCTGGCCACGGCCCAGGCCCGTCACGAGCGGCTCTCCAAGACCGCGGCGCTCGCGGTATTCTCCTCCGACGCGCTGTCCTCCGTGGCCTACGCGACGGAAGAAATCCTCCTCATCCTCGTGCTCGCGGGCAGCGCGGCCCTCTACCTGTCCATCCCCATCGGCGTGGCCATCGCCATTCTGATCGCCGTGGTGGTGAGCTCGTACCGCCAGACCATCCTCGCCTACCCGCAAGGCGGCGGCTCGTACATCGTCACCAAGGACAACCTGGGGACGCTGCCCGGCCTCATCTCGGCGGGGGCGCTCCTCATCGACTACGTGCTCACCGTCGCCGTGAGCATGGCCGCGGGCGTGGCCGCCCTCACCTCGGCCGTCCCTGCCCTCTTCGACTATCGCGTGGCCATCGGCGTCGGCTTCGTGGCGGCGATCACCCTCGCCAATCTCCGCGGCCTGCGCGAGTCGGGCAAGCTCTTCGCGCTGCCCACCTATCTCTTCGTGGGTGCCGCGGGCATCCTCATCCTCTACGGGCTCGTGCGCTGGGCGTTGGCGTGGGATCTGGCCGCGCAGGCGACGCGGCCGTTCACTCCCGCCGCGCAGGACCTGACCATCTTTCTCATCCTCCGGGCCTTCGCCTCGGGGTGCGCGGCCCTCACCGGCGTGGAGGCCGTCTCCGACGGCATTCCCGCCTTCAAGCCTCCGGAAGCCAGGAACGCCCGCATCGTGCTCGGGTGGCTCGGCCTCATCCTCGTCTCGCTCTTCATGGGCATCACGTTCCTGGCGCGGCACTACCATCTGACTCCGATGGTCGAGGAGACCATCGTCTCCCAGCTCGCCCGCCAGATCTTCGGGGAGAGCCTCTTCTACTTCTTCATCCAGGGCGCCACCATGCTCATCCTGGTGCTCGCGGCCAACACGGCCTTCGCCGATTTCCCGCGATTGTCCTTCTTCCTCGCCCGGGACGGCTTCCTCCCGCGGCAGTTCGGCTCGCGCGGGGATCGCCTCGTCTTCTCCAACGGCATCCTCATCCTCGGGGGGACGGCGGCCCTCCTCCTCGTGATCTTCGGCGGCAGCACGCACGGACTCATCCCGCTCTATGCCGTCGGAGTCTTTCTCTCCTTCACGCTCTCGCAGGCGAGCATGGTCCGTCGCTGGCTCGCGCGCCACGAGCCGGGCTGGCGCTGGCGCTGGTGGGTCAATGCCGTGGGGGCCACCACCACGGGCGCGGTCGTTCTCGTCATCACGGCCACCAAGTTCACCCACGGCGCCTGGGTCGTGGTGCTCCTGATCCCGCTCCTCGTCGGGATGTTCATGGCCATCCATCGCCACTACGCCGATGTGGCCGGGCAGCTCTCTCTCGACGGCTACGAGGGGCCGCCGCCCCTGGAGCACACCGTGCTCGTGCTCGTGGGTGACATCCATCGCGGCGTCATCCACGCCCTGCAGTACGCGCGGACGCTGGCCCCCTCGGTCAAGGGCGTCTACGTCGAGCTCGATCCGGACAAGACGCGTCGCCTGGAGGAGAAGTGGATCAAGTGGGGCATGGGCGCGCCCCTCGTCGTCCTCTCCTCGCCCTATCGATCGCTCCTCCAGCCCTTTCTTGAGTACCTCAACCATCTCCTCGCCCTCGGCGACAACCACATGGTCACCATCGTCATCCCCGAGTTCGTGCCCAAGCACTGGTGGCAGCACCTCCTGCACAACCAGACGGCGCTCCTGATCAAGGGTGCGCTCCTGTTCCGGAAGAATGTCGTGGTCACGGACGTCCCCTACCACCTCCATTAGGCGGCTGAAAAGGGCCCATCTGCCTCGCATCTGGACCCTTTTTGAGCCGCCTGCTGGGTCCGTGGGGCCCAGGCAAGCCTCGCCGCCCAGGATCAGGGCAGGGTCGGGAATAGCGCACTTTCTCCGGCAGAGGTTTGCGCGGTGCGGTACGATGGCGCCCGTCGTGGCCGGCGAAGTACGTGTCCCCCCGCCCGGGGAGGAGGGCCTATGTCGCACACGATCCTGAACAGGGTTGCGCAGGACATCGTTCTGCGCGCGGCGACCGAGGAAGACCATGAGGCCCTCATAGCCCTCGAGGGCACCGCTCCCAACGCCGGTGCGGAGCTTCTTCAGGCGCGCCGGAACTTCTTCGCTCGTACCGACGCCTATCCTTCGTCCCGGGTCCTCGTGGCCGAGCAGGACGGGGTGGTGGTGGGGGTCGAGTGCGTCGCCATGACCGAGGTCCGGGTGGCGGGCGGTCACCGCAAGACCGCCTACTCCTTTAATACCCGCGGCCAGCTACCTCACGGGTCTCATCAAGACCTCCAATGCGCCGTCCATGAAGATGGTCACGTCTCTGGGCTGGGAGACCATAGGGCGCTTCGACTATCTCGTGCTGGATCTCGCCCGCTTCGAGCCCGATGGGACGCCCAGGGCGGTCCAGTTCGACCTGTACCGCGACCCGCACCTGATGCGCCTGCGACTGGCCGCCGTGCAGTCCCATCACTTCGTGCCCGTCTTCCTCGAGCGCGAGCTCTTCTCTCCGCCCCCCGATGGCGCCTATACGGGAAGCTGGACGGCGGGCGAGCGCACAGGGACGGCCTGGCTGTCCCTGTGGGACGATAGACCCGCCAGAGGTCTCGATCCGTTCGCCTTTCGCGCGGTCAAGGCCTTCGACGTGATGATCGAGGGCCGCGAGGCTCTCGACGCTTTCACGAATCTGGCAGGGGTGCTGCGCCTGCATGGCGTCCGGCAGCTCCTCGTGCCCCTGCCGGCCGAGTCGGCCGCCTGCGCGATGTTGCGCCCGTTCGCCGAAGAGATCGTGGATCTGAACTTCGTGGTCAAGTGCCTGGACGACAGCGGGCCCGTGCCGCCCGGCCCGCTCTTCTTCGACATTCGCCACTGACCGGTCTTTCCCCGGCGCCGCTCTGGTAGACTGAGAGCCCGCCATGAAGACCGAGATCGTCGTCCCCGGGCCGCTCGACGCGGCGCAGACCCTCGCACGCTTTCACCTCTGGGGCGAGGATCCGTGCAATCGCCTGGTCGGCGGCTCTCTCGTGCGCGCGGTGGAAGCGGCCGGGCGCTGGCATGGCTACGAGCTGCGGTGGTCGGGCCCGGTCGACGGCGCGCGCCTGTCCGTGTCCGTTCCCGGTATCCGGAGCACGCGCGTGCTCGATGCGGCTGTCGTCGAGGCGCGCCACCTCTGCGGTCTCGATCTGGACATCGAGGGGTTCTACCGGGAGATTTCCGCGGACCCGGTGCTGAGCGCCCTCATCCCGCGCCTGCGCGGCCTCCGGCCCACCCTCCAGCCGAGGCCATTCGAGATGCTCGTGGGCTCGGTGTGCGCACAGCAGATCAATCTCGCCTTCGCCTTCACCGTGCGCGCGCGTCTCGTTCGGCGCTACGGAACGCCCGTCAAGGTCGGGCCTCACACCGTGTACGGATTCCCGCGCGCATCGCGACTCGCTCGCGCGCCCGTGGGCGAGCTGCGCCGCATGCAGTTCACCACCCGCAAGGCCGAGTACGTCGTTGGTCTCGCCCGCCGGGTCGCCACGGGCGAGCTGGACCTCGACGCCCTCGCCCGCAACACGAACGACGAGGTGATCGAGACCCTCACGGCCGTCCGTGGCTTCGGGCGCTGGACAGCGGAATGGTTCCTCGCCCGGCACCTGGGTCGCGGTGATGTCTGCGCCGCCGGAGATCTCGGCGTGCGCCGGGCCTTCGAGCACTTCTACGGTCGGGGCCGAGAGCTCAGCGAGGCGGCCATTCGCAAGCGCTCGCTCGCCTGGGGGCGGCACCAGAACGTGGCCGTGCATTATCTCCTGGCGGGCGAGCGGCTTCGCCTCAAGGCGGCCTGAGGGCGCCATGGCCATCAAGGTCAGCCTGCCCATCCTCGGCCAGCCGAATCCCGACGAGCCCAAGGATGTGCATCTGGTCGGCCGCTACGCGCTCGGAGTCACGTGGGCCGACAACCACGCGAGCATCTATCCCTTCGAGCGGCTGCGCCTCGACGATCCCGCCCACCCGATCGAGGCGGGAGCGGCGCTGACCCAGGCCATGGGCTGGCCCAAGGACATCAAGAAGCAGCCCGACGGCCTCCGCGTGACATGGTCGGACGGCCACGAGAGCCTCTACCCGTTCCGCGCGCTCCGCGCCCTGTGCCGCTGCGCCGGATGCACCGGAGGCCACTAGTGGTCACGCCCGGCGAGCCGCACCGCAGGCTCGTGGTCGCCGGCGTCATGGCCTCCATGTTCCTCGCGGCCATGGAGTCGACGGTCGTCGCCACGGCGATGCCCACGGTCATCGCGAGCCTGGGCGGGATCCGGATCTACTCCTGGACGTTCTCGGGGTTCCTCCTCGCCTCGACGGTGACCATGCCGCTCTGGGGCCGATTGGCCGACCAGTACGGTCGCCGGCGCGTCTACCTGGTGGGGCTCAGCCTGTTTCTCGTGGGCTCGGCGCTCTCGGGGCTGTCGCAGACCATGGCCCAGCTGATCGCCTTCCGCGCCATCCAGGGACTCGGGGCGGGCTCGCTGATCATCATCGGCATGACCATCATCGCCGATCTCTACGGGCTCGAGCGTCGCGCCAAGATGCAGGGGTACTTCTCGGGCGTGTGGGGCGTCGCCTCCCTCGTGGGACCGGTCATCGGGGGCGTGCTCACGGACGCCGTGTCCTGGCGCTGGGTGTTCTACATCAATCTTCCCTTTGGCCTTCTCGCCATGGCGGCGATCCGATGGGGACTGGCGAGCGAACGATCGGAGCGGCGTGCCTCTGCGTTCGACTACGCGGGCACGGCCGTCTTCGCGGCGGTGATCTCCGCGCTTCTCGTCGGGCTCCTCGAGGGAGGCCGCGGGGCCTCGTGGTGGAGACCCTCGGTGCTCGCCCTTCTCGGGCTCTCCGCGGTGCTCCTCGTCGTCTTCGTCCTGATCGAGCGGCGGGCTGCCGAGCCCGTGGTTCCTCTTGCCCTCTTCGCCAATCCCATGGTCCGGGCCGCTTCGGTGACGGGCTTCCTCTCCGGCATGGCCATGTTCGGCGCCATCACGTTCGTGCCGCTCTTCCTGCAGGCGGTCACCGGCACCAGCGCAACCGAGGCCGGTATCGTGCTCGTGCCCTTCGTGATCGGCTGGGTGGTCTTCTCCGTCCTTGCCGCGCGGCTCGTGCTGCGCGTGGGATACCGCTCGATCGTGTTCGTGGGCATGCTGTTGCTCACCGCGGCCTTCGTGCTCCTCGCGGGGTGGAATGAAGGGCTCACGCGGGGCATTGCCATGCGCGACATCAGCCTGGCCGGTGTGGGCATGGGGCTCGTGTTCGTGCCCATGCTCATCGCCGTGCAGAATGCCGTTCCCCGCTCGATGCTCGGCTCCGCCACCTCGCTCACCAGCTTCTTCCGTAGCATCGGCGGCGCGGTGGGTGTGGCGGTGATGGGCTCGGTCATGGCGCAGCGCCTTCACCAGGAGCTGTCGGGGCTGCTCGTCGCCGCCCCCGCCGAGCTTCAAGACCGGCTGCGCGAGACCGTGGCCCACCCCGACCTCATCGTCAATCCGATCACCCGCGTGGCCCTCGGGGCCGACGTGCTCGCCCAGATGCGCCCGGCCATGGCGCACGCGGTGGGCGGCGTCTTCGTCGTGGGGCTCGTGGTCGCGGTGGCCGCGCTGGCCTCGGCCTTCCTGGTGCCCGCCGGGCAGGCTCACGAGCTGGCTGCCGCGCAGGAGCCAGCCACGCCCTCGGGCGGCTAGATCTCTGTCTAAGTGATCTCCATGCTCTCGCGAGCCAGAATATTTCGCTTCGAGCGCCGGCTTCGCCGGCGCAATCTTTCCGGGGGGAGGCTTCGGAAGAGGGGCGGAGTCCCCCTCCGAGCTACCTAATCGTGCCTGGCGACGCCCCCCTCCTCGAGCGCCTCGCGGGTCTGCCTGCCGTATCGGTGGGGGAGCTCGTGGAGCTGCTGGAGCGCATGAAGGAGCCCGGACGCGATCCGCTCCTGGCCGGTCTGGCGGGCGTGGACGAGGACGGCGAGCCGGTCATTCACCCGCTCGTGGCCGCCGTGGTGGAGCACCTGAGGCAGAAGCCCGAGACGACGTGCTACGCGGCGCTCCTCGAGGCCTTGACCGGGATGTGGAACGCGGCGGTGCGCGGGGCGGTGGTCTCTCGCCTGCGCGCGCAGGGGCTGCCCGCCGACGATCTCCTCCTGCGCCTCGAAGCGCTGTCGCCGACCCTCGGCCTGAAGTCCGAGAGCCGCGAGTGGGCGCGACAATGGATGTCCGATCCCACCGCCCAGGACGCGGCCCTCGTCCAGCAGTGCCTGGTACGATTGCTGCTGGCGCTCCGGGGGCTCGCGGAGGCCCGCGCCCGCATGCTCACGGGAGAGCCACCAAAGGAGACGACATGATCCACCTGCACGAGAAGAACCAGGAGCGGAAGCGGCTGAACGGTCTCATCGCCAAGAGCCCGATGCAGGTGCCCGGCACCGTCAGTGAGCTCTCCAAGCGCGTGTTCTCCGACGGCGCCCTGAGCAAGAAGCACAAGGAGCTGACCGCCCTCAGCGTGGCCGTCGTCCAGAACTGCTTTGACTGAATCGAGCACCGCGTGGAGGAGGTCCTCCACCTGGGCGCCACCGCCGCGGAGATCGCCGAGACCCTCGACGTGGGAGCGATCATGGGAGGAACGGTGAGCATGAAGTCGGTGCGCCACGCCTTCGCTGTCATGGATGAGATCACCGGGAAAGGATCCGCGAGATGAGCACCGTACCGTCCGCCTACAAGGATCTGCTGGAGAAGAAAGCCTTCGCCAGCCTCGCCACCATCAATGCCGACGGCACCCCCCAGGTGACCCCGGTGTGGTTCGACTGGGATGGCAGCCACATCCGCGTCAACACGGCCAAGGGTCGGATCAAGGACAAGAACATGCGGAGCAGACCGACGGTGGCGCTGGCCATCATAGATCCCGAGAACCCCTACCGGTACTTGCAGATCAAAGGCGGGGTCGCCTCCGTCACCGAGACGAGCGCCGACGCCCACATCGACGCGCTCGCCAAGAAATATCTGGGCAAGGATCGCTACCCGTACCGGAAGGCCGACGAGATGCGCGTCACCTTCACGATCGATCTGGACCGCGTCCAGGCCACGGGCTAGACGGGGCGAAGGGCAGGGGACAGCTAGAGCCATGATCGCGCTCGATGCCATCTCCAAGGGCTTCGGCGGTCGCTTGCTGCTTCGCGAGGCCTCCTGGCGCATCGGCCGCGGCGAGCGCATCGGTCTCGTCGGTCCCAATGGCGCGGGCAAGACCACGCTCTGCCGCATCCTGGCGGGCGAGGAGCCGCCGGATGCCGGTCACGTCCATCGCGATACGGGCGTGAGCGTGGGCTACCTCCCCCAGGACGTTGGTGGCCACGAGGCGGGCACCGTGCTCGCAGAGGCGCTGTCCGGGTTCGAGGACGTGTGGCGGCTCGAGGCCGAGCTCGAGCGGCTGGCCGCTCTCATGGCCGATCCCGCCGCGGGCGAGGCGGCGACCGAGCGCTACGGCGAGATCCAGCATCGCTTCGAGGCCCTGGGCGGCTACCGGCTCGAGGCCCAGGCCAAGGTCATCCTGGGCGGGCTCGGCTTCGCTCCCGACGACGTCCACCGCTCGCTCGCGGAGTTCTCGGGAGGCTGGCGCATGCGGGCGGCCCTGGCCAGACTCCTCCTCCTCGCCCCCGATCTCCTCCTCCTCGACGAGCCGACCAACCACCTCGACATCGAGTCGCTGCAGTGGCTGGAGGGATTTCTCTCGTCGTACGAGGGCAGCGTGGTCGTCGTCTCCCACGACCGGTATTTCCTCAACCGTATGGTCACCTCCATCGCGGAGGTGGCGGACGGCGCCATCACCCTCTACGTGGGCGACTACGATCATTTCCTCGTCGAGCGCGAGGCGCGCCAGGCCCTCCTCGAGGCGCGGGCGCGCAACCAGGCCAAGCGCGTGGCCGAGATCGAGCGTTTCGTGGAGCGCTTCCGCTACCAGGCGACCAAGGCGCGCCAGGTGCAGAGCCGCGTCAAGATGCTGGACAAGCTCGAGCGTATCGAGGTCGGGCGGGGGGCGCGGCGCATCCGCTTCACGTTTCCTCAGCCGCCGCGCACGGGGCGGCTCGTGGGACGCCTGGTGGGCATCCACAAGGCCTACGGTCCCACCGTGGTCTACGCCGGCGTCGACTTCGAGGTCGAGCGGGGGCAGCGGGTGGCGCTCGTGGGCATCAACGGCGCGGGCAAGTCCACCCTCCTCAAGATCCTGGCGGGCGTTCTCCCCATCGACGCGGGCGAGCGGACGCTGGGCACACACGTCGGGGTGCACTACTACGCGCAGCATCAGCTCGACGCCCTCGAGCCGTCACGCACGGTCCTCGAGGAGCTCGAGGTGGCGGATCCGGCGTCCAGCATCGAGCGCCTGCGCTCGATCCTCGGCTCCTTTCTCTTCAGCGGCGACGACGCGGACAAGCGCGTGGCCGTGCTGTCGGGAGGAGAAAAGGCCCGCGTGGCCCTGGCCAAGATGCTCGTCCGGCCCGCCGCCCTCCTGTGTCTCGACGAGCCCACCAACCACCTCGACCTCGCCTCCAAGGAGGTGCTCGAGGACGCGCTCGTGAGCTTCTCGGGCACCATCGTGTTCATCTCGCACGACCGGTACTTCATCAACCGGATCGCCAGCCACGTGGTCGAGGTCGATCACGGCCGCCTGCACGTTCACCTCGGCAGCTACGACGACTATCTCGAGCGCAAAGCGGCCATGGCGACGCCGCCCAAGGCGGCGCCCGTCGCGACCGGCCCCGCGCCCCGTCGGCCCGCGCCGCATGCGCCCGCGTCGCATCCAAAGGGCGCATCCGCGACGCCGACCCCGGCGAAGTCCAAGATGCCCAAAGCCGTCTCGAAGGAGATCAAGGCCCTCAAGACGCGGCTGGCCGCCGTGGAGACCCAGATCGCCGAGCTGGAGCGGCGTCTCGAAGAGATCGCCCTCGCGCTGGCCGATCCCGATCTCTATCGCGATGGCGAGCGCGCCCGCACCATCGCGCAGCAGCGAAAGGACGCCGAGCAGCAGGTGGCCTGGCTCATGAAGGAATGGGAAGACCTCTCGCTTTCCCTTGCCTCCGTCGAGACGCCATGACGCCCGCAGAGCGGTTCGTTCCCATCGAGGACGCCGCCGCCCTCCGGCGCGAGCGGGCCCGCGCGCGCGAGCTTCGCCAGAGCGGCTGGTGGAAGCGGCGCATTGCCGACGGGCGGTGCCACTATTGCGCGCGCGCGGTGGGCGCACGCGCCCTCACCCTCGATCACGTGGTGCCGTTGATCCGCGGCGGCCGCTCCGTCAAGGGTAACGTCGCGCCCGCCTGCAAGGACTGCAACATCAAGAAGCAGTCGCTCCTGCCGTGGGAGTGGGACGCGTATCTCGTTCGCCTCACCCGTTCCGACACCGACTAGATACGCACAAGCAATGGGAGCCGAATGCTAACGGCACTCCCTCGCCCACGAGCGGTGGGGGGGGGTCCGGGGGAGGAGCGGCGCTCGCTCCCCCCCGGATCCAATCTGTCTGCAATTCTGGGCATTGTCAGCCCATGCCTTCCCGGAGTGGAATGCGCGTCAGCGGTACCACATTCCCCCAAGGAGGCGAGCATGAGGACGACACGGTGGCTGGCAGCGATGGTGGTGAGCGCGTGGTGGCTAGCGGGTGGACCGGCGTGGAGCGCCGACGACAAGCCGCATCCTCCGCAGACGAAGGCGCACGCGCACACGGACGGCAGGGTCAACATCAACGAGGCCGACCACACCGAGCTCATGAAGCTCGAGGGCGTGGGGGCGGGCATGGCGAAGAAGATCATCGCCTGGCGCGAGGCGCACGGCCCCTTCAAGCGCGCCCAGGATCTCGAGAAGGTGCCGGGCGTGGGCAAGGTCGTGCTCGACAAGAACCACGGGCGCATCGCGGTGAAGTGAAAAAACTCTTTTCCGCCGCAGACGACTTAGGTAGGATAAAGGAAATCGGTCGGAGCTCACACAGGCTTCCCTGGATCGTCCCCCGTGGCAATCCCGCCGTGGGCGACGTGACCGAGCCTCGAGCCGGGAGTCGGCGTCCGGCGCGTGGTGGTGGTCCTGGGCCCCGCTATGGGCCGCGCCGAGAAAGGGAGGTGATCCAGCCGATGTGTACCCCTACGGTGATCTGTGAGGTGGTCACCTCCTAAGGCCCTGACGTAAAGCAGGCGCAGGTGGGCCTGGAGGACCCAGGAGCCACCGGCCCCGACGGTCCCGCTTTTCACCAGCGGGGCGGCACGGACGTACCGAAGCCGCAGAAGCCGTCGGGGCTTTTTTTTGCTCGAGGGCCTCCGCGGCCGAGAAAATAAAACGGCCCGCCGGAGAACCCGGCGGGCCGTCAAGTGATCAGTCGGAGAAATTAGACCTTGCGGACGTTGGAGGCTTGTAGTCCCTTCGGACCCTTGGTGACTTCGAACTCGACCTTGTCGCCCTCGGCCAGGCTCTTGAAGCCCTGGGCCTGGATGGCGCTGTAGTGGACGAAGACGTCCTCGCCGCCCTCGACTTGGATGAAGCCGTACCCCTTCGCGTCGTTGAACCACTTGACCGTGCCTTGTGCCATACGTCTGGTTCCTCTCTCCTTGGGACGGCCCCTGAGACCGCCCCCGTGATCCCCGCGCCACCATGGCTGGGGCTTCCCCAGGATCGGGGGAAACAAAAAAAACGCCGTCGAGGACTCAGGTCCTCTCGGCGCCGCTTGCTAAGGCTCGAACTTTTCGCTCACGTACGGATCAGGCACGTCACGATGCGATCAGCGACACGCTAGCAGAGGGGGTCTCCCCCTGTCAAGACGCTTGTGCCCGCGGTGGAAATGAAGAAGCCGCGGCCGGCGTGTCCGATGCCTCGCGGAAGCCGGCCGCGGCGAGGTGTCGTTAGACCTTGCGGACGTTTGCCGCCTGGAGCCCCTTCGGGCCCCTGGTCACTTCGAACTCGACCTTGTCACCCTCGGCCAGGCTCTTGAAGCCCTGGGCCTGGATGGCGCTGAAGTGCACGAACACGTCCTCGCCGTCTTCCTGGGAGATAAAGCCATACCCCTTCGCATCGTTGAACCACTTCACGCTTCCCTGAGCCATTTCTACGACCTCTTTCTTTGAGGCATACCGCCTCGGTGATGCCCCGTCACCATGACGGGGGCGCCCTCCGGGATCGGAGGACAAACAAAAACGCCG
>WNFT01001704.1_pt1 | contig 18606 bp, 12 predicted proteins | sample 5400191 | NCBI WGS metagenome assembly WNFT01 (sample SAMN13153359, study PRJNA577476) | soil metagenome | isolation source: 80 cm saprolite under Madrone tree | place: USA:California | collected 2016-06-14 | reverse complement strand
AGCTCGAAGACCACCTCCGCCGCCTGCGCGGGGTGGGAGTGGCTTCCGGGGCCGAGGAGATCTTCCGCTCCATCGGCCGGGGAGTCCCCGACCGGATCCTCCCCCCCGAAGTCACGGAGGCCGCGGAGGTCAAGCCTTTCGGGAACGAGGTGGAGGCCATGCGCCGGATCATCGCCCTCGCCGAGGAGCCCATCGAGATGGCGCGGCGCTTCCACCACCTGGTGTACGCGGCGCTCGGGGAGTTCAACCAGGGCAACCTGGGCCGGGCGGTGCAGATGTTCGAGCTGGCCGTCCAGCTCAAGGACGAGAAGAAGAACATCGACCCCGCCTTCGTGGAGACCGTCCGCCGGAAGGGCCACGAGTCCGTCGACCTGGCGCGCCTCCGCCACTTCGTGGAGAAGCCCGAGTACCACCCCCAGCTCCGGATGATCCTCAGCTTCTTCTCGTTCGGCCTCGGCCACGCCGCGCTCCTCGACGAGCTGCAGGTGGAGCAGCGCCGGGAGCGCCGCCGCTTCCTCCTCGACCTGCTCGAGGTTCACGGCGAGAGCGCCCGGCGCCTGGCCCGGGAGCGCCTCGCGGGGGCGGTCGAGGGAGGGGACGAGTCGGGAGCCCACATCCAGCGCAACTGGATCTACCTGCTGCGCACGGTGCCGCGGCCGGCCGAGGAATCGCCGGAGAGCGAGATCGATCTGGTGGCTCATTTCGCGCCCCCGGGCAACGCTCCCTTCCTCGTGCGGGAGGCCGTCACCTATCTCGGCCAGACCCGGCACATCCGGGCCAAGCAGGCGCTGGTCGCCCTCCTTCAATCGTACGAGGCGGAGTGCTCCCGGGCCGACGCCACCGCGGAGAAGATCCAGGAGTGGCACGGATGCCTGGACAAGATCTGCGGCGCCCTGGCCCGCTTCGGGACGCCCTCCGCCTGGAACGCGGTGCTGGACCACGCGCTCTCTCGCCGGCCGGCCCTGGGCTCCACCATGGGCCGGCTGTCCGAGCTCTCCAGCCAGGACCTGTCGGGGAGCCCCGAGGTTCTGGAGCGGCTCTTCGCGGAGATGCGGAACACCCTGCCGCGGGGAGTGCTGAGCTTCCTGGCCGGAAAGAAGGACCACGACCTCATGTGCCTCATCGAGGCCACCTCGGGGACTCCCTCCGAGGAAGTGCGCGCCGCCCTGGAGGACATCGCCCAGCGCTTCCCGAACCAGACCGTGGGCAAGGCCGCCGCGCGTGTGCTGGCGGGGATGATGGCGCCCTCTGCCTCCCCGTCGCCGGACCTCGAAGGGGAGCTCGACGCGTTCCTCCTGCCCAGCCTGTTCCACCGCCTGGGCCAGACGCGGGCCACGGGGACGCTGGCCCTGTCGGACAAGACCCGCTCCCGGCTCGCCACCGTGACCATGGAGGGCGGGCGCATCCGGGCCTGCCGGCACGGCCGCCTCGAAGGCGAGAACGCGGTCTACCAGCTCGTCGAGCGGCCGTTCGCGGGCACGTACGTGTTCCACGGCGGACCCGCCGCGGTGCCCCCCCCGAAAGGCCCTCCCATGCCCGAGGTGCCGGCCCTGATCCTGGAGGCCGTCCGGCGCTCGGGAGACCTGCAGCGGGCGAGCGCGCTCGTTCCCGACGACGCGACCCTCGCGGCTACCGGGCGCAGCCCCTCCCCCGTCCCCGACGAGCCCGACTACAACCTGGTGGTCGCCCTCTGGGAGAAGGCCTGCGCCGGGGTCCCCCCCCGGCAAATGGAGGCCGACTTGGACGTGGATTCCTTCCGCATCCGCCGGCCCCTCGCCCACTGGCTCGAGGAGGAAGCGCTCCGCCTCGTGCGTTCCTAGGCGGCTTTCGAGACGTCCCTCCGGCTCAGGGGTCGCGGCGCAGGGAGAGCAGCGTCATGTCGTCGCGGGGCTTCACGGGCCCGCAGAAGCGCAGGACCTCGGCGATCACCTCCTCGATCAGGGCCGGGCCGGGCGCGTCCCGCCGCGACTCCAGGGCGGTCCGCAGCCGGTCGTCGCCAAACTCCTCGTCCGCGGGGTTCGCGGCCTCGGTGAGGCCGTCGGTATAGAGGAAGAGGTGGTCCCCGGGGCCGAGCACGGTGGCGTCGGGGGTGAACGGAGTATCGGCCAGGAGGCCCAGGGCCATCCCGTTGGGCTCGAGCCGACGCGTGGGTCCGGACGCGGGCAGGAGGAACGGCGGGTTGTGGCCGGCGTTGACGTAGGTGAGAGCGCCCGTCGGCATCTCGAGCTCCGAATAGAAGAGCGTGATCAGCCGGTTGCCGGGCAGGCTCTTGCACAGGTGGGCGTTGAGCGTCCTCACGAGCTCCGCCCCGCGCAGCCCCGCGTTCACCAGGGTGTGCAGGCTGCCCTGGAGGAGGGCCATGAGCAAGGCGGCCGGCATCCCCTTCCCCGCCACGTCCCCGACCACCACCGCCATTCGCTCCGGGCCGAGGCGGATCACGTCGAAGTAGTCGCCCCCCACCGTGTTGGCCGGGCGCATGGCGGTGGCGATGGCGACCCCGTCCTGGGAGAAGGGCTCGAAGGGCAGGAGGCCGAACTGGATCTGCCGCGCCACCTCCAGATCGCCCTTGAGCCCGAGCTTGTCTCGCAGCTCCAGGACGAGAAGGAAGAACAGGAGGGTCGCCCCGAGGAGGGCCCACACCTCCCAGTCGGAAATGGGGGACACGGACAGGGGACCCGCCAGGACAAGGATCATCGAGAATCGCAGCCACCCCAGGAGCAGGATCGGGGTGGCCACCGCGAAGAGGATGCGCCGCCAGGGGCTGAGCCGGTAGGCCACGGCATGGAACGTGCGCCAGAGCGCGATCGGCAGGCGTTTGTGCCATGGCCGCGCCTGCACGTCCGAGAGGTCGATCTCGCGGGTGAAGAAGTGGAAGGTGTCCTGGGTCTCCTGTCGGAAGAGCGCGGAGAGGCCCTCGTGGGTCACGTCGCGGGTGAACAGGTCCTGGAGCGCCTTCCAGTAGTCCGCGTCCAGGGCGGGAGCCGACCTGGCCCGCGCCTTCCGTGCCTCGGCCGCGAAGCGCGAGGCGAGCTCGTCGAAGCGCTCGCGGGTACGCTCCGCGAACCGGTCGAAGCCACGGGCGACGGTCACGGACGGCCCAGGCCCGCCCCGATGGCCTTCTCGTTCAAGGCCTGCAGGCGGGCCTGAACGTCCTCGGGCAGGGAGAGGATCCCCGCCTTGACGAGCTGACGCAGCGGTTTGGCCTCCTCGGGAGCGATCGCCCGCCCGGCCCGCACCTGCTCCAGGTAGCGCGCGAGGCGGTTGCGCTCGGCCTCGGGAAGAGGGCCCCAGACCTGCGCGTAGATCTTCCCCATCTCCGCGCTCTCCGCCGTGCTGAGGGCGAGCAGCCCGCGGTTCACCACCCGGACGCTGGTCTCCGGGAGGTCGTCGATGGGCTGTCCCGCGCTCATGCGCACCTGTACGAGCAAACGGACCGCGGTGCGGGAAAGTTCCGGCGCCTCGACCGCCACCTGCCGGACCGCCTCATCGACGCGGCTCTCCAGCGCCCCCGGGGGCGCGATCCCGCGGGCCAGGGCCTGGAACTCGGAGACGAAAGCCGAGGCGGTGGCCGCGGGGGCCCAGGCCTGGAGCGTGAAATAGTTCCAGCCGTCGTGGAAGACCACGGCCGCGCCCCGCATGGGCTCGCCGGCCTCGTCCCACGACGCGTGGAGCACGTGCCCCTGGCCCTTGGCCAGCCTCTGCTCGCCTCGTTCGAGCACCTGCAGCTTCGGCCGGTAGAGGCGCCAGGACTCCACGAGGGCGTCGAGGCTCGCATCCTCCCCCGCCACCAGGCGCGGCTGCGATTCCACGCGAAGGGCGGCGAACGCCCCGACCGTCGGCTGGGCCAGGATCAGCTTCGCATCCGAGGGCGCAACGAGCCGGGTCTCGGGACGCAGGATGAGCCAGCCCTGCGGCGCCTCCACGATCACGCCCAGGCTCGGGTCCGCGAAGCGGCGGTCGGGCAGCGCCTCGCCCTGGACCTCGAGGCGGGCGCGGCGCTGAGCGATCCACGGCGAGAGCGCGGCGAGGAGAGTGCCGAGCAGGACGACCACCAGGAGCACGCCGGCCGCGACGAGCAGCACCGCGCGCGGGATTTTCGGGACGGGGGACGAACCAGGGCGAGCGGACCGCGCCGCACGGGGCCGGGCGGGCTCATCGGGCCCCGACAGATCGGGCGCGGCGGCGGGCTCCCCGGCGTCCGGCCCCGGCTTGGCCGCGGCGGGTCGGGGGGCGGGGGAGGCCGGGAACTTGGCGGCCGCCGGCTTCGCGGCCGGCTTCGGGATGATGCCCGTCGGTCGACCGCTCGCAGGAGCGGCCAGGGGACGGGTGGTCGTGGGATCTCTCAAGACCTCGGCGACGGGCAGCCAATCGTCGCTCCCCTCCGCCTGCACCTGTGACCCCGCGGGCAGCCGCCCCTCCTTGTGCCAGCCCGCGCGGGTGGGAAGGTCCGCGGGGCCGTACTCCACCCCGTCGGGCAAGCGCACGATGTAGGAAACGGGCATGGTCAGTAGACCCAGAGGAGGTCGTAGCGCAGCAGCTTCACTCCGGTCCTCGCGGGCACGAGCTCCTGCTCCGCGAACCGCCCAGGATCGATCTCGGCGTGCGCCGTCACCTGCTGCTCCAGCTCCGCGACCTCGGCCCGCAGCGCGCCCACCCGGGCCTCCGCGGTGTCCTCCAGCCGCGACTTCGTGAGGACGGTGCCCGCGCCGCTGAGCGTCCGCTTGCGCCCCGTGAAGAGGCCGATGTTCTGCAGCACCGCGGAGCCCAGGGCCAGCCACTTCTCGCTCTTGCGACCGGTGAGGTCCTGCTCGCGCACCGCCAGGTCCCTCCTCTTCCTCTCGAGGCTCTCGCGCAGCTTCGCCGCCGCCGCCCCGCCCCCCGCCGCCCCCAGGCGCGCGGCGAAGGTCTCGCGGGTCTCGCCCGGTTGCGAGGTCTCCTTCGTCACGGGGTCGAGGAGGACGGTGACCGCGAGCTTGTCGGGCAGCCGCTCCCGGAGCGCTTTCTCGAGGGCCCTCGCTCTCTCGACGGTGAGCCAGCCCGGCAGGTCGCCGTGGCGCAGGCCGGGAGGAGGGTCGGTCGCGACGGCCGCCTCGTCGACGTCGATGGGCTCGCCCTCGACGGTCTCGGCGGGAGTGCTCCCCGCCAGCGGGTACGCCCGCACCCCGACCGATTCGGCCGTCCCCTTGTACCGGACCGCGTATTTGACGAGCACATGCGGCTCCGCCAGCTCTCCGCCGTAACGGGAGGCGTAGTGGTGACGGAGGGGCGCGGGCAGGATGGGGGCGGTGGCTCCCGCCACCCCCGCCTGCCTTGCAGACGGCGCTTGCGGCTCCGCCGCCCGGCCCTTCATGAGGCGTGAGATCTCCTCGCGGGTCAGGGGGCCGCGCAAGTAGGACAGCGCCCAGCGCGAGTGGAGGAGGCAGGGGCCGGCGCGGTGCACGTCGTGGAGGAGGAAGACCCTCTTCCTGGTGGCCCCGAGCAGGGCGTCCACGGCGGAAGCCGCGACCCCCGCCCCCGTGAGCCCCTCCATGAGGCGATCGCGGTCCTGCTGGGTCTGGAGCGTCCCTACCATCCAGGTCCCCATGTTGGCCAGGCCTTTGTAGTCGAGGTCCACCGGGTTCTGGGTGGCGAGCACCACTCCCACCCCCTGGGCTCGGGCCTGCTTGAGCAGGGTGAGCAGGGGCCGCTTGGTGGGCGGGTTCGCGGGATGGGGAGGGAAGTATCCGAAGATCTCGTCCAGGTAGACGAGGGCCCGCAGCTCGGAGGTCCCGGACTGACGGCGCATCCAGGTCTTGACCTTGTCGAGCAGGAGGGCGGTGACGAAGAGCCGCTCCTCGTCCGAGAGATGGGCGGTGTACACGACGGAGACCCGGGGACGGCCGTCGGGAGCGCGCAGCATCTTCTCGATGTCGAGGGGCTCGCCCGTCCGCCAGCTCTCGAAGGACGGCGCGGCCAGGAGGTTGTTGAGGGCGAGCATCAGGCCCTCGCGCTCCTTGCGGGGGAACACGCTCTCCACGGCCAGGGCCCCGATCTTCTGGAACGGCGGGTCCGCCACCGCCGCCACCAGCGACTCCAGGTCGTAGCCCTTCCCCGCCCGCCACGCCTGCTCGATCAGGTTCGCCAGGAAGACCGCCTCCCGGGATTGCAGGGGATCGGCGGCGATGTGCAGCAGGCCCAGCAGGCCCGCCACGATCCCCGCGATCTCGTCGCGCAGGTCCTCCTCGGCCGACTCGAAATCGACCTTGGGCGCCTCCAGGGACTGGAGCACGTTGAGCGGCACCCCGGCCCGCGAGCCGGGCGTGTAGATGACCGCGTCGCGCGCGCGCAACAGGGCACCCGCGTCCTTCGCAGAGAGCCCCCACTCCGCGAGCCCCTTCGTCCAGACGGCGGCCGTGGCGGCGGCGGCGGCAGAGGCATCCTGGCCCTCGCGCCGGGCCGCTTCGAGGTCGATCCACGGCTGGAACGAGGCGGCATCGAACGAGTCGAAGAGCAGGAGCAGGTTGCCCAGGTCGCCTTTCGGGTCGATGGCCAGGACGGGGATCCCCTGCCGGAGGAGCTCTTCGAGCAACGCGATCGCGAGGCCGGTCTTCCCCGAGCCCGTCATTCCCACGATCAGCCCGTGGGTCAGCAGGTCGGCCGGGTCGAGATCGATGCGATCGCCGAGAGCGCCGCTCTTCGGGTCGAACCGCTTTCCGAGATATAGGCCCTGGGCCATGCGGGGCGCTCCTTCGCGCTCGTTCCAGCGCGAGTATAGACCGCTTCTGGCTGTCCTCCACGGGGGACGCCCGCCTCGAACACTCCGGCGCGGAGCGGCTGATTCGGCAGCACTTGCAGGGAAGGGCCTGGCGGGCACAGGCGTTGCAGAAGTGACGGTCGGGAGGTTGGACCATGAAGGCGACACGCTACTTCCTGACATCGAGTGCCCTGGCGCTCCTCGTACTGGCGGCGCCGGCGGCGGCGAAGGCGGAGACGCATGTCGGGATCGGCATCGTGGTAGGCGGCCGCTATGACTCCCGTGACGCGTTCCGCTACGGTCTCGAGCGGGGCCGCAGGGAAGGAGCCGAGCACGGCTACCGGGACGGCCGCCGCAACCGCGGCTTCGACTTCTGGCGCGACTCCGAGTACCGCGACGGCGACCGCGGCTACAAGCGCTGGATGGGCCCGCGCGGGGACTACGCCGCGGGCTATCGGCAGGGCTACGCCGCGGGCTACCGCCAGGCCTATGCTTCGGCGCGTCCGGGCTGGCGCGACCGGAACGACCGCGATCGCGACGACGACCGATACCGGGGCGACCGCCGCTACGATCGCGACTGGCGCTGACCGCTGACGGGGGCTGCCTCGGGTCGGTTCCGGGGCAGCCCTCGCCGTTTCCGCCTATCGGCTCCCGGACCCCACCTGCTAGAATCGCAGGGTGAAGTCGCATCACTACTGGAAGCAGGTGGACGCCTTCAAGAGCCGGCTTCGGGAGGCCATCCCCCACGAGGAGCTGAAAGCGCTCCACGGGCGCAGCGCCGCGAAACACCTCACCTACGCCGCCCGCCAGTTCGGGATCATTGCGGTCGGCAGCGTGGCCCTCTGGCACTTCTCGAACCCCCTTGTCTTCATCCCCCTGGCCATCCTCCAGGGCTTCACCTTCTTCAACATGACCACCCTTCTCCACGAGGTGGTCCACGAGTCTGTGTTCGGGAGCCGCCGGCCCCACGGGGACCGCGCCCTGGGCCTCCTCTACGCGATCACCAGCGGCATCTCGGCCAGCCAGTTCACCCGCTGGCACCTCGACCACCACGACAACCTCGGCTCCTACGAGGACGATCCCAAGCGGCACTGGCTCTCCCCGAAGCGCAACGCCCGCTGGTACAAGCTGCTGTACTGCACGCCCTGGCTGATGCCCCTCTACTTCCGGGCGGCGGCCAACGAGGCCCGGTGCTACCCCGAGGCCCTGCGCCGCACGATCCAGCGTGAGCGGATGGCCACCATGGCCATCCAGCTCTCGGTGATGGGCCTGCTCTATGGCCTGGGCGGCGTGGGGCCGATGCTGCGCATCCAGATCGTCCCCTACTTCCTGGTCTTCCCCGTGGCCTTCACCCTGAACCGGCTGGGCCAGCACTACAACATCGATCCCACCCACCCTCTCAAGTGGTCCACCGTGATGAAGCCGAGCCGGCTCTGGGACTTCCTCTTCGTCTACTCCAACTATCACGCCGAGCACCACTATTTCCCGAGGGTCCCCTTCTACAACCTGCGCAAGCTGCACATGCGGCTTCGGCCCCTCTACGACGAGCTCGGCGTCAAGCGCCACACGTACCGCGAGATCGTGTGGCAGTGGTTCGTGCTGAACCGCACTCCCCACACGGACTGGGATAAGGCCCCCGGCGGCGGGGTGGCCACCGGGGTCGCGGCCGCCAGTCACTGACGCCCCCTTGTCGCGTCTGCGTGAGGGGCGTAGGATTCTCGCGAGGTTCCAGAAAGGACGGCTGGCCTAGCGTCGCCGAAGGTTCACGGCTTCGTTGTGGCGTCATCGCGTCGTCCGGAGGCTGCCGTGAGAGAGTCCTCCCGCCTCGCCGCAAGGTTCCTTCTCTGTTCGTTCGCCGTTTCCGCCGCGCCTGCCCATGCCCAGGCTCCGGCCATCGATCACCAGGGGGTTGCGTGCGTGGTGGCCGAGAAGTTCGCGCTCTTGTCGGCGCGCTTCGATCCCGCGGAGAGCGTCGCCCGGGCCCGCGTCCACTTCCGGGCCGAGGGCGGCCCGGTCTGGTACTACGTCGAGATGAAACCCCAGGCGGGCGCCTACCAGGGCACTCTGCCCAAGCCACGTAAGAGCACGAAGAAGATCCAGTACTACATCGAGGTGGTGGACAAGGCGTTCGCGGAGAGCCGCACCGCCGAGTACGCGCCCGACGTGGTGGACGGCGCCGCCGCGTGCGGGATGAAGAAGGCGATGGCGGGGGTCGCGAACGCGGCCTCCGTCGTGGTGGGCGGGCCCGCGGGGGCGCCCCTGATCCCCGCCGGCTTCGCCTCTTCCGGGATCGTGGGGGCGGGGGTGGCCGCGGGAGCCGCCGCCGGCGCCGCCGCGGGGGTGTCGACGGCCACGATCGTGGCCGGCGTCGTGGGGGGAGGGGCCGCGGTGACGGGAGTCGTGGTCGCCACGGGCGGCGACGAGACCACCGCCACGACGACCACCACCCTCGCGCCCACCCTGACCGGGAGCTGGGCGGGCACGACTCCGGATGGCCTGATCATCACCACCAGAATCGAATGCGAGCTGGAACACGACCTGTTCCTGGAGCTCACGCAAGCCGGCGCGAGCCTCGCCGGCACCTGGAGAGCCGGCCTGAGAAAGCCCAACCCGAGTCCACCGAGCGGCAGCGTGTGCACCAATCCCGTCGGGAACGTGGTGGGCCCCCTCCCGATCTCCGGGACGGTGGGCGCGGGCAGCCTCTCCTTCATGCTTACGATTCCGCCCGACCCGAACCCCCAACCGGGCGATCTCCTCCTGCCCCTCACCGTGAACTTCACCGGGAGCTTCACGGCCACACGCATGAGCGGCACCTGGTCGTGCGTCGCGAACTGTCCCCAGACCGGGACCTGGGCGGTGAACCGCCGCTAGGTCGGCCAGAGCACGGAGCGATCGATGCTCGGAAGGGTCGGCCGGCCGCTGAGGGCCATCGCCATCTCGAACTCCGACTTCAGGATGTTGACCACGCGGGTCACGCCTTCCGCTCCCAGCGCGCCCAGGCCGTAGAGGTAGGGACGGCCGATGAGCACCGCCCGCGCTCCCAGAGCGAGGGCCTTGAGCACGTCGGTGCCCCTCCGGATGCCGCCGTCCACGAGCACGGGGATGCGCCCCGCGGTCTGCTCGACCACCAGGGGCAGCGCTTCGATGGTGGCAGGAAGGGTGTCCAGGTTGCGTCCTCCGTGGTTCGAGACGATCAGCCCGGCCACTCCCGCCTCCACGGCCCTGCGTGCGTCGTCGGGATTCAGGATGCCCTTCAGGAGCACGGGCACCCGGACCAGGGACTGGAGCCACTCGATCTCCCGCCAGGTCAACGAGGGATCGAGGACCGCGGAATAGATCTGCCGCTCGGTCGGGCGCTCCGCGGCGCCGGCCGCCTTCCCCATCCCCCGGAAGTTGGCCCGCTCCATCCCCGGGGGGAGCGCGAACCGCAGCCGCTGCTCGCGGTTGCGCGCGCCCAGGACCGGCGCATCCACGGTGACGCAGAGGGCCCGGCAGCCGGCTTTCTCCGCTCTCTGCACGAGCTCCCGGGTGAAGCCGCGATCGGGCTGCACGTAGAGCTGGAACCAGAGGGGACCGGTCGCGGCCGCGGCGATCTCCTCGACGCTCGTGGTCGCGAACGAGGAGACGACCAGGGCGGCTCCCGCCGCGCCGGCCCCGCGCACCGTGGCCAGCTCCCCCGCTTCGTGGACGAGGCGGTGGTAGGCGGTGGGAGCGAGCAGGATGGGGAACGGCAGCTCCTGGCCAAGGAGCGAAAGGCGGGTGTCGAGCCGGGACACGTCCACCAGGACGCGCGGGCGCAAGCGGATGCGATCGTAAGCCGCCCGGTTCTCGCGGAGGGTGATCTCGTCGGCGGCCCCGCCCGCGACGTACTCGAAGGCCAGGTGCGACATGCGCTCCTGGGCCAGCGACTCGAAGTCTCCCAGGCTGACGGGGGGGACCGCCTCCGCGGACGCGGACGACGGCCCCTCCGCTCCCCACGCGCGCCGCGGGCCGGCCAGGCCGGCCGCGGCCAGGCCGAGCGTCGAGACCAGCGCTTCGCGCCGGGTGGTGCGCACGGGATGGTCAGTGGTGGGTGCGGCTGGCCTGCTTGGTCTTCGCGGCCTCTCCCGAGAGCTCGTTGTAGATGAGCTCGATGAAGTCGGGGGTCTTCACGAAGCCCTGGCCGAGCGCATCGTACTTGGCCAGCACGTTCGCCTGCTTCATCTGGGCCAGGGTCTTCCCCTCCTTCATGGCCGTTCGCACGAGGCCGATGCAGTCCCGGAGCATGTCCGTGAACTTCTTCACCTCGGCCTTCCCGCCGAGGGGGCCGTGCCCGGGGATGACCTTGACGTCGGCGGGCAGGGTGGCCATCGCCTGCTCGACGTTCTCCACCATGCCCAGCACGCTGCCCCCGCTCTTCACGTCCACGAAGGGGAGGCCGTAGGTCACGAAGTCGTCCCCCATGTGCACGACGTTGGAACCCGGAAAGTAGACGATGCTGTCCCCGTCGGTGTGTCCTCTGGCATAGTGGAGAGCCCGGATGTCCTCGCCGTTCACGTGGACGGTCAGGCTGTGGTCGAAGGTGATGACGGGGAGGGCGCCCCTGGGGGCGGGGTCGACCTTGTTGCCGGCCAGGCTGGGGCTTCCCTCGGCCAGGCGCTTGCGGACGTTGTCGTGGGCGATGAGGGTGGAGCTCTTGCCCAGCTCCTCGTTTCCCCCCGTGTGGTCGCCGTGCCAGTGCGTGTTGAGCACCCACCGCACGGGCTTGTCGGTCAAGCCCTTGATCGCGGCCTGGATCTTCGGCACCAGGGGGGCGAACTGATCGTCCACCACCAGCACGCCGTCCTCGCCGATCGAGACCGCGATGTTTCCCCCGGCCCCGGTCAGCATGTAGACGGAGCCGGCCACCTTTTCCGCCTTGACCTCGACTTTCGAGAAGTCGCGGTCCTGGGCGAGGAGGAAGGCGGCCAGGATGAGGGAGAGCGCGGCGAGCGGGGACCAAAGGCGCATCGATGCCTCCTCGGCGGGATGGGTGGGGTCTTAGGCGCGCTTGTCGAGCGGCACGTAGTCGCGGCGCCCGGCCCCCAGGTAGACCTGGCGCGGGCGGGCGATCTTCTGGTCCTTGTCCTCGAGCATCTCCTCCCACTGGGCGAGCCAGCCGGAGGTGCGCGGGATGGCGAAGAGCACCGGGAACATGTCCAGGGGGAAGCCCATGGCCTGGTAGATGAGCCCGGAGTAGAAATCGACGTTCGGGTAGAGCTTGCGCTTGACGAAGTACTCGTCCTGCAAAGCGATGCGCTCCAGCTCGAGGGCGATGTCGAGCAACGAATTGCGCCCCGTCACCTCGAACACCTGGTCGGCCATCTTCTTGATGATCGTGGCGCGCGGATCGAAGTTCTTGTAGACCCGGTGGCCGAAGCCCATGAGGCGTACTTCGCCCCCGCTCTGCTTCACCTCCTGAATGAAGGCGGGGACGTTGGCCTTCTGCCCGATCTCCTGGAGCATCCGCAGCACCTGCTCGTTGGCCCCCCCGTGGAGGGGACCGTAGAGGGCAGCGATGCCGGCGGCCATTGCGGAGTAGGGGTCGCTCTCGGAGGAGCCCACCCCCCGCATGGCCGAGGTCGAGCAGTTCTGCTCGTGGTCGGCGTGGAGGATGAACAGGACTTCCAGGGCCCGCTCGAGGACGGGGTCGACGTCGTAGCGGTTCCCCACCCGGAACATCATCTGCAGGAAGTTCCCACAGTAGGACAGGTCGTTGTCGGGATAGGCGTAGGGCAGCCCCACCGAGTGCCGGTAGGCATAGGCGGCGATGGTCGGGATCTTCGCGATGAGCCGGAACATCTGCTTCTGGCGGACGCCCTTCTCGCGGACGGCCTTGGCCTCCGGGTAGAAGGTGCTGAGGGCGGCCACCGTGGAGGCCAGCATCCCCATGGGGTGGGCGTCGTAACGGAACGCCCCCATGAGCTCCTTGATGTTCTCGTGCACCATCGTGTGGTGGGTGATGTTGTGGAGCCAGGACCCGTACTGGCCCTGGCTCGGCAGCTCGCCGTGGACGATGAGGTAGGCGGTCTCGAGATAGTTGCTGCGCTCCGCGAGCTGCTCGATCGGATAACCGCGGTAGTTCAGGATCCCCTTCTCGCCGTCGATGAAGGTGATCCGACTCTTGCAGGCGGCGGTGTTGGTGAAGGCGGGGTCGTAGGTCATGAGGCCGAAGTCCCCGTCCTCGACCTTGATCTGCCGGAGGTCGATGGCCTTGATGGTCCCGTTCTGCACCGGCACCTCGTAGGTCCGGCCCGTGCGGTTGTCGGTGATGGTGAGCGAGTCCTTGCTCATGCGGCGCCGCCCTCCGAGCGGTCGCGGAAGGATGGGACAAGCGGAGGCTAACACCCCCCTCCGGCCAATTCAAACCACCTCGGGTTCAGCGCCGGTCGGCGGCGGCGGGAGCGGGTGCGAGCTCGAAGACGGTGTCCCCCGCGAAGAAGGCCACCTCGCGCAGGGCCCCTCCCACGAAGCGCGGCAGTGCTTCTTCGATGCGCGCCCACTGGTTGGGCCCGTAGCCGCCCCGGTGCAGCACCACGTAACGCACTCCCACCGCCCGGATCGCGGCCAGGAACTCCTCGGTGGGAAACCGATGGGCGAGGGCCCGGATCCGCTGGTAGCTCGCGGGCTCGATCCCCGCGTAGCCGTTCACGAGCGGCTTCCAGTGGTGCGTCGAGTACACCATGTAGACGCTCTCGTGGTAGGCGGGCCGGCGCTCCAGGCCGTACACGTCGAGCATGGGCAGCTCGACCACGGGGTCCCGGCCCGGTTGCGCCGCGAGCCAGCGGTAGACCTCGGGAGGATCGCGCCGGCTGTCCACGATCCGGGCCCACTCCGGCATCGGGATGGGCACGATGAGCGTCTCCGCCAGGGCCAGGACGAAGAGCCCCGCCACCGCGAGCGGGCGCACGCTCAGCCGCGTGAGGGCGAGCGCCGCGAGGACGGCCAGGGGCAGGGCCAGGAATGCGCCGGCCCGGCTCGTCACCCGGATCATCTGGAAGACGGGGACTGCCTCGCGCAGCAGGCCGAACGGCCCGGGGCCGAGGTCGACGCCGAAGGCCCGGATGCGGGGGCCCAGCGCGACGAGGACCGCGGCCAGGGCCAGCACCGCGAGGGCCACCGCGTCCCGGCTCGGCCGCTCGCGGCGCCGGGCGAGGGCCACCGCCCCCGCGACCACGAGGCCGGGCAGCAGGACGCCGGGGAACAGGTTGTTGGGGCCGATGGTGCGGAATGCGTCCGTCGCCTCGCCATAGAGCCGGTTCCAGGGGCTGGTGGCCAGGAACGACTCGAAGGCGGCGGAGTAGAACGTGGTCTCTTCCTGTCCTCGCGCGAACCGCTCGGGGCCGAGGGCCGCGCGGTGCACGAGGTAGAGGGGCAGCAGGGCGAGACCCGCGAGGGCGGCGGCCAGCAGGGCGGCGGGAAGGCGCCGGGCGCGTCCCCAGAGCAGGACCAGAAGGGCCGGGGGCAGCGCGGCGAGCGCGATCAGGCCGTGGTAGCCGCAGGCCAGGAAGGTCAGGACGAAGAACAGGCCCGCCAGGAGGGCGTGGGCGGCCCACCCCGTGCGGGCGAACCGGTGGGCAAACAGCAGCACGAGGGGGAGCCATTGCGTGCCGAGGGTGGAGAGGTGGGCGATCTGGTCGGTACGGATCGGCGAGAAGGCGAAGGCCGCCCCGGCCAGGAGCGCGGGTCCCTCCGTGGCGCCCAGCTCCCGGGCGAGCGCATACGTGGTGAGGGCCGAGGCCAGGAACGTCAGCAGGCGCGCCAGGTTGTACAGCAGGACGGCGTCGCTCGTGAACGGAGCGAAGGGCAGGACGAGGAGGGTGGTGCCCAGCACCGGCTCGTCCAGCCCGAGGGTGTAGCGCAGGGGGTGGAAGATGTTCGCGTGCGGGAGCTGCGCGGGGTCGGTCCCCAGCGCGTGCCGCTCCCAGCCGATCTCCCAGGCGAAGAAGGCGGAATCCCCCGCGTCCATGACCGTCAGGTGCGCCGCGAGGGGCCAGGTCAGGAGGACGGTCAGGAACGTGAAGAGCAGGAGGGCACGGAGGCAGGGGAACGCTTTTGCGAGTGCTGCTCCGCCCTTCATGGCGGGCATGCTACTGCAACCGCGCCGTCTTCAGACCCGGATGGGCGGGAGGTCTCCCGTCGGCAGGCCCGCCAGCTCGCGCAGGGCTCGCGCGACCTCGATGCGGGCCATGCGCTTGCGCCAGGCGTAACCGAGGTCCGCGTTGTCGAGGGGTCGAGCGGGCTTGTAGGCGATGCCGGCCGCCATGTCGATCGTCTCCGCGTCGAGGGTTCTCCCTCGCAGGAACTCCTGGGCGTCCTTCGCTTCGACCGGCCGCACGTGGACGGCCCCGAGGACGATCCGCGCCTCCTCCACCACCCCGCCCGTCCCGAGCCTCACCGCCGCCGCCACCCCCAGGATGGGGAAGTCGATCGAGCCTCGGCGGCGCAGCTTCCGGTAGGTCATGCGCCAGCCCCTGCGATCGGGGAGGTGGATCTCGGTGAGGATCTCCTCGGGCTTCTTGGCCAGGTAGCCGATCCCGTCGTGCCCGTAGAGGTCGCGCACCGGGAGGCGGCGTGGACCTCCCGGTCCCACGAGGCTGACCTCGGCGTCGAGGGTGATCATGACGGGCGCGGTGTCGGACGAGCTGAGGGCCCAGCAGAAGGCCGAGCCGGGGGCCACCAGGCACACGTCGCCGTCCTTCTTCATGCAGTAGCCGATGGCGGCCCGCCAGGACTCCGACTGGTTGTAATAGTTGCAGCGGGTGTCGACGCAGAGGTTGCCGCCGATCGTCCCCGCGTTCCGCAGCGGGGGCGACGACACGAGGCCGGCCGAGCGCGCGACGCTCGGCCAGCCCGCGAGGACCTCCGGGTGCCCGGCTACCTCGGCCAGGGTGGTGAGCGCGCCCAGGCGCAGGCTGCCGTTGGCCGCGATGCCCCGCGCTCCCTCGAGCTCGCGCAAGCCCACGACCACCTTCGGCGCGAACTGCCGGCGCTTCATGTTCGGGTAGAGGTCGGTTCCGCCCGCCACCGCCATGGCCTCCGGCCCGTGGTCGGCCAGGATCCGCGCCGCCTCGGCCGCCGTCCCCGGCGCGAGGTACCGGAACGCCGGGAGCCGCATCATGACCGCGACTCCGCGGGGGCGGCGGCGGGCGCCCTGGGCTCGAGGGGCTCGACCCGCACCGCCTCCGGGTACTCGAAGGCCGGCATCCGGGGCCGCCGGTAGCGGCCCTCGAGCGCCGCCACCACCTTCTCGGGGGTGATCGGCACCTCGTCCACGTGCACTCCGAGCGCGCTCGAGAGCGCGTTGGCCACCGCGGGGATGACCGGGAGCAGCGGTCCCTGGCCGCACTCCTTGGCGCCGTAGGGGCCCTCGGGGTCGAGGGTCTCCACCAGGATCGACTCCACGGGCGGCATCTCGAGGGTGGTCGGGCTCTTGTAGTCGAGGAGGGAGGGGAGCTTGTGCAGGCCCTTGCGGAAGACCTGCTCCTCCATGAGCGCCTCCCCGAGCGCCATGTAGACCGAGCCTTCGATCTGCCCGATCACGAGCAGCGGGTTGATCGCCTTGCCCACGTCGTGGGCGATCCAGACCTTGTCCACGCGGACGATGCCGGTCTCGCGGTCGGCCGAGAGCTCGACCGCGGCCGCCGAGTACGAGTAGGTCGGAGTGGGCCCGACCCCCGAGCCCTTCCACTTCGCGACGCTCCTGGGGGGCGTGTAGGAGCCGACCGCGCCCAGGGTGCCGTGCTCCACCTCGGCCAGCACCGCCGCCTCCGTGAACCGGAGCGACTTCGTCGGGTCGGCCAGGTCGTAGATCCTCCGGTCGGCCGCGTGCAAGCGCTCCACCGGCACCTCGAGCTTCCTCGCCGCGGCCCCGAGGATCAGCGCGCGCAGCTTGCGGGACGCCTGGATGGCGGCGTTGCCGGTCATGAGGGTGACGCGGGAGGAGTAGGAGCCCAGGTCGACCGGGGTCAGGTCGGTGTCGGCGGTCACGACCCGGATGTCCTCCGGCCGGATCCCGAGCTCCTCGGCCACGACGTAGGCCAGGACGGAGTCGGAGCCCTGGCCGATGTCGGTGGAGCCGCAGAAGACGGCCACTCCCCCGCCGCGGTCCACCTTGATCTGCACCCCGGACTGGGGCATCGCGTTCCAGTAGATCGGCAGACCGGCCCCGCTGATGTACGCCGACCCGGCCACCGCGATGCCACGGCCGGGACCGAGGGTGCCCCGTTTCTCACGATAGCCGCTGGCGCGGATCACGCGCTCCAGGCACTCCCGGAGGCCGATGGTCTTCACCTGCATGTGGTTTGCGGTGATGGTGCCGGGCGGCAGCGTGTTGCGGAGCCGCCACTCCGCGGCGTCGATCCCGAGGTCCCGGCAGAACCGGTCGATGTGGCACTCGAGGGCGTAGCGGGGCTGCGGCGTGCCGTGGCCTCGCTTGGGCCCGCAGGGTGGCTTGTTCGTGAACACCCGGACCCCTTCGAACTTGTAGCGCGGGACCCGATAGGTGACGGTCTGCAGTGCGCCCGTGTAGTAGAGGCTGGCCACCCCGTAGCTGCCGTAGGCCCCGCCGTCGAGGGCGGAGCGGAAGTGCAGGGCCGTGATCGTTCCGTCCTTCTTTAGGCCGGTCCGCACCCACATCGTGACGGGGTGCCGGCCTCGGTGGCAGTAGAAGACCTCCTCCCGGGTGAGGGTGATCTTCACCGGCCGGCCCGTCTTCAGGGAGAGCTTGCAGGCCACGATCTCGTGGCCGAAGGGGTCGCTCTTGCCCCCGAAGCCCCCCCCGTTGGGGCAAGCGATCACCCGCACGTGGGCGGGCGACATCTCGAGGACCTTCGCGAGCGCGCGGTGGACGTAGTGCGGGGTCTGGGTCGAGGACCAGAGGGTGAGCTTGCCGTCGGGGCCGAAGGAGGCCACCGCCGCGTGCTGCTCCAGGGGCAAATGGGTGCTGCCCTCGAAGTAGAACGTGTCCTCGCGGACGTGGTCGGCCTCGCGAAAGCCGGCCTCGACGTCGCCGAAGTCGAAGGAAACCTCCTTGTGGACGTTCCCCCGCGGGCCGTACTCGTGGATCCTTGCCTCCGGCCGGGCCAGGGCCTCGTCGATCGACATGAGCGGGGGCAGGACCTCGTAGCCCACCGAGATGAGCTCGCAGGCCGCCTCCGCGGTCTCCTCGTCGAGGGCGGCCACCGCCGCCACCGGGTCACCCACGAAGCGGACCTTGTCGAGCGCCAGCGCGTGCTCGTCCTGGCTCACGGGCAGGATCCCGAAGGGGATGGGCAGCTCGCTCCCCACGAGGGTGGCCAGGACGCCGGGCAGGGCCGCCGCCTTCGAGACGTCGACCCTCAGGACGCGCGCGTGGGGATGCGGCGAGCGCAGCAGTCTCGCATAGGCCATGCGGGGCAGGAACAGGTCGTCGGCGAAGACGGTCTGACCCGTGACCTTGGCCGCCGCGTCGACCTTGGGGAGCGACCGGCCGATGACGGAGAGCTCGGAGGCCTTCGGATCCCGTTCAGCCACGCTCGCCCCGCATCCGCTCCGCCGCCAGCTCCACGGCCTCGAAGATCTTCAGGTACCCCGTGCAGCGGCAGAGGTTGCCGGCCAGGGCCTCCGCGATCTCGGACCGCGCGGCGTCCGGCTTCTCGCGGAGGAGCGCATCGGCCACGAGCAGGAAGCCCGGCGTGCAGTAGCCGCACTGGGCCGCGCCCAGCTCGGCGAACGCCTGCTGCAGGGGATGCAGCGTCCCCCCGCGCACCATCCCCTCCACGGTCGTGATCTCGCGGCCGGCGCACTCCACTGGAAGGGTGAGGCAGGAGAGCACCGGGCGGCCGGCGAGGAGCACCGTGCACGTCCCGCACTCC
>WNFT01001702.1_pt1 | contig 18610 bp, 11 predicted proteins | sample 5400191 | NCBI WGS metagenome assembly WNFT01 (sample SAMN13153359, study PRJNA577476) | soil metagenome | isolation source: 80 cm saprolite under Madrone tree | place: USA:California | collected 2016-06-14 | reverse complement strand
CCGCCTCGGAGAGAGAAAAAGTCTCACGCCAAGCGAAAAACGGGTCAGCTAAACAACAGCACCCCGCGAAACTATCTCGCAAACCCAATTCAAACAAATTTCATTCCCCTTCTGCCAAGCTGTGAGAGATAACGGCTAGGGATTCGAGCCTATGGTCTGCCAAGGTGACAAGGACGGGTGAAGGAGTTTGATCTGATGCTGACAAGCGAGCTAAACTGAAGCTCGCTGACAAGTTAACAGCGAAATTGGATCGGCCACTTGCCCTCGTATATGGACGTTATTCTCCGCGATTGTTACAGGTCATGTCCCCCCTGTCCCCCAGCTTCGGCTTGCAACCGCCGCGTAAACCTCAGAAAATGGGAATGATCCCCGGTAGCTCAACGGTAGAGCATTCGGCTGTTAACTTTAGCACTAACCGTTGATTCCGCACCGTTTAACCCCGAAAAAGCTGCCTAAAAGCGGGCCTAGTTGGACCCAATGTTGGACCCAAAAAAGAAATACTATTTATTCTGCTTAGCTGGAAAGCTGTCGGATGCAAGTTTTCCTCGTACTACCGTGACGGAAGCTTTGGGCAGTGTGAAGATGGTGCGCGCGCCGGCTGCGATTGAGGACTTCGCAATCGGCCCATCGGGATCGGCGGTGCCGCCTTTAATATTCGAATGCCATTGATACTGTTCGCTGCCGAACGTGGCCACATCCACTGAGCCAGTCAGCATTGTGTCTTTCTTGCTCTCTTGGTCTTGAAATACAATCCGCACTGGATGTGAGTTTTCCTGGTCTTTGTTAACAAGCATCAACGACCATTCTCCATCGGGACGCAAGACCGCGTAAGACGTGACCAGAACATGCCCGGCCCCGTCGTGAATGTCACCTTCGCTGGGGAACAGTCGGTGAACGCCATTGCCAGGCTGAACCCATTCCAGGTTGATCATCTGCCCCGCAAAGAATTGGGAGATGGGCTGTTTCACCTCGTAATTCGAATCCACGGTGAACATGCCAAACGTTCCAGGAGAGGTTCCGTGACAGCCGAGAGACTGCCCGAGCGGGATGTAATGGAAGTAGTAGACGGCGTTGCCGCCGGCCTCAAGAAATGCTCCGACGTAGTCGGTCCACCAGAGCGCGGCGAATATGTCCACGAAGGATTCGTCGTCGCCGGCGGCGATATTGGATTCCGTGATGAACATGGGAACACCGGGAGGCAATCCGTCATCTCGCCAAACCTGCAGAATGTGGCGCACCAGATCGGCTTCTTCGTATAGAGCACTCCACTGCAGTTTGCACGGTTCGAAAGGATAGTGTTCGAAGGACACGAACGATAGATCCGCGAGACGACCATGCAATTTCAGATAGTCGAAGAAGCGGCCCATCCACGAGGTCTTGCCCCGGGCGTCGGGCCACACTTCGATGTCCTTGTTCACACCCTCGAAGATCGGACCGCCCAGTTTCAGCTTGGGATCCACGCGGTGAAGTGCCGTCGCCCATTGCAGGTAGAGCGCGCCGTAATCCTCCGGCAAGGTATGTTTTCCATCGGGTTCTTCACCCATCTCTACGTAGGAAATCAGGTAGCCGCGCTTTTCGATATAAGCAATTTCCGCCGCGGCATTTTCCGGCGTGTCATAGAGCATGGCCACGGGGATCATCGCCGGGAGACCGCGCGTGATGCCACTGGTGTAAAAGAGGTCGAAGCCCACCTGGTCACCGCGTTCATTGATGACCGATCCTTCATGCCAGGGATCGACGGAAGAACAAATCGTATTCGTCTGCGCGCGGTCCGCGGTGTGACGAATCACGTCATGGAACTTGCCGTCAGCGGTGAGAGTCCCAAGATAAAGTTCGCTAATGGCATAGCCAAGGCAATTGCGCGGGTCAGCCGAACCGTGGGTGTCACACGTGTTTGACGATTCGGTCATCCATACACGGACAAACTGCACTGGCAGTGAAGTGCGCGACAGTTGGATGGTGGCATCGCCCCCGGTTCCGTTGGTGATGGAGCCGCCGGGGAATGTCAGCCAAGCTCCCTCGGTCGGGTGATAGATAGGGTCTTTGCCAGTCCAATACTGCACCAGATATTTCCGGGCAAATGGTGCGGTCCAGGCGATGCGGATGGCATTGATTTGCTGCGGGCTCGCCAAATTCGCAATAACCCATTGCGGGTGCAAACTGTCGTCTTCTCCGGTGTACGCCTTCGCTAGATAAGGATTGCTCTTCCAATAAGTATGGACATCTCCGTCAGTCAAACGCGAATAACCGGTGCCATCCGGTTGGGAGAATCCCGCATGCGGCAAGGGATAACCGTAGGAGTGGCGAATGATTTCCGTCGGCGCCGAATTGCCGACAAAGTATCCCTTGTCGCCGGCCTCACTCCATGTTCCTTGCGGATTCCAGTGCCAAGCTTCTACGAAGAGCTCCGTGTTTTGGCGATACGAGACAGTTTGCCAGCCGGCGGAAAGAATCTGCTTCAGCATCGGCTCAGTGAAGATCTTGTCGGTTGCCACTCGCGGAATGCGGTCCACGCCCGCACCCAGCGCTTCTGTCGGGCGAAAAGTGTTGACCGCATGATCCGGCGTGATGTCCACGCGAATGGTTTGCGCAAGGGTTTCCGGCGCGCAAACGGCCGCGGTCATGAGGACTAGCAGCGCAAGTAAAGCGCGCGCGCTATCTGCCAACTGTTCACCTGAAGGAATCTGGTTTTTGCAAACACGAGTATTCATCGGAAATTCTCCCTGTGACTCAATCCAAACTTATGGAAGCGCAGAGGCCACACTCGGCGTGAACTGCTGGTGTACTCCGGATGCAAAAGGCGGTGCATCTACATTGCACTGCCTTTTGCTCCAAACCATCGTAGATTTTCCCGTCCTAGAAATACAGCTTCAAGGCTAGCTGCAATTCACGGGGGCTGCCAATCGTGCCGGAAATGAACCCGTAGTCGCTGGCGCCGAAATTCGCGTTGGGGCCGGCAAAGTGCGGATGGTTGAACGTGTTGAAAGACTCGGCGCGGAACTCCAGCCGCATTCCTTCGCGAACCATCCCCAGGGCAAATTGTTTGAACAGTGACATCGAGGTATCCCTGGCGCCCGGCTGGCGCACGCTGGTGATTGTCCTGGAAGCGCTCCCAAAAGTGTTAGGGTCTGGCTGCGAGAGTTCGGCGCCGGAGTTCGCGAAATAATTGGCGGGATTTGCGTTTGTGTTGGCGGCCGACTGCGGCGACCCCGATCCACGCCGTAAAGTCCCGGTTAGATTCGGCCTCTGCCCATACGTGGGAATCGGAGTGGAGCTATCCAGCCCAGGAATGATGGGCCTGCCGTCGTCGATTCGAATGATTCCGTTCACTTGCCATCCTCCAACTAGGGCATCGAGTACCGGATGCATCTGCTTTCCGAATTGCCTTCCCTTTCCGACCGGGAGCTCGTAGACGTAACTGAATTGCAGTACTTGCGGTATGTCGAACACAGACACAGCGCGCTCACCGCGGAGATTAAACGGATTCTGTACTGAAATCGTGCTCCCATCCGTCGTGCCGCCGCCCAGCCACGAGATACTGTCATCCGTCGCGGATGCATCATCAATGGACTTGGACCACGTGTACGTCAGAAGGAACTGCAGGCCGTTCGAAAACTCCCTTTCCACGCGGACCTGGAGAGCATGGTAAATGGAATCCGCGATTGGCGGGGAGTCTCCGGCAAACGATGTGTACTGGGGAAATGGGAGCAGCAGCTGAACCTGCGAAACAGTTGGTCCAGCAAGCGGGCTGGTGGGGTCGCAGATGAAATGCGTCTTATCACAAGGTTGCCCGACGTGTCCGGGGGCGGTGGGGTCATAAAAGAACGGATTTGGAACCTGGTCGTTCAGACTGCCAATCGCGCTGGGCGACAGGCCTGTGATCGCACTTTGTGGAAGGTAGTCCATGTTACGGAATCCGCCGAGATACAGATGGGTTCCCTTCTTGCCGACATAGGAAGCATCGAACAAGATCTTCCCAGGGAGTTCCTTTTGAAATCCGAAGCTCCAGGCCTGCTCATAGGGAATGTTCTGGCTGATTTTGCGAACCGGGCCGACCGCATCGAACCCGATATCATTGAATGCGCCAAGAGAACTCCCTGGTGGCGGCGCAACGCCGCAGCTTGAAGCATCATTGAACAAACAGGAAGTGTTTTTCAGCGTGTTAAACGGTGTCGCATGATCGATGTTAAGAGTAGTCAGCCAGGGGGGTTGAATATTGAAACCCTGGAAGCCCCACGGCCCTGTCCCCGAAGCGCCGCTTCGCGGGGTCGAATAGTAAATGCCGTATCCACCCCGGAGAACAAAAGCATGGGGCATTTGATAGGCAAAGCCGAACCGCGGCTGGATGGCGTTGTAGAAGGTGTAATAATTTGAACGATCTTTTGAGCTGGCAAACACTTCTGCCCCATGCAAGGTATCAAATACTCCCGGGACGGAGAGCGGGGAGACTGCCTTGGGGTCCAGCCAATTCATACGATTGAAGCGCTCGGTGCGCGGCAAAGACAGCTCATAGCGCAGTCCAAGATTGAGTGTCAGCTTAGAGGTAACTTTGAAGTTGTCTTGTGCAAACACCGCGTACCGGAGACTCTGTGTGCTGACATAATTGTTAAACCCTTGCTGGCACGGCGTGCAGCCGCCTCCAGCGTTCCGCGGGTCGCCTACACCGGTGAGAAAACTCGCAATGGCGTCGCCGCCAGCGCTGTCGTCCGGAGAGGTAGAGATTTGAGACGTGGAAGCACGGTTGAAGGCGAAGTCGCCAGAAGGCCAGCCCGGTTGGACGAAATTAATCCGATGAAGGCGGCCTTCCGCGCCAAACTTGAGGTCATGCTTTCCGTGCAGCCAACTGACCGCGCCACCGAGATGGTACGAGTCCTGGCCTTCCCGGAGAATAGCGAAAGGTTGCGAACCGATGGAGGTGTTGTAACCATTGCCAAACTCGATGAAGGGGAGAGACTTGAAGTTATTGTTGAGATAGGACGGGAATCCCGTGCCAGCATACAACGAATCAAAGTTTGAGAACTCCCCGCCAACGCCATGGGAAAAGTCAAAGCCCCGGATATAACCGAACGTGACCGTAAGCACCACCGTGGGGCTGAACGTATGCGTATGATTGATGGACACGACATGTCGAGTGGTTTCAGCCGGTCCTCCCGTACAGGGATCAGCGAAATTCTTGTAGCAATTGAAGCTGGTGCCATGACCATTCTGCTGGGAATACTTGATGCTCATCAGGTTGCGGTCACTGAAGCGGTGATCGATCTTGAGATCCCACTGATTGTTCCAGTTGCCTCTGGTCCCGGTCTTGGAGAAGTTGCTGTTTTGCATATCGCCAAAGCTCTGCGCTTGGCTAGTTGGTTTGGGAAAGAGCATGAACATGTTCGCGGCGACGGGATCGATAAGGTTCCCTGCAACTCCCGTCCCGGGAGCGCCCGTCGCACCCGCCGGTTGGAACTGTGTCCCATTTAGATTGGCATTTCCTGCACTCGCATAGCTGGATAGATCATTGAACGGAATGAAAGTAGAACGCACCGCACCGGGGTCGATGCTGCCATCCCCAGCCGGGTCTGAATTGAAAGCACCTGAATACGGGTCCCAAAGCTGACCCTCGGGAATCGAACATCTTCCCGCGTTGTTGAAAGTGCCACCCTTTAACGTGCAAACTTCGCTGAAATTCCCCAATCCTATGTTGCCGAAGGGGCACGGACCCTGTCCTCGCTCACAGAGCGTGGGCACACCTAGTCCGCCCGAAGACGCAAACGTATTCTCCCTGACACCTTCGTAATCAAAGAAGAAGAAAGTTTTATCCTTCTTAATCGGTCCGCCGAACGTTCCGCCGAAGTTGTTCCTCTTCAGAGGCGGAATGGGATCCCCGTTGGCGTTGGCAAACCATTCGTTTGCGTCCATAACCGAGTTCCGGAAGAACTCATAGACGTTTCCATGGAACGCGTTGGTTCCCGAGCGAGTGACGACGTTGATGACCGTTCCGCCCGCGAACCCGAACTCCGCCGTGAAATTGGACTGTTGAACCTTGAACTCCTCGACCGAATCCACCGAGGGCGTATAGGGCGGCACCTGAATTCCGCTGTTTTGCTCGAAGTTTGTCGCGCTCGCGCCATCAATTAGAACGTCCGCGGTGGCGTTCCTGCTGCCATTGGAGTTGAAGTTGGTCGGAGGTCCGCCCCCGACGTTGGTTTCCACAATTCCGGGGGCCAGCGTCGCAAGATTGAAAAAATTACGGTCAACAAGCGGCAAGTCATTCACGAATTTCCGGTTAACCACCTGGCCAGTGACCGCGTCTTCCGTTTGGAGATGTACTGCGCTGGCGTAAACATCCACCTCTTCCGTTGTTGCCCCGATCTTCAACGAAAAATCGAGAGAAATGTTCTGGTTGACGTCCAGCTTGATCCCTTCGCGTCGCTCGGATTCGAAATTTGGAGCTTCGACTTTGATGGTGTAGGAGCCGGGGGGAATCTGGCGAAGGTTGAACCGGCCCGTGTCGTTAACGGCAGCCTTGAAAGTGAAGCCCTTGTCCACGTCCGTCAGAGTGACATGCGCCGATAGAATCGCGGCGCCCGAGGGATCCATCACGGTTCCAGACACAGAGCCGGTATACAGTTGAGCGCTCGCGCTTGGCGCAAGCAAACTATAGAAAAGTGCAACTACCGCGCAGAACCCCATCCCGGCGGCTATGAACTTCAGCCTTCCAGTTTTTCTTATTCCAGTCTTGCCGAAAACACCCCAATGCTCACGCTTTTCCATGGCGGTCCTCCTCTAGATAGCGCAGCCACCTTAAAATTCAAGAGCTGCCTCCGCGTAGTCCTCGCCAGTTGAAAATGACAAAAAATCACACCCGTTAAGGTATCTATTGAAACGATTTAATAGTTCCTGTCAAGGAAAAAGTTTTCAAATATGGAGGACGCCGTTGCGCGCGTGTTCACACAATCGGGATTGCTGATGATAGGAAAGTCCGGCCCGCAGGCGTCCACTGTGGATAGACTGGATTTCCGGCGAAAATCCTGGTGGGGATTGCGGCCCTATCCTAGTTCTGAGGGTCGGCCGACTCGATGATTTTGTGATACTGCCTAAGACTGAGGCTCGAGGCATGCTGCAAAGTTCCGCTCGGCCAGCGGATCTCCGCGTCCACTGTCCCTAGAACAAATCCATCACCAAGGCCTACGATGACCCGCTTGTCGTGCGAGGAAAGATAACTCGTACCTCCGGTGATCCAACGGACGAGTTTTCGTTTCCCCGTGTCTATGGTGATCTTCGCCCCAATCGCATCGCGATTGCTTTTTGTTCCTTGGAGTTCGAATCCAACCCAAGAATGATTTCGACCAGCAGCATTATGTAGCAGCACTGGTTTGTCATCCAACTGTGTAAAAACTATGTCCAAGGCCCCGTCGTTATCAAAATCGCCAACAGCGAGACCTCGCGCACTATAACCCGATCGGAATGCAGAACCAGAATGCTCGCTCTCATTCTGGAAGCACCCTTTCCCGTCATTGTGGAGAAGTAGTGGTGCTTCCTTGTACTTTACGTCCAGGCGAGTGGCTTCAATAGACTGGTTGATGTGCCCGTTTACAATTATCAGATCGAGATTTCCGTCGTTGTCGTAGTCAATGAAGTGAATCCCCCACCCGACATATGATTTGGTGTAGGCGGCCAGGCGGGAAGCCACTGTACGATCTTCGTAGTACATGGAAGGCGAGCTCACGAAGAGAGAATGATATTGGTCGCTAAAATTCGTAACGGCAAAATCAGGTTTGCCATCTCCATTAAGATCGCCCGCATCCACGCCCATGCCGGCCTTGGCAACACCGGCAGAGTCGTAGGCGACTTCAGCTTCCGGCGCGACATCGCGAAACGTGCCGTTCTTCTGATTGATGAGTAGCAAATTCGCTGATGCGTCGCGAGCTACAAATAGATCGGGCCATCCGTCGTCGTTCACATCAATAGCGACAACTCCCAGCGCCCGCCCGATCAGCTTGTCGAACCCGGCGTGCTCGCTCACGTCGGTAAATGTCCCGTCACCGTTGTTATGGTAGAGCGTGAGCGGCATGCCCCGATAAGCCAGCTGCGCACAGTAGGCCCGTTCGCCGTTGATTTCGCACTTCTTGGTGTCCATAAATGAAAACTCAGCATAGTTGGTTACCACGAGGTCCAGGCGGCCGTCCCCGTCATAGTCAAACCATGCGGCGTTTGCCGCCCACCGTCCGGCGTTCTTTACTCCGGCACGATCGGTGATGTCAGTAAATGTTCCGTTGCCATTGTTATGGAACAGTGCGCTTGATGGATATCCAGTGATGTAGAGATCGGGAAAGCCATCATTGTCGTAGTCCGCGACAGCGGCCCCCATCCCATAGAAAGACAAATGGTCCACGCCGGCCTTTGCTGCCACGTCCTGGAATTTTCCATTGCCGAGATTCCGATACAGCGCGTTGCGCACCGCTGAACTGCTCTTGCCGTTGGGCGTCTCTCCGCCATTCACGAAAAATATGTCCTGCAACCCATCGCCATCGAAGTCCAGAAACGCCACTCCTCCGCCCATCGTTTCTATCAAAAAGCGGTCCGGCGATCGGCCGCTGAAATGCCGCCAGTTAATTCCGGCCTTCTCCGTTACATCCACAAAGATTTCTTTTTCCACGGAAGTAGTTGCGGCCTGTCTGCTCTGCAACAAATTGAATGAAGCGAAGGAGAGGAGGCCAACAAGAGGAAAGAGAACGAGCCTGCTGGGGGAGAGACAGCGCTGGAACATCCTACTATGCTTATTGGCCGGGCGAGTCAGTTGGCGAAGGGACAGGCGCACGTTGCGGTTCCTTTTCCTTCAATCTCTCGTAAATTTCGGTTTGTCTTGCCGCGTCTTCCCCGCGGCCCAACCGCCGATAGGTGCGCGCAAGGGCAAAGTGCGTCTTCACACTTTCCGGATCGAGCTCCTCAGCCTTCTCAAGATACACCAGTGCCTTGACCGTGCGGTCGTGCCTGAGCGAGATATCGCCGAGTTGGTAGTAGGTCTCCGCAAGTGTGCTGTCGTGCGCTGCGCTCGAAAGCAGGAGTTCTTCGGCCCGTGCCTCGGAATTTGCTTCACCCGTTTCGCTCTCTTTCAAGAACAACACCGCTAGTTCAAGTTCCAAGGGCGCTTTTCGGGAAGACTTGCGAATCGCGTCTTGGAGTGTCGTCTTGGCTTGCGGCGTCATCCCTGCTCTGGCCTGCGCTCGCGCCAGTCCGATCGCGGCATCTGCGCTGGCAGGATCCAGCTGCAGCGCGCGCGTGAAAGAATCAATGGCGTCTCTGAATTGGTCCACCGCCAGTTCCACCGAACCCTTCTGAAAAAAGGCGCGGGCTGAATCTGGAAACGCCCCCACGGTCCGTTTTGAAAGCTCCACTGCCGTAGTAAACCGGTGCTGCGCCAGAAGGATTTTTTCTAAATCCAAATAATTTGTTTCGTCCACCGGATCGAGCCCAATCGCGTCTTGAAACGCATGGACAGCTTCTTCGCGGCGATTCTGTTGCTGATAGCACCATCCGAGCAATCGTAGGATCGCCGCTGTCTTCTGCCCCGCATCCAGGAGCTGCTGGAGGATCTGCCGGCTTTCCTCGAAATGTTTGGAATGAAATTTCACCATTGCGAGCCGGTAGCGGATGGCTGACTCCCCGGATGAGTCCGGCCGCAGCGAAAACAGTAGGATTTCTGCTGTCTGGTAATCCTGCATCTCGTCCGAGATCTGCGCTCCGAGTAATACCGCAGGAGCTCCTCCCTGTTGCTTCTGCAATTCCATCAGCCACGCTCGCGCTTTTTCGCGCTCACCAATGTGATAGTAGGCCCTGGCAAGAGCAACTGTGGATTCAGGATGTTCGCGTATCAGCGCGGGCACGGAAGCGAGAAACTTCGCAGCAGCCGCGTAATCCCCGGTATTTTCTGAAACCATTCCCAGAAGCAAGCTGGCCTGCGGGTCGTCAGGTTTCACCTTCAGAATAACCAACAGGTGTTGCTTCGCTTCTACAAAGCGGTGCAATTGCCAAAGATTTGCGGCGAGGTAGCGGCGGACGCCCAAGTCTGCAGGCTTTATTTTCAACGCTCTTTCGAACGATGCCGTGGATTCGTCAAGTTTGTTTTCCATGGCCAGGACAGTTCCCAGATTCGACTGGAATACCGCGTTACCAGGCGCCAAGTCCACCGCCTTGCGAAGCTCAGCCTCCGCCAATTGCAGGTTTCCATCTCGCACCGATTGGAGCCCCATCTCCGCATGCCTCTCGGCTGAGGTGGCTTGCTTGTGTGAGTTCGTGAAAGCGCGACCGTGGGCAGGCAATACAGCTCCTGAAAGAAGCAAGAAGGAGCACACGCTGGCGGTCAGTGAAAGCGCACAGTAGATTTTCGCTGAGGCGATCGATACTGGCATGCTCTTCCTCCGAATATGCATGCAGTCTCATCCTTACAAGCAACGGCATAAAGAGGTCAGCGCACACTTTAACCAATCATTCTGCAATTGGAAATGGTGCTCGACCCCTGCGAAAATTAGGATGTTGGAGCCAAGGCTGAAAGTGGCTTGAATCTGACGTTTGTATTAGAATGAAAACAAATGCGTTGCGCGGTTCCCCGGTAGCTCAACGGTAGAGCATTCGGCTGTTAACCGAAGGGTTGCTAGTTCGAATCTAGCCCGGGGAGCCAAACATCTCCCACATTTACCTATGACTATGCGGCTTTTGCGGGCTGATTTTTGGCTTCGGAAAGTTGACCAAGTTGGCCAATTCCGAGCCAGCAACGCCTCCGCACGTAACGCGATTAGGTAAGGGTTGTCGACTATCTGGGACTTGAGAGGTCGCAGTCGACCCTACGACGTTTCCGGGATTACGTTGGGCGGCCTCGCGTCATCTTGCACGTTTCAGTCGTAGACGCAAAAGTATCTTCCGTGTGTCGGCGGCAGGCCGGCGGCTAATCGCCAAGCCTCTTTCCAAGCCTTCTGCGCTCGGGCGGTCCCGTGCTCCAGGTTGAAGGCGGCACGGTAGTGCTCCAGCGCCTTTGCCCGCGCTGATTCCGCCATCTGCTGGTACTTCTTAGGATCGTGATATTCGCTGTCAGTCGTCTTGGCTAACCACACGATCGTCGCATACGCATCGCCGACCATGAAATGCAGCGACGACAGGGTCGCGCTCGGCAGCATCCGCGCGCCCGCGAGCAGCGACTCGCCTTGCTGAATCACTTGCGAGAATTCTTCCTCCCCCGCGCTACACATGGCGGTCTCGTCGAAACCGCGTTCCATCTGGAACAGCAGAACCTCGTCGGCCGCTGGCCCGGCGGGAGCGAGCGCCTTTGCCTCCTTCAAGAGCCCATGGGCATAAACGTCGCCGCCAGCCAATTCGTTATGGACATAATTGGCCCCCAGACTCTTCAAGTTCGCGACCGCCTCTTCTCCCAAGGGCACGCCGCTATGGCTAAGAAAATCGAGCACGCGATCGCCAGCAACCAGCGCCACTGCCTGCTGGCCTGCCGGTCGCGATTTTGCGGCCGTGAGCCAGTCGCGAAAAGTTGTATCGACTTGGGTGTCGCTTGGCCGGTTCCGCCCGCTGAAATAGTCGGGCTTCTCGAGTAAAGCGGTCATCTCGTTGGTCGGTGCTGCGGGCATCCCTGTTTCCTTCACTCTGCGAACCAACTCTTCGATTTCGGCCATTAGGTCGATGCGCGCCTGCTCGGTCTCTTTGACAAGGTCGTGGATCGCGTCGGAGTTCGCGAAGGCCAAGCGCACGAGCGTTCGATGAGCCTTGCCTTTGAATTGGTCGTACGCGACGGTCAGCACGGCGCCATCCACGCGCCACTGTTGCGTGGCAGTCCATCCCGCCGACCCGTACCCGCCCGGGCCGAACCGCGGTGTCGAAATGCCGCTGTACTGCGACGCTAGCGCCGCCTGAAGGTCCTCCGACAGTTTTATTCCGGCTGCCGGATTGCTCTCCGGAATGTCGATCCACATCAATCCCAGCTGGCAAGTCTTTTCAAGCACTTGTCTCCCGGAAGCTCCCGGTGCGGGCAACCCATCGTCAGCCGGGGGCTGTGGATCATAGAAATACACCGAACGCGTCCACGCGCGGCCTGTGGTGGCTGGATGCGCGACGACCGTCCTCGCGCACCAATCCTTCGTGTCGTTCGCGAACTGCGGCCCGTTGAACATCTGCAGCCTTTCGTCAGCATGCGTGTGCAGCCACTCCGCTGGTGTGGTGCCGCCCTTCGCCTCCGCGATCTCGCGCGCAACCTGTTGGGCAAAGGTGACGTCGGAGGATGCCGCCGTTTGAGCACACACGGTCAAGGGCAGCACGGCCACCGCAACGATTGTCAGAAGGAGTCGTTCTATCTGAGCTCCGGAGTTGTTTTGGGGCGCGGAGAATATGTAAGCCGAGGACAATCTCATCTTCCCTCCAAATGAAAGTACCCCGATCTTCCGTGCCCGGAACTGGAATAATTTCAAGCTGGCGTGGTCTGAGTTACTACGGACGTAGGAAGCCTAGTTTCCGGATCACGGGCAACCCTTCCGTAATCCGGTAAGGTAAGGGTTGCCGGGAGTTAGCTGTTCGTGGAGCCACGCACAGAAGACTCGCGGTCCGTTCGGAAATTTTAAATTCCCAGTTCATGACTCAAGATAGTTCACCACCAGTGGACCCAAGCCATGTACCTGCACGATGCTGCCAGCCTTGTAGCGAGTGAAGTGTGGTTGCCTGCGTGGAATTAGCGCATAGGAACCAGCCGTCAGAGGACGTAGGGCGTCGGCTAGAAACTTCTCTCCCAAGCCAAGAGAAATCTCACCTGAAATCACCGTAACATGCTCATCTTCCGGGTGCCAGTGTGGAGGAACGTCACAAGCTATCAGCACCCGGTAGCGCATCACGTAGAAGCTTCCGGGCTGTTCTGGGTCTCCAGAAAGCACAGCCGTCTCGTATTCGTTGCCGTGGCGCACCCAGCGAAGCCGTTCAACTGGGGTGAGCGTAGCCTCACGCCCGCGTTCAGGTCCATAAGAATGATCCATTTCGACCCCAACGAACACGATTGTAATCCCCGGACTGAGCCCTCGTCTCGCAATTGTCCGCAACGGTCGAGGTCTGATGTACGGGCAACTCTTCCATAATCGGATTGGGGAAGAGTTGTACCACCCGGAAGCTATCTCGCGTCGCGGCTCGAATCGGTACGCAAATGGTTCACTTCAGAGGACTTAGCTCGGCTGGCGGAGGACAGACCGCGCCGAAAGATGGCATTTAGGTTTATTATGAGCCACGAAAAGTAAACTCCCCCGGAATCTCGTTATGTCTATTGAGGCTAATTATTGTCTCTCATGGCGCACGTCGGGAGGAGCACTGGGGAGTTGCTGCTGGGGATTCAGTCCCGGGCGACGCAATACGGGAGTTTACTGGACGCGCCGAGTAGCGCGAGACCGATGCGGTATTCGTCTTTGTCGCTGAAAGATCTCGTTTGTCTCTGTGCCGGCCCTCGTGACGACGAGGCATGGGAGGAGTTCGTTTCCCGCGTCCAGAAGCCTATCGCCCTGACCATTATGCGCAGGGTCTTCCCGAAGGGCGAGCCGTCTCGGTCTTTGGTGGAGGATCTGGTCCAAACAACCTACGTGAAACTCTGGAAAGGCGGCTGCCGCCATCTGCGCGACTTCGCCATCAAGCATCCGGACGACGATGCAATCTTGCGATACATAAGGAAAACAGCCGCCAATACCGCTGTTGATGATTCTAGGAAACGTCGTGTTCCCACGATTCCTATCGACCCCGAGATGGAGCAAATGGCCGACAGGAACCAAGAGAGCGAGTACCTAATACTCCTTGTGAAGGAGATTGATGAACACCTGAAACATTGCTTGACCGGACCCGACCAGAAGCGCGACCGGATGATTTTCTGGCTCTACTTCCGGTGGGGAATGAGCACTAAAGAAATTGCTTTCCTGCCGACCATTGGCCTGCGTGCCGAGGGCGTTGGGAGCGTCATCGAACGGTTAAAGCGTTGCCTTCGGGAACGGATCCTTGGGCTGCCTGCGGATTCTGAGGATGACAAGGAGTAAAGCCAAAAGCAAATTTCCTTGAGAACTCGTATTGTTTATGGGGAGGCTCCGAACTTGGAACGGCCATTCGACAAACATATCGATAACGACGAGCTGAACGCTCTTGTCCCCTGGGCTACAGAGACCGGTCAAGAGCTGCATGAGCTTTCTCCAGAGGCGATTCGTGAGGCCGAGCGTCACGTGGAGTCATGCGTGGATTGCTGCAAGAAGGTGGCGAAATACCGGAAACTCGTGGTCCAGCTCTCGAATGCGGCCGTCTCGGGAGTCGCGCCGCTGGGGGCTGACTGCCCCAAAGACATCGACTGGTTTGATGTGGCTGGCGGGCAGTTGCCTGAGAATAAGGCGAAGCAGTTGATCGTGCATGCCGCGCTCTGCGACCACTGTGGCCCCTTGCTTCGTGCTGCTACATCCTTGGATGACGACCCGACTCCCAAGGAAGAAAAGCTACTGGCAGAGCTGAAGGCGCCGTCGCGTCCGGATTTCATCCCTGAACGCGTGCCCCCGCCTCCATCGCATCGACGATTCATGAAGTGGTTGGTTCCAGCGCTAGCGCTAACGATGATAGCCCTAGCGATACTTATGTGGCCGAGGCCGCTATCTGGGTCAAAGTTTGCCGAATTCGCTGTTAGTACCCACAGGCAGCACGCTCAGGGAAACCTTGTACTTGACGTTCGCTCGGACTCGCAGCAGACACTCAACGAATGGTTTAAAGCGAAGCTGCCGTTTTCCTTGGCCCTACCGGCGTCCCCTCCTGTCCCTGGCGAGGAGCGGCCTTACCGTCTGGAGGGCGCACGGCTGGTGCGAATCGGCAGCAAGAGTGCCGTGTACGTCGCTTATAAGATGGAAACAGGCCCTGTGAGCCTGATAGTGACGCCCGATTCGGTGGCTGTCGCCTCAGGAGGAGTCACAGCCGATTTCAAGAAGGTAACTTTCCACTACCGCACGGTCGAGGGCTACAAGGTTGTTACTTGGTCGCTGCACGAGCGGACTTACGCCCTCGTTTCGCAGGAAGGAAATGGCACTCAGCGATCCTGCATGGTTTGCCACTCCCCTATGAGAGACCGGGATCTAAGTCAAACGCCCACTCCATTACGAGCTGCGCCCGCATTGCAATGACTTCTAGACATTAACCAATCCCTGATTGCGCGATCCCTTCCCGAGCGGGCGACACTGATGTCCTATTGCGCCGCGAATAAGTGTGCTTCCACGAAAAGCAAACTCCCCCGGGATCTCGTTATATCTAGTGAGGCTCAGGAGGGAATCTAATGAGCATAAAGGTCAATCATCGGTCATGGCTGCTTCTTGGCAGCCTGTTGGCGATATCTTCGGTGATTTCGGTGAGGGCTCAAGTTCCGCCGCCCCAAGTCCCAGACATCCTAAAAGTACCTAATGGACACACGGTCATACTGAAGGCTCTCGGCAAGGGGGTACAAATCTACGAGTGTAAGGCGACTGCCGCCGATCCGCGCAAATTCGACTGGAGTTTCACGGCGCCTGAAGCTGACCTAACAAACGAAAAGGAAGAGAAAATTGGAAAGCATTATGCCGGACCCACTTGGGAAGCGAATGACGGCACCAAAGTCATCGGGGAACTTCCTCCGAAGAGAGCTGATGCACCGAGGCCCAACGCGGTTCCCTGGTTGCTGCTTAAAGCGAAAACGAACGAAGGCACTGGCAAGTTTGCGAGCGTGACGTACATCCAACGTGTCGACACGGACGGCGGCCTGGCTCCAGCCTGCGGCTGCGATCAGGCGCACGTCAAGACCGAGGTACGGGTCCCCTACACCGCCAACTACTACTTCTACGCTGCCCAGCGATGACGACCCGGTGTAACCGCAGTGAGACCGCTAGCCCACGCAACACTGGACAATGCCGCCCACTTCGCGTGGCAGCACGATGACGTATTTGGTCGCATCGCGGCGCGATACGACCTCTTGTGCGATGTTATTAGCCTTGGCATCCACCGAGTGTGGAAGCGCCGCGTGGCAAAGCTAATCGCGAGTGAACATTGGGCAACGCTGCTGGACGGAGCCACAGGCACAGGGGACATTATCACTCGACTGCTGGCGCACAAAGCTGTCCTGGGTAGAACGGTCGTTGCGTCCGACATCAGCACAAAGATGCTTGCTATCGCCCACCGCAAACTGGCCCCGCTCGGGGACGAACTGCAGCTTAGAAAACTTAACGCAGAGAGTATGCCGACCGTCGCAGACAGTAGCGTGGATGCATACTCAATGTCCTTCGGCTTGAAGATCTGCAATCGCGGCAGGGCACTAAAGGAGGCGTATCGCGTCCTTCGGCCGGGTGGAAGGCTCATCATTCTTGAGGCCTCCAACATTCCGTGGTTACCTTTGCACTGGGCATACCTGGCTTATATGTCTATGTGCATGCCAGTTTTTTGCTGGCTAGTTACCGGTGGCGACTCCTCCGCGTACAAGTACGTCCTCCATGGCATTCGCGAGTTCCCATCGGCCGAGGCACTAGCCGCAGAAATCGGCGATCACGGCTTCCGGGAAGTTACTTTTGAAAGGCTATCGCTGGGCATTGTCGCTATACACACTGCCAGCAAGCCAGGAAGCAATGCGGTGCCTAACAACGCGTTGAACGGCACAGCTGCACCTACGGCCCAGCGCTCGGCTGGCCCATAAATGAGTGACTCCAAACGGCGCCTTTAGGAAGGTCTCTTAGAATTGCGGCCGAGTCACGGGCAAACCGGCAGTTATATTAAGGGGCAAACCACTGAAATTGATTTGGGAAGCAGGCGCTACTCTTGGGAGCGGCGCAAGGACTTGATTTCGAAATATTGGCGGGATTACTTCCGGATTGCGCTTGTATTGACTGGTCTAGCCACCTTCCGGGTGGTCGCTACTCGGAAACTGGCCCTATGAGGACAAGCGAAACCTTCCCTTCGACAACGCGTCATGGTTGAATGTGAGCCTTGAATGGCGTTTGGCCTGAGGGAAAAGAGCATGGTAATCTGCGACCGCTTGCGAGCGTTGCGTGTGCGTGCCCTGGCTGAGATGCCACCTCCGAGACAGGCGGCTTCTGGAAATTGAGTCGGCCTCCAGTGAAGGAAAATCTTTCTGAGCTACGGTTGGCCAATTGGCCAATTCAAACGCAATCCGAAATTCGTAAATGACGCCAAAGCAACGACTTAGTGATTTTTACCTGCGGCTGTTAACCGAAGGGTTGCAAAGGCCCAGTCCTTCAAGAAAATGGGACGAATAGTACGTGCGCAGCCTCGCAAAATTTTGAGGGACGTGACGTACCTTTGGCCCGGATAATTCGCTAATCATCGATGGAAACGGCCGACTTGGGGGGGAGAATATCAGCGATTGACGTTCACAGCCAGCCGCTATTCGTCTTACTGTACCTTCCCAGGATCAAGTGTATATGCGCAACCGACCGCACCAATTATCGAGGCTGCAGCGGTCGGATAAAAATCTCCCAAAAGACTTCGGCGGCACCCTGAAAAGTGAGCTTCTCTTTCTCTCGCCCGTACGCCTGCATTCCGAGAGGTTCGAAGTACATCGTTTGATCGTCGGATTTAACATACAAGGCTTCGTTCATTCCATGTCCGGGATGCTCGTCGGACATGGAATATTCGATGGCATCGCCGCCCATGTTCCTTCCCGACACCGAAACCGATCCCTTACACACTTTCTCGCCGTCCACGTATGCCACCGCGGTAAAAGTGTTTGCGTCAATCCGGCGGAAGGTTTGATCGAGGCCCGGGTTACGCCTAGTGAGTTCTTGCAGGGAATTCTCGAAGAATTTCGCTATGTATTCAAAGCCTTCGTGGCGAAAGCGATCTCTGTCGAGATCAGTAAAGCGTTTTTTGACACGCAGATTGCTGGATCGCGCTTCGTCGTAGAGGGGGCTTGCCGGAACGTCGGCGCTAGGCTGCGGCACCGTTTGACAGGTCGGCTTAGCCTTTTGCCCCAATTCATTCAATGCTCGCTTGATCGCATTCACTACATCCAGAAAAGCCTGATCGATGTTGGGCCACATCGTGACCGGCCGTCCGTCTGTCGGTGTCGCCAGAAGCTTTCCGAACGGCAAATCATGCCAGTCGCACGGCCGGAGGATGACCGGAATAACGCGCGCCTCACCCTTGCGGTGCCTCTCTAGAGCTCGCCCCATCTCCCGCTCGTAGCAGTAATCGGAAGCGATGAAGTTCGGACTAACCAGCAAAAGCACGATATCTGCTGTGTCGATATGGCTGTCGATAGCGTGACCTATCTCCGTACCGGCGATAATGCGGCGATCATGCCAGGACGAGATAATGCCCTGCCGGCGCAACCCGGAAAGATGCGTTTCCAACTGATCGCGCAGGTCTTCATCGGCGTGCGCGTACGAAAAGAAAAGGGTCGCCACCGTGACTCCTTGCCAGAGATTTTCGCATGGTGGAGCGCCGTCTACCAGAACGGCAGTTATGATGGCTCATTGGGATTAGGTTTTGTGGCGTTGGCGCATGACGTCAAACTTTTCAGCCCACGTGTTGTGCTGCGCGCAGGCCGTGCATTTCCGGCAATAAGGCTCCACAACAGACGCGTCTCACCGGG
>WNFT01003920.1_pt1 | contig 18611 bp, 13 predicted proteins | sample 5400191 | NCBI WGS metagenome assembly WNFT01 (sample SAMN13153359, study PRJNA577476) | soil metagenome | isolation source: 80 cm saprolite under Madrone tree | place: USA:California | collected 2016-06-14 | reverse complement strand
CGCGCCCACGAGCGGCTGCAGCATGCCCGGACTCACCCTGCCCGTGCTCGACTACGGCCACGGCGACGGCTGCTCGATCACCGGGGGCTACCTCTACCGCGGCTGCCGCCTGCCCGGGTACGCCGGGACCTACTTCTACGGCGACTACTGCGCCGGCTTCGTGCGGTCCTTCCGCCTGGAGAACGGCCGTGCGGTCGACCAGCGCGACTGGACCTCCTCGATCGCCCGGGGCCTCATCCACAGCGTCACGTCCTTCGGCGTGGACCTGGACGGCGAGGTCTACGTCGTGGACTACGGCGGTGCTGTCTACCGGATCGTTCCCGCGAGCTGACGCGACCGGCGGTCAGGAGGCCGCCGCGGGCGCGGCCGGGCTGGCGGCGTCCGGGGGCTCGCCCCCGACGTGCTCCTGGGCCGCCAGCAGGGCCCGGGCGGAAGGGCGCATGGCGGGGAGGTGCCAGGCGAAGACGAGCCCACCCAGGATCGAAACGATCCCTCCCGTCGCCACCGTGACGGGAGCGCCCAGGCGGTGGGCCGCCGCCCCCGCCCCCAGCGCCCCGAAGGGGGCCATGCCCATGAACATCATCGAGTAGGCGGCCATGATGCGCCCCCGCAAGGCGTCGGGGGTGAGCACTTGGAGCAGGGTGTTGGACGCGGCCATCTGCATCATCATGAAGAAGCCCGTGAAGGCGAGGACTCCCGCGGAGAGCCAGAAGGAGCGGGAGACGGCGAAGAGGAGGAGCGCGGCGCCGAAGCCCGTCGCGGAGACGGCGACCCACCGCCCCAGGCCACGCGGGCTCTCCCGGAGCGCGAGGAGCAGGGCGGCCGTCAGGGCGCCCACGCCGGAGGCGCCGAGCAGGATGCCGAGGCCGCGCGCGCCACCGCCCAGGATCCGGTCCGCGAAGATCGGCATGAGGACCATGAAGGGCATCCCCATCAGGCTCACCAGACCGAGGAGGAGCAGGAGCGCCCGCACCGGGGGGTGATCGGCCACGAAGCGCCAGGCGGCCCGGATCTCCGCGAGGGCGGAGCCCGGCGGCCTCACCTGCGGCCGGCGAGCGATCCGGATCAGGGCCAGGCTCGCGATCACCGCCAGGAAGCTGAGCGCGTTCAGGACGAAGCACCAGCCCTCCCCCACCGCGGCCACCAGGACCCCGGCCAGGGCCGGGCCGAGGATCCGGGCCGCGTTCACCACCGAGGAGTTCAGGGCGATGGCGTTGGGCAGATCCTCCCGTCCCACCATCTCGACCACGAAGGACTGCCGGGTGGGGACGTCGAAGGCATTGACGACCCCGAGGAGCCCCGCCAGGACGAAGACCTGCGCGATGGTCACGTGGCCGAGGAGGGTGAGCGCGCCCAGGGCGCCCGCGAGCAGGGCGGAGGCCGACTGGGTGAAGATCAACAGCCGGCGACGGTCCGTGCGGTCCGCGGCCGCTCCCCCCAGGGGGGCCAGGAAGAAGACGGGCGCCTGTCCCACGAACCCGGCCAGGCCCAGCAGGAGCGGCGAATCCGTGAGCCGGTAGACGAGCCAGGCCTGCGCCACCGACTGGAGCCAGGTCCCCACGAGGGACACGAGCTGCCCGGCGATGTAGAGGCGGAAGTTGCGGTGGCGGAGAGCGCGGAAGAGCCGCGGCTCAGACATGCAGCTCGGTGCCCTCGCAGCCCTGCCGCTCGACCTGGATCGTCACGTGCCCGATCTCGAAGCGGGCGGTGATGGTTTCCCGGATGGCCCCCAGCACCTCCGAGTCGGAAGCCCCTGCCGTGATCACCGCGTGGGCGGTGAGGACGTGGCTGTGGGAGGTGAGGGTCCAGACGTGCAGGTCGTGGACGCGCTCCACCCCGGTCACGCCTTCGATGGCGCGCCGCACCTCGGCCAGCTCGATGTGGGCGGGCACCCCCTCGAGCAGCACGTGCACGGCCTCGCGGAGCAGCGACCAGGTGCGGGGGAGGATGAAGAGCCCGATGCCGGCGGAGACGAGGGGGTCGGCGTAGTACCAGCCGGTCGTCCACATCACGAGCGCGGCCACGATCACGCCCAGGGACGAGAGCATGTCGGAGAGGACCTCGAAGTAGGCCCCCTTGACGTTCAGGCTGTCCCGGGAGCCGGAGCGCAGGAGGACGACCCCGGCCAGGTTCACCCCCAGGCCCAGCACGCCCAGGGCGAGCATGGCGCCGCTCGCCACCACGGGCGGGTTGCGGAACCGCTCGAGGGCCTCGTAGAGGATGAAGAAGCAGATGCCCACGAGAACGGCCCCGTTCAGGAGGGCGGCCAGGATCTCGACCCGGTGGTAGCCGTAGGTCCGGGCCTCGGTGGGGGGCCGCTCCGCCACCTTCATCGCGAAGAGGGCGAGACCGAGGCCGACCACGTCGGTCAACAGGTGGCCCGCGTCGGCCAGGAGGGCGAGGCTGCCGGTCAGCAGGCCGCCCACGGCCTGCACGGCCAGGAGCAGGGCGGTGAGGACCAGGACGGTCAGGAGGCGCTGTCGGTTGTGTCCGCGCGAGGGGTGCGCGTGATCGTGGCCCAAGAACTCAGTCTAACCCCTGGCCGGCAAAAAAGGGCCGCGCGCACCGGCCTCGGTGAGCGCGGCCCGTTCCGGAACGGCCGGCGGATTACTTGAAGCGGACGATCAGGAAGAGCCCGCCGCTGGCCCTGCGCACGCGCAGGCGGGCCAGACCCGAGGGCCGGGCCCGGTCGAGCTCGGCCTTGAAGGCCTCGACGCTCGCCACGTCGCGGCCGTTGACGCTCACGATCACGTCGCTCGGCTGGAGGCCGGCCTCCTCGGCGGGGCTGCCCGCCACCACCTCGGCCACGACCACGCCCTTGGTGTCGGCGGGGATGCCGAGGGTGCCCGCGAGCTCGGGGGTCAGGGTCTGGATCTTCACCCCGACCGCGCCCTTGGCGCCCGCCTCCTCGCCCTGGGCGCCTTCCTTCTCGTCGGGGAACGTGCCGAGGGTGGCGCGGAGGCTCTTAGCCGAGCCTTCGCGGATCACGTCGAGCTGGACGGCCGAGCCCGGAGCCAGCACCGCCACCCGCCGGCTGAGCTCGCCGCTGTTGTCGATCGGCTTGCCGTCGAGGCGCACCACCACGTCACCCGGCTTGAGGCCGGCCTTCTCCGCGGGGCTGCCCACGGTCACGTCGCTGACGAGGGCGCCCTTGGCCTCGGAGAGCGTGAGCGACTTGGCCAGGTCCTCGTCGAGGCCCTGGATCTGGACGCCGAGCCAGCCACGCACGACCCTCCCGTGGGCGCGGAGCTGGGGGAGGATCTCCTTGGCGGCGTTGATCGGCACCGCGAAGCCGACGCCCGAGGACTGGTTGGGGCCCGTGGTGATGATCAGGGTGTTGATCCCCACCGCCCGCCCCTGGGTGTCGAGGAGCGGGCCCCCGGAGTTGCCGGGGTTGATCGAGGCGTCGGTCTGGATCATCTCGACCGGGGTGCCGCGGGTGGAGAGGTCGAGGGGCCGGCCCTTGTAGGACACCACGCCCACGGTGACGCTGTTGCCGCCGAGGCCGAAGGGGTTCCCGATCGCCATCACCCACTCGCCCACGTCGAGGCGATCGGAATCGCCCAGCTCGATCGCGGTCAGGGGCTCCCGGGGCTCGATCTTGAGAAGGGCCACGTCGGTGCGGGCGTCCTTGCCCACGAGCTTGGCGTCGTACCTCTTCCCGTTGGCCAGGGTGACCCGGATGGCGTCGGCGCCGTCCACCACGTGGCGGTTGGTGAGGACGTAGCCCTCCTTGTCGACGATGAAGCCGGAGCCCAGGCTCCGCTGGGTCTCCTTTTCCGGGCCCGCCCCGCGGCCCTCGGGGCCGGAGAAGGGATTGCGCGTTCCGCCGAAGAAGTAACGGAACGGGTCTTCCATGGGGGAATGCCTCACGACCTTGGTGGTGCTGATGTTCACGACCCCGTCCGTCTCGCGGCGGGCCACTCCCCGGAACGTATCGGGGGTGAGGGGAGGCGCCGCCGGCGCCTGGACGGCGGGGGCCGGGCTGGCCTGGACGGCGAGGACCGGCTGGAACTGCAGGGCCAGAGCACCTCCCGCCACCAGGGAGAGCGCGGCCACGGAAAAGAGCGACAGGTTCGCGCGCGTGCGTGCGCTCATCGAAGTCTTCCTCCTGCGGGCAGCCCCACCCGTTTCTTCGCGGGCGAGTGAGCCCGTCGATTCGAATCTGGGCCGGGAGGATTGCCGGGAGGTTGCCGGAAGATTACAAGCGTGAAAGGTCCGGGGCCGGGGCAGCGACGGGCAGGCGGAGCGAGAAGCGCGAGCCGCGGCCGGGGCTGCTCGTGACCGCCACCTGGCCCTGGTGCGCGGTCACGATGGCCTTGACAAGGCTCAAGCCGAGCCCCAGGCCACGCTCGGTGCGGCTGACGTCGCCGCGGTAGAGCCGGTCCCAGACCCGCGGCAGCTCCTCGGGCGGGATGCCGGCCCCCGTGTCCCTGACCTCGATGCGGACGCCGCCCTCCTCCGCTCGCGCGGCGAGGTCGACTCGGCCCCCGCGCGGGGTGTACTTCAGCGCGTTGTCGAGGAGGTTGGCCAGGACCTGGCGCAGGCGGCTGCGGTCGGCCATGACCGTCAGGCCCTCCGGGCACGCCACCTCCACCGTGATCCCCTTTTCCTCGGCCAGGTCCGCATAGAGCTCCACCGCGGACCGGAGAAGGGGGGCCACCGCCACCGGCTCGAGGTTGAGGCGCATCGCTCCCGCCTCCGCTTCCGAGATGTCCATCAGACCCTCGAGCAGGGAGACCACCTGCTCGGCCTGCTCGAGACCGTCGGCCAGGGCCTCGCGATACGCGGCAGGGTCGCCTCCCGAATGGAGGGCCGCCTCCGAGATGGCCCGCAGGCGCATGAGGGGCGTGCGCAGGTCGTGGGCCACGTTGTCGAGGGACTCGCGCATCCCCGCCATGAGGGCGGAGATCCGTTCCAGCATCGAGTTGAAGAGCGCGCCCAGGGCGTCCAGGGGATCCGAGGAGCCGCGCACCGGCACCCGGGCGTCCAGGCGGCCCGTCTCCACGATCGAGCGCGCGGCGGCGGAGAGCTCGCGCAGCGGCCGGAGGGCGGCGTGGGTGAGCACCGCCCCCCCCAGCAGGCCCACCACGAGCATGGCCGCGAAGACGGTGGCGAGCACCACCCGGAACCGCCCGAGCAGCTCGTCGCGGGCGGCGGTGCTCCTGCCCACCTGGAGGATCGTTCCGTCCGCCAGGCGGAACGACGCCACCTCGAGCACCGGGCCGCGGGCGCTCCCGGACAGGCGGCTCCAGCGCCGCTCCCCCGGGGGCAGGTCGCCCTCGAGCCGCGATAGGTCGAAAGGCCCCCAGCGGGCCGGCAGGTTCAGGAACACCGCGACCTCCCCGTGGCCGAGCACGCGCACGAACAGGTCGGCCTGGGTCCCCATTTCCTGGGCGGTGGCGAAGGTGCGCTGGAGGGCGGACAGGCCGCCGGACTCGTAGTCCGCGACGTAGGCGGTCAGCGCGCTCCGGATCGCGTCGTGGTCGCGCGCCTCCAATGACGCGTCGAGCAGCACGTAGGAGAGCACGAAGAGGGCGGAGGAGCCGGCCACGAACAGGGCCGCGTACCAGAGGGCCACCCGGAAGGCCAGGGTGGGCCGCAGCCGCTCAAGAAGCCCGGAGGACATAGCCGACGCCCCGCACGGTGTGGATGAGCTTCTCCTCGAAGTCCCGGTCCACCTTGTCCCGCAGCCGGTGCACGAGCACGTCCACCACGTTGGTGCGGGGGTCGAAGTTGTAGTCCCAGACCTGGGAGAGGATGGCCGACTTCGAGACCACCCGCCCGCCCTGCCGCATCAGGTACTCGAGAAGGGCGAACTCGCGGGGGCGCAGCTCCAGGCGCCGCCCGCCCCGGGTCACTTCCCGGGTCAGGAGATCGAGGGTGAGGTCGGAGACGGTCAGGCGGGTGGCCTCGGGGGCGCCGGTGGCCCTGCGGATCAGGGCGTGCAGGCGGGCCACCAGCTCCGAGAGGGCGAAGGGCTTGGTGAGGTAGTCGTCCCCCCCGCCCTGCAGTCCGCGCACCCGGTCGTCCACCGAGCGCTTCGCGCTGAGGATGATCACCGGAGTCCGGCGCCCCTTCCTTCGCAGCTCCTCGATCAGGCTCAGGCCGTCGCGCTCCGGGAGCATGAGGTCCACCACCGCGGCATCGTAGGGCTCGGCGAGGGCGAGGCGAAGGCCCTCCTCCCCGTCCCGGGCGTGGTCCACCGTGAAGCCGGCCTCCCGCAGCCCCTTGCGGACGAACTCCCCGATCGTCGCGTCGTCCTCGACGAGGAGGGCCCGCATGCTCGCCATGATCCCACGGCGGGGCTCCGGTCGACGACTTGAGCCGCTCCCGGACCCGAAGCATGTTCTCGTACTGGCCTCGGCCCGCGAGGCCCACGGTACTAGGCTGATGTCGCGATAGCGCGCACCTCCCGCCCTTTCCAGAACTCGTAGATCACCGGATAGACGAGCAGCTCCATCAGGAACGACGTGAAGATTCCGCCAATCATCGGCGCGGCGATACGGCGCATGACGTCGGAGCCGGTGCCAGTGGACCACATGATGGGAACGAGGCCCATGAACATGACGGCCACCGTCATGACCTTGGGGCGCAATCGCTTCACGGCGCCTTCGACGATCGCTTCCTTGAGGTCCTCCAGGTGCCGCATTCGTCCTTCGGCCTTGGCCCTCTCGTAGGCGAGGTCGAGGTAGAGCAGCATGAACACGCCCGTTTCCGCATCGACTCCAAGGAGCGCGATGAGCCCGACCCAGACCGCGATCGAGACGTTGTAGCCGAGGAACCAGAGGAAGAAGACCGCGCCGATGGCGGAGAACGGCACGGCCAGCAGGATGATCAGCGTCTTCGTGCCCGAGCCCGTGTTGACGTAGAGCAGGAGGAAGATGATCACCAGGGTCAGCGGGACCACCACCAGCAACCGCTGGCGCACGCGCAGCAGGTACTCGTACTGGCCGCTCCACTGGAGCTGGTAACCGGGCGGCACGGTGACCCTGCTGGCCACCGTCTTCTTCGCGTCCTCGACGTAGCTGCCGAGGTCGCGGCCGGTCACGTCGAGGTAGACGAAGCCCGCCTTGAAGCCCTCCTCGTTCTTGATCATCGGCGGGCCCGTCACGAGCTCGAGGGTCGCGACCTGCTCCAGGGGCACCTGCGCGCCCGACGGGGTGGGCACGAGCACCCGGCGCAGCTTGGGCAGCTCGTCGCGAAGGTCGCGCGCGTAGCGCACGTTGACCGGGTAGCGCTCCCGGCCTTCGACGGTGGTGGTGACGTTCATGCCGCCGATCGCCGACTCGACGATGTCGTTCACGTCGCCGGGCGACAGCCCGTACCGTGCCGCTTCCTCCCGCCTGACCTTGAAATCGAGGTAGTAGCCGCCGGTGACGCGCTCGAAGAAGGCGCTGCGCGTCCCGGGGACGGCTTGCAGGACTTTCTCCAGCGCGAGGCCGACGGTCTGGATCGTGTCGAGGTCCGGGCCGAGCACCTTCACGCCCACGGGCGTCCGGATTCCCGTGGTGATCATGTCGATGCGGGTCTTGACGGGGAAGAGCCAGGCGTTCGCGAAGGAGGGCACCTGGACCACGCGGTCCATCTCCTCGATCAGCTCCTCCCAGCCGAGGCGGCGCTGCTCCGGCCAGAGCCAGCGAAAGGGTGCCTTGACGGGGTCGGGAACGCGGTTCGAGTACCAGCGCTCGACGGGCCGGCTCCGCCATTGGCCCTCCGGCTTCAGGACGACCGTGGTCTCCACCATGCTCATGGGCGCGGGGTCGGTAGACGTCTCGGCCTTGCCGATCTTCCCGAACACGCTCTCGACCTCGGGGAAGGTGCGCAGGAGCCTGTCCTGGAGCTGGAGGTACTTCCCGGCTTCCGTCACCGAGATTCCAGGGAGGGTGATCGGCATGTAGAGGATGGTCCCCTCGTTGAGCGGGGGCATGAACTCCTCCCCCAGCGAGAGGAAGACGGGCACGGTGACCGCCATGGCCGCCAGGGCGGCGGTGACGACCAGCCAACGGTGCTTCAGAACGAACAGGAGGGGAGCGTGGTACAGCCGCATCAGCACACGGCTGATCCAGGTCTTCTCCTCTGGCTCGGCCTTCGACACCACGATGCGCGTTGCGAGGGCGGCCAGCCACCGGGGCCGGAACCGGAAGGGCTCCATCCGCGTGAGGAGCAGCCGCAGGGCGGGATCGAGAGTGATCGCGAGGAGGGCAGCCACCGCCATCGCGGTGTTCTTCGTGAAGGCCAGCGGCTTGAAGAGTCGTCCTTCCTGCGCCTGGAGCGCGAAGATCGGCACGAAGGCGACCGCGATCACCAGGAGCGAGAAGAACGAGGGTCCTCCGACTTCCTTGATCGCATCGACGATGACCCGCCGGTAGTCCCCGGGGCGGCCATCGGCCTCCCAGTGCTCGAGCTTCTTGTGGGTCTGCTCCACGACGACGATTGCCGCATCGACGAGCGCGCCGATCGCGATGGCGATGCCGGACAGCGACATGATGTTGGACGTGAGGTCCATGGCGTGCATCGGGATGAACGCGATGATGACGGCCACGGGGATCGTGACGATGGGGATGGCCGCGCTCGGCAGGTGCCGCAGGAACAGGAGGATGACGAGGCTGACGATGATCAGCTCCTCGATCAGGGTGTGGATGAGGGTCTCGATGGAGCGGTGGATGAGGTCGGAGCGGTCATAGGTCGTGACCACTTCGATACCCGCCGGGAAGCCGGGTTTCACCTCTGTGAGCTTCGCCTTGACGCGCTCGATCACGTCGAGGGCGTTCTGGTGATGGCGCACGACGACGATGCCCCCGGTCGTCTCGCCCTCGCCGTTCAACTCGGCGATCCCACGCCGCATTTCGGCGCCGACCGTCACCGTGGCGACGTTGCGAATCAGGATGGGGGTGCCCTTGTCGTCCGCCATCAGCGGCAGTGCGGCGATGTCTTCCACCGACTTGAGGTAGCCCCTGCCGCGGACCAGGTACTCCTTGCCCGTGAGCTCGACCACGCGGCCGCCGACGTCGCGGTTCGTGTGGCGGATGACGTCCATGACCTTGCTCAGCGGGATGTTGAAGGCGAGCAGCCGGTTCGGGTCGACGTTGACCTGGTACTGCTTGACGAACCCCCCCACGGTCGCCACCTCGGCGACGCCGGGGACCGACTCCAGCCAGTAGCGCACGTACCAGTCGTTGAACGAGCGTAGCTCGGCCAGGTTGTGCTGGCCGCTCCTGTCCACGAGGGCGTACTCGTAGGCCCAGCCGACGCCGGTCGCATCGGGGCCGAGGGTCGGTGCGATGCCCTCGGGCAGCTTGCCGCGGATCTTGTCCAGGTATTCGAGGACGCGCGAGCGGCCCCAGTAGAGGTCCGTGCCCTCGTCGAAGATCACGTAGACGTAGGAGAAGCCGTAGTCGGAGCCGCCGCGCACGACGGAGACGTGCGGCGCGGCCAGCATGGCGGAGACGATCGGGTACGTGACCTGGTCCTCGACCAGGTCCGGGCTGCGCCCCGGCCACTCGGTGTAGATGATGACCTGCGGGTCGGAGAGGTCCGGAATCGCGTCGAGCGGCACCTGCCGCATGGAGTAGAGGCCGCCCGCGACCGCGAAGGCGGTCAGCAGGATGACGAGAAACTTGTTCCGGGCCGACCACTCGATGATGGCGTTGATCATGATGCCTACCTCGACGTGATCGTGGTCTGGGTCGTGCCGAGGAGCTGACCGTCCTTGCGCACGGTGAGCGTGGTGTCGAAGCTCCAGGCGATCGGGAGCTCGACCTCGCCTTCGTAGATGCCACTCCCTGCCGGCTTCAGAGATCCCCTGACCTCCACCTGGGCCATGCCCGGCATTTGCGGCATGAAGAGGCGGATGGTGACTTCGGCGGCCGGGATCGGCTGGCCCGAGGCATCCTTGATCAAGGCCCTGACCCGGTTGCGGCCGACCTTCGCGGGGGTGGGGTCCGTCGTGACGTTGGCCGTGATGGCCGACCCTGACGAGGCTTGGGCTTCGGCAGGCACGGGCCGGCCCATCGCGTCGAGAGCGCCCTTGAGGCGGCTCTCCGAGTCCAGGATGAAATTGGCGGCGGTGACGACGCGCTCGCCTTCGTCCAGGCCGCTCGCGATCACCCGGCCCGCGGAAACCTCGGGGCCTACCTTGACCTCGCGCGGCTCGAGGTAGCCGTCGCCCTCGTCGACGAAAGTATACTGGCTCGTCCCGGTGTCGAGCACCGCGTCCTTGGGGACGACGAGGCGCTTTCCGAGATCACGCGCGAGGGTCACGTTGACGAACGCCTCGGGTCGCAGCTCGCGCTTCGGGTTGGAGAACTCCATGCGCACCTGGACCGTCCGCGTCTTGGGGTCCACGAACGGCGCGATGAAGGTCACCCGACCTCTCAGGAGCTTCTGCTCGGTCTCGTACGGGAGCGTGATCTCGGCCGCCTGCCCTACGCTCACGAAGGGAGCCTCGTACTCGTAGACGGAGGCCTGGACCCACACCCGCGAGAGGTCGACGATGGTGTAGAGGTCCATGTCCGGGGTGACCGTCTTGCCGTGGTGGTAGGCCATGCGCTCGGTCACGACGCCGTTCACGTGCGAGAAGACGGTGACCGTGCGCGAGACCTTCCCGTCGCGTTCGAGGGCCTGGATCTGGGATGCCGTCAGGTCCCAGAGCTCCAGACGTCGTCGAGCGGATTCGAGGAGCGCCTCGGAGCCTTGCGAGACGCGCGCGAATGGGCTGCCCGCCAGCTCGCCCTTGGCCCGAAGCGCGAGCAAGTATTCCTCCTGGCTCGCCACCAGCTCGGGGCTGTAGATCGTGAAGAGCGGCTGGCCCCTCTTGACGGGGGCGCCCACGAAGTCGACGAACACGTCCTCGATCCACCCGCTCACCTTCGTATGCACGTGCGCGAGCTGCGTCTCGTCGTAGGCGACCCTTCCAACCGCCCGCGTCTCCACGAGCGCCGGCTGGTAGGCGGCAGCCGCGAACTTGACGCCGATCTGCTGCTGGCGCTCAGGAGTAATGCGTATCCTTTGCGTGCCCCTGTTCGCCGCCGGTACGGGCGGTGCGCCGGTCATCGCCTCGTTCGATTCCATCGACGGCGTACCCGAGACCTGTGGAGATCCAACCGCGGGGGAGGCCGCGGACTCCAGCGGGACGAGCTTCATGCTGCAGATGGGACAATTCCCGGGCTTCTCCGCCCGAAAGTTGGGATGCATCGGGCAGTAGTAGGCGCCGGACCCATGCTCGCCAGCCTGTCCCCCCCTCCCCCTCATCAGGCGATAGGTCCACACGCCGCCGAGGGCCAGGACGACGAGCATCGCGGCGATCAGCGCGGGGCGGCGGCGCGGACGCTCAGGGCCGGGTTCCATGATCGTTTCCATGACTTCCTCCGTTAGCGCGCCGCGTCCGGCGCGGGACCCACGTGCACGGCCAGGCGGGCCAGGGCCTTCTCGTGAGCCGCGAGCTGCTCCTGGTAGGTGAGGTCGTAGTCGAGCAGCCGGCGCCAGCTCGTGATCAGGGTGAGGAACTCCGTCTTGCCGACGCGGTACTGGGCGAGGGCGGAGTCGAGGGAAAGCCGCGCCTGCTTGAGGATCCCCTCGTCGTAGAGGCGCAGCAGGCGGCCCGCGCTCGACGCCGTCTGGTAGGCCTCGGTCACGGCGTAGCGAGTATCGGCGCGGGTCATGTCGACGCCGCTGCGCGCGCCGCCGAGGCTCGCCACGGCCTCCTCGACGGCGTGGCCCTGCCGGCCATGCAGGTTAGGCAGGGTCAGGGTCCCGCCGAACGAGTACATGGGGTCCAGGCGGCGGCGGTTGTGGTACGTGAAGTTGACGCTGAAGTCCGGCTTGCGGTCTCGCTTGGCGAGATCCGCCAGTCGTTCGGCCTGGGCGACCATGCGCGCCTTCTCCGTGATCGCCGGAGACTGCTCTTCGGCCTGACGCAGCAGCTCGTCGAGGGGGCCGGGAACCGGAGTGGGAGTGACCGGCACCGGCCGTCCGAGAGGCTCGGGTGTCCGGCGATACAGGAGGCTTCGAAGGCGCTCTTCGAGGATCGCGCGGCGCGCGGCGAGCTCGGTGCGCCGCTCCTCCAGCCGCGACATCTCGACCTCCGCGTCGAGCACGTCCTGCTGCGACGTCTGGCCGACGGAGAGGCGCGTGTGGGCTACCTTGATGAGCTCGTCCAGGAGCCGCGCGCTCTCCTCGACGAGGTCCAGGCCGGCATGGGTGGCGTAGAGGTCGTAGTAGGCCTCGGCCACTTCGGCGGCGACGCGCCGTCGCGCTCCTTGGTAGGCCGATTGGGCCGCTTCGACTTCCTCCTGGGCCGCTTCCTTGCGTAACCGCCGCTTGCCGGGGAAGGGCAGGTCCTGGGAGACGCCGACGTAAGCCTCGCTGAAGTCGCGCTCTCCAAGGGTCTGGAACGGGACGGGCCGGCCCTCGTTGATGACGCCGTACATCAGCATCGGGTCGGGGAGCGCCGCTGCCTGAGGGACTCGCGCACGCTTGGCTTCGAGAGTGCGCGCGGCCGTCTGGATTTCGGGGTTGTGGTCCAGGGCTTCGCGGACCAGATCCGGTAGGGACAGGCCTTCCGCTTCCTGGGCCGGCGCCTGTGCAGACGCCGCCAGCAATACCAACAAGGGGGCCGCTGCGCGCATTCCTCTCCTCCAAGCTCACGGACGCGTTGCCCGGGGCGCTGGTGCCGGGCTGGTTGCACTCGGGCGCCTTGTTCCGGCAGCAGGCCATCGCCGCGGGGGTCGAGTTATCGCAGTAGAGGCTCGCGACAGGTGACCCGACGAGGGTCACGGACAAGGCGAGCGTCGCAACCGCCCTCGTCATCATCATCCTCACAATAACACGAATCGTCGAGCCTCCGAGTTCCATTCCCGGCGGTTTTGGCGGGTTGGCCGCCTTGCCTCCGCGTCAGCGGCGACGGTCAAGACCCGGCGAAGTGTGCGACGATCAATAGGCTTGGAAAAGGCTTCCATCAACGATGTTTGAGGGTGCAACCGTGGACGTCGACTACCGACTCCACCTCGGCGCGTGAGGTCGTGCGACGCCGGACTGTCCTGAAGGGCGTGGGTGCGCTGGTAGGCGCCGCAGGAATCCTCCGATTCCTCGAAATGCCGCGCCGCGACGGACCGCTCTTCGTGCGCCGTGCCGGCGACCGCGGGCCGCCGCTGCTCCTCCTTCACGGGCTCTTTGCCTCCGGCGCGTTCTGGCAGTGGCTCGCCGAAGACCTCGCGGGAGACTTCCGTCTCGTGATGCCGGACCTCGTCGGCTTCGGCCACTCGCCGCAGCCGGAAGCTGACTACACCATGGACTTCCACCTGCGATGGCTGGAGCCCCAGCTAGCGGAAGCATCATCGTGGGTCGTCGTCGGTCATTCCATGGGATCCATCCTGGCCGCGGAGCTGGCGCGCCGGCGCCCCGAGATCGTGGACCAGGTCCTCTTGTTCAATGCCCCCGTTTACGCGTCTGCGGAGCATCGGGTGGCCATCTTCGGGCGACAGAACCTGCTGACCCGTCTGTCGATGCTTTCGCCGATCGCGGCCCGCCTGGTCTGCGAGATCGCCGTCTGCACCCCGCGTCCGCTCCTGACTCGAATTGCCCCCTGGTTGCGCCGCGACGTTCCACCCCAGGCCGCCTCGGACTACTTCCGCCACACGTACCCTTCCTACTCCACCTCGCTTCGGCACGTCGTCGTCGAAACCGATCTGCTCGAGATGATGGGCAAGGTCAGGAGACCCCTCATGGTCGTGCAGGGAGCGGACGATCACATCGTTGAGCAGGCAGACCATCTCCAGTGGCCTCCAAACGTGCATCTTCAGGTGGTGCCCGGCGCCGACCATACGTCGCTCTTCCTGCACCGTCCGCCCCGCGCCGCGTCGATCGTTCGGGCGCAGCTTCGGCCAGAGCCGCTTTTCGCCGTTGACACCTCGGCCGGTCCGTGGTCCGATGGAGCTGGATGAACCGCGTGGTGGCTTGGTCGAGACGGCTGTCGGTTGTGGCGCTCTGCGCGGCCTTCGTGGCCGCCTTTGTCCTCCCCTGCGTGTGTATGGCCGGCGAACCGGCGGGTCGCGGTCATTGCGGCGGGAGTGAAGGGAGCGTGGTGACAGCGTACGCCTCTTGTTGTTGCGGTAGCGCCATTCCTGGGGCCTCGGAGACGATGACGAGGTTCATACCGACGCCGACAGCCGCGCCCACGGCCATCGTCGGCGTGCTCCCTGTGTCGTACACGATCGCGCGAAACCTGCCTGCGGCGCGTGCGGCCTGGTCGAGTCACGGGCGACCGGCCCCTCCAGTCCTCAGGATCTGATCCTCTTCCGGTAGGCGAACGACATCCGGCCGCGGTAGCCCCCAAGGCTTCCGGGCCGGATTTCTGAGCCGCTGGCGGCTTCCGAAGCGAGGTTCAGATGAGGATCAAGCCGTTCGTTGCATTGTTTTCGGGGCTGTTGCTCTCGGCATGCGCCACCACGACTCCGCCTCCGCGGTTCTCTACCCTGGACCCCGCTGACCCCAAGGCTCCGGAATCAGCGGTGGAGCCGCAATCGCTCGTGCTCCAAGGCCCATCGGAGCAGGCGATCGGTGCTCCGGCGGGTTCCGGCTCGACGCCGATGGGGCCCGACCGCCACATGGACCCGTCTTCGGGCGAGCCCTCACCCAATGCCGAAGCGTACTCGTGCCGCATGCATCCGCAGGTGAAGGAGCGCCAGCCGGGCAAGTGCCCGATCTGCGGCATGACGCTCGTGAAGCAACCCGCCGAGCTGCGCAGGGAGCGCCAGCCGTGAAACGCCTCCTGCTTGTCCTCGGCGCCAGCGGGCTGCTCTCCGGCTGCGCGAGCGTCAACCCGGGCCCTGCGTTCATCGAGGTCGACAAGTCGGTTTCGGAGCGGACGGGTCAACATGTCGCTTGGGCTCGGACACCGAACGAGGGCCAACAAGCCGAGCAGTACCTCCGCGAGCTGCTGAAGAGCGACCTGACGGCCGCGGCGGCGACCCGGATCGCCCTCGCCAACAACCGCTCGCTGCAAGCGACGTTCGAGGAGATCGGGGTTTCGCAGGCCGACCTTGCCACGGCTGGCCTCGTCAAGAACCCCCAGTTCGACGGCTTCCTGCGCTTCCCGCAGGGCTTGCCCTCGGGCAACAACGTCGAGCTGGGCCTCGTCCAGGACGTGCTCGACATCGTCGTGAGGCCGCTCCGAAGGAAGATCGGCGCGGCCCAGCTCGAGCGGACCAAGCTCCGGGTGGGCAACGACGTCCTGGGGCTCATCGCCGAGGTGAAGACGGCCTACTTCACGCTGCAGGCCGCTCAGCAACTGGTCGGGCGCCTGGAGCTGATCATGGAGGTGAACCGCGCCGCCGCCGAGTTCGCCCAGAAGCAGCATGAGGCCGGGACCATGAGCGACCTCGATTTCGCGACCCATCGCGCCACCTACGACCAGTCGAAAGTCGACGTGGCCATGGAGGCCACGCAGGTGCGAGGCGATCGGGAGCGCTTGAACCGGCTCCTCGGGCTCTGGGGCCCGGACACGAGCTGGAAGATCGCGCATCAGCTCCCCGAGATCCCCGACGAAGACATCCCTCTCCAGGGGCTCGAATCGCTGGCCATCTCCCAGCGCCTCGACGTCGCCGCCGCGCGCTGGAGCGTGGACCTGGTGGGCCGTGCGCTGGCGTTGAAGCGCGGAACCCGCTACTTCCCCGTGGGTATCAACCTCGGCGTCCAGACCGAGAAGGAGAGCGGCGGACAACGCGTGACGGGTCCGTCGCTGGCCCTGCAACTGCCGATCTTCGACACCGGCAAGGCCTCCGTTGCCCGTCTGGAAGCGCAGCACAGGCAGGCCCAGCGGCAGCTCGAAGCCCTGGCGATCAACGCCCGCTCCGAGGTGCGAGAGGCGCGCGATCTCGTGTTGGCGAGGCGAGACCTCGCGCGCTACTACGGGAGCGTGCTCCTCCCCGAGCGCGTGCAGATCCTGGACCTCACCCTGAAGCACCACAGCATGATGCTCAAGGGTACCTACGACTTGCTCCTTGCCAAGCAGAGCGAAGTGGCCACCGAACGGGCGTACATCGAGGCATGGCGGGGCTACTGGCTCGCCCGGACGCGGCTCGAACGGGCGGTGGGTGGACGACTTGACGCGGGGGCTCAGCCACCCACGGTGCCGAGCGAAGGAGGCAGCCGGTGACATTCACTCGAAGGCGGTATCTGCTCGGGGGCGCGCTCGCGGCGGGGTCGGCGTTCGTGGACCGGGTCGGACGCGGGCTCGGCGGCCGAGCGGTGGCGCAAGAGAATCCACACGCGGGCCACGAGATGCCCATGGGGCACGACATGCCGATGCCACCGGCGACCCCGGTGACACGGGCCAGGCTCAGCCGGCTGCCCTACACGCCAGTCGTCACGCCCAACGGCACCACGCTCCCCTGGGCGATGAAGGGCGGCGTCAAGGAGTTCCACCTGATCGCGGAGCCGGTGAAGCGCGAGTTCGCGCCGGGAATGATCGTGAATTGCTGGGGCTACAACGGCCTCACGCCGGGGCCGACGATCGAGGCCGTGGAAGGGGACCGGGTGCGCATCCTGGTCACGAACAAGCTGCCCGAGCACACGGGCATCCACTGGCACGGGATCTTCCTGCCGAGCGGCATGGACGGCGTGGCCGGCCTGAACCAGCCCCACATCAAGCCCGGGGAGACCTACGTCTACGAGTTCACGCTGCGTCAGCACGGCACCCACATGTACCACCCGCACGCCGACGAGACCATCCAGATGGCGCTGGGAATGATGGGGTTCTTCATCATCCATCCGAAGCAGCGGCCGGATACGCCCATCGACCGGGACTTCTGCATCTTCCCCCACGAGTGGTTCGTGGACCCCGGGACCTACACCCCGAACCCGAACGTCATGACAGACTTCAACATCTTCACCTTCAATAGCCGCGCCTTCCCGGGAACGGCGCCGCTGGTCGTCCGACGAGGGGAGCGGGTCCGCCTGCGCTTCGGGAACCTCAGCATGGACAGCCATCCGATCCACATCCACGGACACCGGTTCTGGGTCGTCGAGACCGACGGCGGCCAGATCCCAAAGACGGCCTGGTGGCCGGAGACCACGATCAACGTGGCCCCGGGGACGACGCGCGCCGTCGAGTTCGTGGCGGACGCTCCCGGCGACTGGATCCTGCACTGCCACAAGACCCACCACGCGATGAACGCCATGAACCATGGGATCCCCAACATGATCGGCATCGACCGGGGGACCGTGGAGAAGAGCATCGGCTCGCTCATCCCCGGCTACATGGCGATGGGCTCTGACGGCATGGCCGAGCACGCCACGCACGCCGAGCACCTGAAGGGCGTGAAGAACACGTTGCCGATGATGACGGGCACGGGTCCCTTCGGGAACATCGAGATGGGCGGGATGTTCACGATCGTGAAGATCCGCGAAGGCATCACGAGCTACGACGACCCGGGCTGGTACGACTATCCCAAGGGCACCGTCGCCTGGAAGGTGGACGGTCCGCCCGATGAAGCGGACTCGAAGGCGCTCGAGCACCATTGATCGAACGCGAGGCGGGCGGCCGTCGACGAAGGGACGCTGCACTACTCCTTCCGCCCGAAGTCAATGGACAATGGAGCCCATTGACCGAAGGAGCCCCGCCATGCTCGCAGCCCTGACCATCGCCTTCCTGGCATCGGCCCCGTCGGCCACGGAATTCCCGGGCGCACAGCCACAGCTCGCGTCGGCCGGCCGGAAGGTGGGCCTGGCCTTCGGCGAGGACCGCTCGATCTTCTTCGCGGGATCCGGGGATGGGGGCCGGACGTTCTCGGCACCGGTCCGGGTGCCCAGCCAGGGGCGTCTGGCCCTCGGCCGGCACCGGGGTCCGCGCGTCGCCCTGACCGGGCGGGCGGTGGTGGTCACGGCGATCCTGGCCGCGGGACGGGACGACGGCGATCTGTGGGCCTGGCGCTCGACGGATGACGGCCGCACCTGGTCGGCCCCGGCGCGCCTGAACGCCGCCGCGACCTCGGCCCGCGAGGGCCTGCATGGAATGGCCGCGGGCGGGGACACGGTGGCCGTGGCCTGGCTCGACCTGCGCGCGCCCGGGACCCGCATCTACGCGGCGGTCTCGCGCGACGGCGGGGCCACCTGGTCCGAGGACCGGCTCGCCTACCAATCCCCCTCGGGAACGGTCTGCCAATGCTGCCATCCCTCGGTCGCCGTGTCGGCCAAGGGGGAGATCGCGGTCATGTTCCGGAACTCGGTCGAGGGCGCCCGCGACCTCTATGTGACCCGTTCCCGCGACGGCGGCCGGACGTTCGAGCCGGCGGTCAAGCTGGGGAGCGGCACCTGGAAGCTCGAGGCCTGTCCGATGGACGGCGGCGGCTTGGCGATCGACCAGCGAGGGGCGGCGGTCACCGTCTGGCGGCGCGAGACGGACGTGTTCCTGGCCACGCCCGGCCGGCCCGAGGAGCGCCTGGCCACCGGCCACGACCCCGTGATCGCGGTCGGAGGCGACGGCGGGTGGTCGGTGGCGTGGCGGGGCGAGGAAGGGCTGCTGATCAGGGACGCGAAGCACGCGGCCCCGCGCCTCCTGGCCGAAGGAGGCCAGGCGCCGGCCCTGCTCGCCCTGCCCGACGGGTCGCTGC
>WNFT01003130.1_pt1 | contig 18613 bp, 13 predicted proteins | sample 5400191 | NCBI WGS metagenome assembly WNFT01 (sample SAMN13153359, study PRJNA577476) | soil metagenome | isolation source: 80 cm saprolite under Madrone tree | place: USA:California | collected 2016-06-14 | reverse complement strand
AAAGAAGGTGGCCGACGTAATTATCCAGGCGCGTGATCGCCAGCTCTACTCCGCCATTACCGACTGTGGTGCCGGTGGTTTCTCCTCTGCGATTGGCGAGATGGCAGCAGATACGGGCGCTCGTGTAGAACTGGAGCACGCCCCACTCAAATACCAGGGATTAGCCCCCTGGGAAATCTGGCTCTCCGAGGCGCAGGAACGCATGGTGCTGGCCGTTCCGCCTGAACACCTTGATGCGTTGTTGGATATCTGTGCTATCGAGGAGGTCGAAGCCAGCGTCACCGGCACATTCACCGGCGATCATCGCCTACTCGTAAGCCACTTTGGACACATCGTCGCCGACCTGGATATGGCTTTCCTACACGACGGAAGACCTGCTAGAAAACTAGAGGCGCTGTGGGTAAGGAGTGATACATTACCTGGTATAGAAGAGGCATCACACGTGGTACCTGTACCGCGTGCAGGTACCACGTGTGATGCCTCTTCTATACTTCTCTCCCTCCTGCGACATCCCACTATCGCCTCCAAAGAAGCGGTCATACGTCGTTATGACCACGAGGTACAGGGGGCTACCGTCCTTAAACCACTGGTAGGGAAAGCAGGTAATGGGCCTGGTGATGCAGCCGTGCTCCAGCCCATCCTTGAAGAGCAAACCGGCGCGGGTATCGTCTTATCTAACGGCCTCAATCCGCTCTACGGCGAAATCGACCCCTATCATATGGCCGTGAATGCCGTTGACGAAGCGTTGCGCAACCTGGCAGCCGTTGGTGGCGATATCGAACGCGCCGCCATTCTCGATAACTTTTGCTGGGGCAATCCAACCGACCCTACGCAGTTGGGCATGCTTGTAAGAGCCGTCAAAGGCTGCTATGATGCCGCCGCCGGTTTTGGAACGCCTTTCATCTCTGGCAAGGATAGTCTCAACAACGAATATCGCTCCGCTGGAGAACGCCTGCCTGTGATCCCGACCTTGCTCATTTCTGCCGTCGGTGTGATCGATGATGCCTCCCAGACAGTCGATATGTCGCTGAAACATCCTGGCAATCTGCTCTATCAAATTGGCATTACCCGCAACGAATTGGCGGGATCACATTATGCTGAGATAGTGGCACCCGCAAGGGATGCCATGCCCCATGTAGATATCGAAACCGCGCGTACCACTATGAAAGCCCTGGGTTCAGCCATACGTAAGGGTCTGGTGCAGGCCTGCCATGATCTTTCTGAAGGTGGGTTGGCTGTTGCTGCCGCCGAAATGTCGCTTGCCGGATTGCTCGGAATGGCCATTGATATAGGATTGGTACCTTTCGTAGGGGCCCGATCTATCGCGCCCCAGGAGTGGGATGGCGAACTAACCCCTGGGGACACAGGTGCCCAGGACGAACTCAACACCATCCTGCTTTTCAGCGAATCGGCCTCGCGCTTCCTGGTAGAGATAGCACCCGAGCATCAATACGCTTTTGAGTCAATCTTGCGCACGCATGGAGTGCAAGATTTTGCCTTTATTGGCACAGTCAGCGAGACGGAACGCCTGGTAGTGCGAAACCGCCAGCAGGTGCTCATTGATATCCCTGTGAGCGAACTGCAAGAGGCGTGGAGAGGAGAGGTGGGTGAGCATGCTTGACCCACGTGCCCTTGTGCTGCGTGCCCCGGGCATCAACTGCGATCGCGAGACCGCCTATGCATGCCGCCTGGTTGGTTTTGAGACTGACCTGCTGCACATAAACCAGCTGCTCAAGGCACCGCAACGCCTGCTTGACTACCATTTTCTGGTTATTCCCGGTGGATTTTCCTATGGTGACGACCTCGGTGCAGGAACGCTGCTGGCAAAAAACCTGGTCATACACCTGGGCAGCCAATTACAGCAGTTTATCGATGAAGGTCGCCTTATACTGGGTATTTGTAATGGCTTTCAAACACTTGTGCGCGCTGGACTCTTACCCGCTATGAAAAACTGGTCGTTTGATGCCTCTCACATTCCGGTTACGAGCCTCACCGATAACGCTTCGGCCCAATTCGAATGCCGTTGGATCATGTTATCTGCGCTGCCAGGCCCGTGCATCTTCACAAAGGGCATAGATCAGCATATAGAACTGCCGGTTGCACATGGTGAAGGACGCTTCGTATTAGCTGATGCTGCGTTGTTGTCTACATTACAAGCTAACGGACAGATACCATTAGTGTATACTATGAATGCGCGGCAGATATCACCCTCGTCTGCCGCGTCCCTTTTTCCCTATCCTGGCAATCCTAACGGCTCCATAGGTAATATCGCAGGTGTATGCAACGCACAAGGCAACGTATTTGGCCTGATGCCTCATCCTGAACGCTACGTCCACGCTCTCCAACATCCACAACGCCGGGGCACCCGGGCACAGGGCGACGGGCTGCTAATCTTCAGGAACGCTTTTGCACATGCAAAGAAAATGGACGCGCTAAATCGAGCCTCTACCACCTATGCCTCCAGCGGCGTTGACATCGCAGCAGCCGATTCCGCCAAAGAACTCATGAAGGAGGCGGTACAAGCAACGCAAGGGCCGGAGGTTCTGGCCGGAATGGGCGCATTTGCAGGCATCTTTAATCCTGGCGACTTACAGCAGATGCGCCAACCCGCACTTGTGGCCTCGACAGATGGTGTCGGCACAAAGACGCTGATTGCAGCCCAGGCAGGACGCTTCGATACCATCGGCTATGATCTTGTCAACCACTCGGTCAATGACCTGCTGACGCAGGGAGCCAGGCCGCTTTTCTTCATGGACTACCTGGCAATGGGAAAACTCGATCCGGTGGTAGCTGCAACGATTGTCACGAGTGTCGCCGCGGCCTGCCGGGAAGTGGGATGTGCTCTGCTGGGAGGCGAAACAGCGGAAATGCCAGGTGTCTACTTGCCGGGAGCCTTTGACCTGGCAGGCACCGTCGTTGGCGTTATCGAACAAGATGCAATCACCGGCAGTGGGCAGAGCATATCTATGGGCGATATCTTGCTAGGACTGCCCTCGAGCGGTCTGCACACTAACGGTTACTCACTTGCTCGCCGTGTCTTTGCTCCGTATTCATTGGATACAGTATTTCCAGAGTTTGGTGAGCCGTTAGCCGATGCTTTATTGAGGCCCCATCGCTGCTACCTGCGCGAGATCCAGGCATTGCTCGAAAATCCAGGTATACATATTAAGGGCATGGCTCATATTACCGGCGGGGGCTTTGAAGGCAATATAGCGCGTGTTTTGCCTGCTGGTATGCAGGCTGTAATCGAAACTGATGCGTGGAGTATCCCACCTATCTTCGAATTGCTTGGCCGCCTGGGACAGGTGCCGCGCAAAGAGATGTATCACACATTAAATATGGGTGTGGGCATGGTGCTTATCGTTTCACCAGAAGCAGCAATGCATGCCCGGCGCGTACTCCCCGAACTGCTCACCGTCGGGTATATCACACAAGGCGAAGGAGTAGTTTTTAAAGGGCGGGCCTGCCGAGCCGTCGTATAGTAGGGACAGGGCTTGCCCCTGTCCTGGCTTGGCTTGTAGGTGTCTGCTCGGATGGTGGGTGGGACGTCGTATAGTAGGGACAGGGCTTGCCCCTGTCCTGGCTGTGATTTGAAAGGAAGCAAAATGGTGGACAAACCCACCTTCGGCCCTTTACTGGCCGAAGGCAAAACCAAAATGATATATGCCTATCCAGGTAATGAAAACCTGGCCTACATGGTCAGCAAAGATCAAATCACTGCAGGCGATGGCGCGCGCCGTAATGAAATCGCCGGTAAGTCGCGTTGGAGCACCATCACAACAGCTAATGTCTTTCGCCTGCTGAACAATGAAGAGATTGCCACGCATTTCGTCGAACAGCTCAACGACGTAACCCTGCTCGTGCGACGGTGTTATATGTTGCCCATCGAGCAGGTGATGAGACGCATTGCCACAGGTTCCTACCTCAAACGCCATCCTGAAGTAAGCGAAGGCACGCGCTTTGACCCGGTGCTGGTAGAGACCTTTCTCAAAGACGATGCCCGTCATGACCCCCAAATCTGGGAAGATGATATCATCGAGATGGGCCTGGCAGGCCCACAGGAGATCGAATGGATGGCAGCCCAGGGACGCCGCGTCTTCGAAACGTTGGAACGCGCCTGGGCCACTATAGACGTGACGCTCGTCGATCTTAAAATCGAATTTGGCCGTGACGCCCAGGAGCACCTGCTGGTGGCCGACGTAATCGATAATGATAGCTGGCGACTCTGGCCCGGCGGCGACAAAAACCGCATGCTGGACAAGCAAGTCTATCGCAACCTGAAAGAAGTAACCCCACAAGATCTCCAGGATGTTGCCGACCGCTACGCCCTGGTAGCAGATCTGACAGGGAAATTGAAACTTGCAGAGCTGTGTTGAGAATGCCGGTCCGTTTGTCGTCGGACCGTGGCGCGGTCAATATGACGCCATCGCCATCGCCCACAATGGCAACCTGATAAATGGTGCAGCCTTGCGTGAACAACTGCCACAGCAGTTCCTGCACTCTACTACCGATAGTGAAGCTATTGCCTTGCTCCTTTTGCACGCAGAGGGCATTACCCTGCGCGAGCGCATGATCGCGACCTTTCCCCTGCTGCGCGGGGCATACAGTCTTGTGATCCTGGCAGAAGGCAAACTGTATGCTATGCGCGATCCCTGGGGCATGCGTCCACTGTGCCTGGGCCGCATTGGCGAAAACTGGATTGTAGCCTCCGAATCGTGCGCCCTGGATCGCCTCGGCGCGACTTTCGTACGCGAAGTTGAGCCGGGAGAGTTAATCACCATCGATGAACACGGCATGCATTCTGAGATACTCGTGCGCATGCCGCGCCACGCGCTCTGTGTATTTGAATATATCTATTTCTCAGACGCCACCAGCCAGTTAAATGGCAGGTATGTCTACACTGTGCGCGAGGCATTAGGGCGCGAACTGGCCAGGGAACATCCTGTAGAAGCCGACCTCGTGGTACCGGTGCCTGACTCTTCTATCCCAGCAGCATTAGGCTATGCTGCTGCATCCGGTATACCTTATGGGCAAGCAATCATTAAAAACCGCTACAGCGACCGTACGTTTATCAAACCTGACCAGCGCTTGCGCCAGTTAGAGGTAGACCTCAAATTCAACATCGTCAAACCGAAGGTTGAAGGCATGCGCCTGGTGGTAGTGGATGACTCAATTGTGCGTGGCAATACCACGAAACGCCTGGTAGCAGCTCTGCGGCATCAAGGGGCAAGCGAAATCCACCTGCGTTCTAGCTCACCACCCCTGCGCCATCCCTGCTATTTCGGCATCGACATCCCGCAGGAAGAAGAGCTGGTTGCTGCCGGTCGTACAGTAGCCGAAGTTGCAGCATATATCGGCGTGGATAGTCTTGGCTACCTCAGTACGACCGGCCTTGCTAGAGCTATAGCCTCAGCAGAGGGAGAAAGGCTGCTCGAAGACGTTGCTGCTGGTGCAAAATTGCATGCCGAGTATTGCTACGGGTGCATGCAAAAACAGGGTTGGCCGTTCGATCCTCGCACAGAAACTGCACAAGCTGCGCAATTTATCATGCCCCAAAAACGCGACACACTGATGAGGACACTATGAGTTATGCCCAGGAGGTAGATTAATGCGGGTGCTGGTCATTGGTTCAGGAGCGCGCGAACATGCCCTGGTCTGGAAGCTAACACAGAGCCAGCGTGTGACAACTATTTACGCCGCGCCTGGCAATCCTGGCATGCTTGCATATGCTGAGTGTGTACCACTCGCTGTCGACCAGTTTGCGCAACTGGCGGATTTTGCCGAGCGCAACCAGGTTGATCTCACGGTCGTCGGGCCAGAAGTGCCCCTGGTAGATGGCATCGCCGACGTATTCCGCGAACGCGGGCTGCACATCTTTGGCCCGGGAGCGACAGGCGCAGCATTAGAGGGCAGCAAAGCCTTTGCCAAGCAACTCATGACAGAGGCAGGCATCCCCACTGCACAACATTGCACCTTTACTCAAGCAAGAGAAGCATTCGCCTATCTTGAGGAGCATGGTGCCCCGGTCGTCGTCAAAGCTGACGGTAATGCGGCAGGCAAAGGGGCGATTGTAGCATTAGATATGCCAACTGCTCACGCCGCTGTTCAGCAGATGATGGTCGAGCGTGTATTCGGTGAGGCAGGCGATACTGTGGTAATCGAAGACTACCTGCAAGGTGACGAGATCGGCTCGACCGTCATCTGCAAGGGAACACATTACTTGCCCTTAACTCTGACCCAGGATCACAAACGCGCACTGGATGGCGATCAAGGTTTGAATACCGGCGGCATGGGAGTATTCACTCCCTTGCCCTTTGTTGAAAAATCCACTGAAAAGGAAATATTCAGGAATATTGTCGCCGCTACGCTCCAGGCTCTCAAGGTGCGCGGCATAGCCTTCTCCGGCGTGCTCTACTCAAACATCATGCTTACCGGACGTGGTCCCATGGTGCTCGAGCACAATACCCGCTTTGGCGATCCCGAAACCCAGGCCTTGATGTTGCTCATGCGAGAAGACCTGCTTAACGTGCTCGCGTTTGCAGATACCCTCCCTGTGAAACTCGATACCCTATGGCATCCCGGCTACGCAGTGAGTATCACCCTGGCATCAGGAGGCTACCCCGGGAAATATCAAACCGGTATCCCCATTAAGGGAGTTGAGGAAGCCAATCGTCTAGATGAAGTACAGGTCTTTCACGCAGGCACAGCTCTGCAAGACGGAAAACTGGTAACCGCAGGCGGTCGTGTGCTCAGCGTAGCAGCCCATGGAGCAACACTCCAAGATGCGGTAGCGCGAGCCTACGACGCCGCGTCGCGCATTTCATTCGCAGGTATGCATTACCGTCGTGATATTGCCCATCGTGGGTTAAGAGGATAGAATCATGCCAGCACAAGTCATCATCATCATGGGCAGCAAAGCCGACCTGGCCCACGCGCAAGCCGTGGCCAAAACACTCAAAGCCCTGGAAATCAGCTGCCAGATGCGTGTCTGCTCAGCGCACAAGGCAACCCGGCGTCTATTACAGCTGTTGCAAGAATACGAGCAAACCGGCCCATTGGTATACATTACTATCGCGGGTCGCTCAAACGCCCTATCGGCAGTCGTCGATGCCAATACGCGCTATCCCGTCATCGCCTGCCCGCCCTACAGCGACCGTTTTGGCGGCATGGATATCCTCTCATCGCTCAGATTGCCCTCTGGTATCGCCTCGCCCACCATTCTGGAACCAGAGGGAGCTGCTCTACTCACAGCCAAAATGCTGGCACTCTCAGACCCACAACTGGCGCAGCGTTTGGACAACTACAGACAACGCTTTACTACCGAACTGGAACAGGCAGATGAAGAGGTACAGCAACTGTGAGCAGTAGCGAACACGACACTCAAAACTCACCACTACGCCTCGGTATCCTGATCTCAGGCTCAGGCACTAATCTGCAAGCCCTCATCAACGCCATCGAAAGCAACCGGCTCCCAGGAGTCGAAATCGCGCTGGTTGTCAGCAACAAAGCCGGCGCTCACGGACTGCAACGTGCACTCAAGCATAACATCCCAGCCATATTTTTACCCTGGAGTCGACGAAACGTAGGGACACAAGGTACTGCGCCCGGCGAGATGAGGATTGCAGGAACGCAATACACTGCGTCCAATAGCGGGATGGCAGAAAGTGAAGCCCGGCTCACTGCCCTCTTGCATCTATTTCAGATCGACCTTATCGTGCTGGCTGGCTGGATGCGTATCCTGAGCGCTGCCTTCCTCGAACAGTTCCCGCAGCGTATCATCAACATCCACCCCGCGCTTTTACCCGGTGATGGCACGGGAAGCACCTATATCACAAGCGACGGCACACAAATACCAGTCTTTCGCGGACTGCACGCAGTCAAGCAAGCCCTCGACGCTGGCGTGAAAGTCACAGGAAGCTGTGTGCATTATGTGACACCGGAGGTGGATGCCGGGCCTGTCATATGCAGGGAAGAGGTGACGATTGAGGAGGGGGATACAGAGGAGACGCTGCACGAGCGGTTGAAGATGGTGGAGCACCGGTTGATTGTGGAGGCGGTGAGGATCTGTAGGGCGAACGAGCGGACTTAAGCCACCCCAGCAGGGCGGGGGCTTGCCCCCAATACATTTTAAAGAAGAGACCATCGCGCTTTGTCATCCTGAGCCCAGCGAAGGATCTTTGTCCGGCGAGGGATCCTTCGCGGAGTTTACCCTGAGCGAAGCGAATGGGCTCAGGATGACACTCCTGAAGCGGCTTCGTTTGACGCGCAACTCGTCTTCTTTGAAATGTATTGGGGGCAAGCCCCCAGGTACACGATCCCACGGGTTGCGCAATGAGCTATACATTCTGCTGAAGTGGCTTCGTAGGCCAGTTCAATCCTCTCGCTATCGGCATATAATACCTGTTCCGAGCGCTGTCCAGGTTATGATAGGCGTTCCACGGAAGGGGCCTCTGTAGGTGCGACAACCCTCTTCTCTGGAGACGGAACGGGCGAGAGGCGTGTGCTCAGCCAGTAGTTGAACAGTGCGAGAGCGGCGAAGGCTGCCCCCACGAGACAGAGGAGGGTGATCGATCCATGTGTCAGGGTCAGAACGAGGCTGCCAACGCCTGACCCGGCGGCGATGCCCAGGTAAGCAATAGAACTACTCAAGGCGAGGATAACAGCAGGAAGCCCTGCCCTCTCAGATGCTTCCTCTCTTCTTGCGGATCTTTGCCTTGACCAGACGTGAGCGGGAACTGACCTCATTCGTCTTGCAGGGCCTTTCGACCGCGGAGATTGCGGCAGAACTCCATATTTCATCATATACCGTTCAGGAACATTTGAGAGCTATTTTTGCCAAAGTGGGGGTAGGGAGCCGTCGTGAACTCGTAGCACGGCTACATATGTCATGAATAGACACATGTGCAGCAGAAAATCAAAAACAAGAGGGGCAGCCGCTCCTGAACCGCTTCCGTGCGCGCCTATGGGCTTCGCCCCCTTGCCAGGGTGTAATTAGCCCTGTTTACGCACTCTCAGGAACAAGACTGCGAATAATAGGTAAAATAGAGGCATTGGCATCGCTGTTCCATTGACGATATTCATTGACCTTAACCAATACACCGTTTGCCAGTGTGTCATCGGCAGCAAGCCTTCTTACTAGCTCGCGCTGCTGTTCCATTTTCAACGCCACCCAACCTAGACCGTGGCGCTCTATAAACTCCAGGTTGCCTTTTTCCTGGCCAGGAATGTAGGTTGTAGCAATGAAAGGTTTGCCCAAAACTCCAGCCTCGAAGAGCACATTCGGGCCTGCCTTCCCCATCACAATATCGGCTGCAGCCATATACGGCGCAATCTCCCTGGTTAATGGTAGGACGTATAGATTCTTCGTCCCTTTGAAACGCCTGAGCAGTGCATGGTTCGTTCCCGTGGCAAGGATCACTTGAACTCCCTCGTGCGCTGCTAATAGATGCTCCGTACTGCGCCAGAAATTCGCGGCGCCATCACCGCCGCCCTGTAGAAAGATCGTGAAGCGGTCGGGGTCCAGCTTGAGGCGTGTGAGCGTTTCTGCACGGCTAAGCTCACCAGTGCGATAGAATTGACTACGAACAGGCCAGCCAACAAGGTGTAAACGGCCGGGATCGAAACCATTAGCAAGTGCCAGGGCACGAGATTCGCGAGTAGGGGCAAAGGTAGCCTCTGCATCCAGTTCTGAGAACCATGAAGAGTGTATACTGTATGGATCGGAGAACAACATGACGAATGGGATATCAGGCGAGTATTTCTCAAGTACGAGCTTCGCAGCGTGTGAAATAAGCGAATGGGTGGTTATTACCAGGCTGGGCTGGATCAGATCCAGGGCACGTTTGAGTCTACTCTCAATCAAGGGCACAAACAATCGTTGAGACGAGCGTGCCTGCCCGGGGCGGTCGGATAAGTGAAACGCCATTGAATATAGCCAAAGAGCGTGCTGGCCTACAAAGCGATAGCCGTAACCAAAAAGATTGGGAAGCAGATTAAGGATAGTTATAGCATAATCAAGTTCAAGCTGGTCGCGCAGGGCTTCGGCCAGGCTTATATGGCCGCCGCCTGTTTGGCCGGCGAGGATAAGGATATGGGGTCGGTTGGACATGCGCTTTCTCTTCTCCTTAATAATTAAAAGCCAATAGTTGTACTTATGTTTAAAGACGTTCCAGGTTCCAAATTTCCACAAATTTCCGCCTCTAAAAGAATATACAAACGAGAACTTTTGTTCTATAATATCAATTAGGAAACTGAACCTACCAGCTAAGACTGGCTAAGAAAGAGATATTTATCAATGCTCCGAGACGTAATGCGCGAAACATGGGAGTATCAACAGATGCCCCATGAGGGACACGAAGAGGAACTCCCACAGGGATTGCAGCAGGCATTTTTGCAAGGGTTGCATCAAGCGCACAAAGAAGTACTTCAAGAACTACGCCAGACGTTTTTGAAGATTGTGCGCATACGTTTCCCCAATGTAGTACGCCTGGCGAAAAAACAAACGGTCGGCATAGAAGATTCGGCAATTTTGCGCGATGTGATCGTCAAAATGAGCATCGCACAGACCGCCGAAGAGGCTGTCATGTACCTGCTGGAAGTGGATGAAGACGAAGAAGAGGACTGAGGCCTGGCAGGTCAGTCTACTCCCCCAACAGAATCTTTAAATCTGCGGTCAACTGCTTAGGATCGAAGGCATTATCGAACAGGACCCGCTCGCGTCCCTGCTTGTCGATTACATAGATAGCGGAAGAGTGCGAGACTACCCCTGCGCTGGTAGCCGCCTGGGCATCGACACTATATGATGCCCACACAGGTGCCAGCTGATCGTGAGTGCCAATTAAGAAATGGAAGTAATTCCCTAGTTTATGAACACTGTCGAAGTTTTGTGCAGCGGCAGCAGTATCACCTTTAGGATCCATACTAACGGCCAGAACTGTGACACTCCCGGCATTTTTACCAAGACTTTGCATAGCTGTATGTAGTTTATCGGCCGTCAGAGGACACACATCGGGGCAATGTGTATAGAGGAAAGTCAGCACAACAGGCTTGCCTTTGAAGCCTGAGAGTGAAATCGGCTTACCAGACTGGTCCTTCAGGCGAAAATCAGGAGCGGCTACACTGCCAAGATCCGTTCCCTGGAGCCCCGACTGGTTTGCATTCGTATTGTTACCAGTAGTCCCCCCTATACCGTTGTGCAGACTCAGCAGAGCCACAATCAACACAACGAGTAGTGCAAGGGTTATAACTGATAGACGTGAAGCCAAACGCCAGCTCATACCCATAGTCTGCCCTTAATGTATGACTCGATCCACTACCATAGCTGCAAAGATCATAGCAAGATAACAGTTAGAATACCAGAACAGCGTGCGTGCCCACTTCTTCGATTTGTCGCGCAGCAAGCGTATCGACATATATAACAATATACCACCAAGGACAACCGCAGCCACCAGGTAAATGTAGCCCATTGCATGCATCGCGAACAGGATCAGCGTCACGGCCAGCAGTAGAAGCGAATAAAGGAAAATCTGCTTGCGCGTCTCTCTCTCTCCTAAAACCACGGGCATCATTGGAATGCTGGCCTTCTCGTAGTCTTTCTGAATGAGCAAGGAGAGTGCCCAGAAGTGCGGTGGCGTCCAGTAAAAGATAAGAGCAAAGAGCCAGATGGCCGGTAGGGTGAGTGTATGCGTTACCGCCGCCCAACCCACCAGTACAGGTACAGCTCCAGCAGCTCCGCCGATTACAATATTCTGAGCGGAGGTGCGTTTCAGCCACAGGGTATATACGAACACGTAGAAAAGGATGGCCGAGCATGCTAGAATCGCGCTGAGCAGGTTAACAAATAGCGACAAAACGACGAAGGCCCCAACTCCTAAGACAATACCAAAGATCAAAGCCTGAGTGGGCTGCACTCTGCCGGCAGGCAATGAACGCCGCTGGGTACGACCCATGATCTGATCGATGTCACGGTCGATGTAGCAGTTAATACAGTTTGCGCTGCCAGCCGCCATCGCTCCGCCCAGCAATGTTGCGAGTACCAGGCCCAGCGGTGGTAAACCCCGCTGAGCGATTGCCATAGCAGCGAGCGTTGTACCAAGCAGCAGTACCGTCACGTGTGGCTTCATCAAATCGACATAGTTGGCGATAGTCTGCCTGATCGGCCCTACTTCTTTCTTCTCCGCTACCAGCTCTTCTAGCGCTTCTCCCTGAGGCGCTGCCCGCAATTGACGGGCTGCGAGCACTGCGAGGAGCACCAGGCAGCCCCACACGGCAGTAGCAAGGGCCAGGTGCAGCCCTGCCACAAAGTCGGGCCGCTTCAAGAGCACAATCAGGCCACCGACAGAAGACTGCGCCACAAACAGCACACCGGCTACCAGCGCAACCCAGGCCTGGCCGGGTGCGACTTTACGCCTGCGCAAGGCAGATATCAATGTCCAGATGAGCACCAATCCGACAAACGCAGCAACCAGTCGATGGAAACTATTTATATCCGCGAGGTGGTATTGTATAGCCCATTGCGGTGGTGTACCGCACAGGGGCCAACCAGGGCAAGCAAGGGTTGCGCTGCTGCCTACCACGTAGGAGCCACTGAGCATCAGTCCATAGACCAGCAGGGCATTCGTGATGGCCAGGCGTACAAATTTACGCGTCTTGTCAGGATGTTCTTTGCTGGGTTTGGCTTTGCCTGACATTACCGCTACTGTGATCACCATGGCGAAGATTGCCAGCGCCGTGCCAAGATGCGCCGTGATGATCTCCGGTGGCAGTTTCCACAGCACGGTGAGGCCGCCCAGCACGATCTGTATCACCAGCAAAACAGGTAATATCAGCGACGGTATCAATATCTGCCGCTCTTTACGTACCCAGACCAGGACGCTGATCACCAGGGCAATAATTAGAACACTGACTATCGAGGCGGCATAACGGTGGAATTCTTCAAGCAGCGCATGTAGCCCCGCCAGGGCAAATGCTTGTCCGAAGCATAGCGGCCAGTCGGGACAGCTCAGACCGGAGTCAGAGACACGTACCGTGCCTCCAAGTGCAATCAGAAAATATGTGAAGCCAACCGTTACCCAGGCGATGCGACGTACTATTTTCATCGGATCTTACTATCCTTCTTGGTCAGATAAATATTGTGGCTCGTTTAATTTTCATTGACAGCCCTGATACTGTCCTTGCAAGGAGCAAGACATGCCTTACAGTTACCTGAACGAATAGCATGTGCAGCTTATGCTAACCAGTCATCGCGAGAGCCAACTCTTGATCGTACGCGTAACCAGGTCTGCCGCGTCATGCTGCACGAAATGGCCTGCGCCAGGGATGGTGACGATGGTCAGATCTTTTTCCACCCACTCCCACGTGTTGTTAAGCCCGCTGGCCAGCAACTCTTGATCCTCCAGGCCATGAATCACCAGCACGGATGCCTGTACCTTGTCGACCGGCGTGAAAGATTCCGTGTAAGGTTCCCGCGGAAAGTTCTGTTTGTAGTAATTCAGCATAGCCTCCAGATCGGACCGCTGCAAAGCCTGGAGGTGTTTTTCTTTCTGTACGGAATCTGGCAGCCACTGGCTGATAGTCAACTCAAGGGTCAGGCTCAGGTGCGCTCCTTCTAGCTGGAAGTCTCGTGCATACTGGCTGTTCTGCCTTTGCTGCGGGTTGTGAACCAGTTCGTGGATGAAACCGTGCGGATGTGGCTGAGCGAGCAGGATCAACTTATCCGTCATAACGGGCAGGCGGCGCGCGAACTGCCAGGCAATCGCGCCACCCCAATCGTGACCGGTGATGATGGCCTTCTCCTGGCCAAGGTGTTGAATGACCGCCTGCACATCACCAACGAGCAGGCGCATAGTATAGTTTTCGACCCCTTGGGGCTTGTCGCTCAGGTTGTAGCCTCGCAGATCCATGGCGACGACCTGGTAGTCCGGGGCCAGGGCTTCCATCTGGTGGTGCCAGGTGTACCAGTAGTCGGGGAAGCCATGAATCATAACCACCAGCGGACCGTTGCCCAGGCTTGCGTAATGGATCTTTACACCGTGGCTGTCAGCATAGCCATGCTCTACACGAGCTTCGAGGTCCGGTTCTACTCCATTGTTAAGTGAATGTTCCAATGTCAGTTCCTTTCTTTCGTTTCGTCGCTCTGCCTCTTGACCCTTGCTATAGTATCTAACGAGAGGACACTTTTGTGCGAAAGGTCGCGGCATGGCAAACATAGGACTCGATTTCTGGCTCACACAATGGAACTGGGAGCCATCAATACTCATCGGTACGCTGCTCATTGTAGGACTTTATCTTTGTGCAATAGGGCCACTGCGTAGACGATATTACCCCGACGAGCAGGTCAAAACCGGGCAAACCGTCTCTTTTCTGCTGGGTATGCTATTTATGTTCCTGGCGCTTGTCTCGCCGCTGGATGAACTGGGCGACTCCTACCTGTTCAGCGCTCACATGGTGCAACACCTGGTCCTCACCATCGTTGGGCCACCGCTGCTCGTGATTGGTACACCAGCATGGTTTTTAAAGCCAATAGTGCGCAATAAGGTCGCATTTCGCATCGCGAAAGCGCTGACGTACCCTGCTGTCGCATTCGTACTCTACAACGCCGATTTCTGGCTCTGGCATGCACCTCCATTATATAACGCAACACTTGAGAACCAGAATATTCACATCCTGGAGCATCTCACCTTCATCGCCTTTGGCATACTGAACTGGTGGCCAATCTTCAGCCCATCAAAAGACCTGCCGCGCCTCTCCATTGGGGGGCAGGTATTGTATCTCTTCCTTAGTGGCATGCCTTCTGTTTTGTTAGGCGCGGGTTTGACGTTCTCCCCACCTCTCTACGCTCCCTACATTGCTGCGCCGCGTGTATGGGGCATTTCCGTAGCAACAGATCAGCAATTGGGCGGACTGATCATGTGGGTACCGGTGAGCATTGCTTACATCGTTATCATGAGCATACTTTTCATCCGCTGGATGCAGCAGCAAGAGGCAAAACAATTGGCCCAGGAGTCAGAAGAGTACGAACAACAGGATGCGGAAGACGGAGCGGGTACTACACCTTCCTCATCCATGTTATAATGCCCGCAGAATTTCCACTTTCCCACTACAGAGGGGGAATAACGAAGTGGGAGATAGCACGCTCGCGAATTTTGTGCTCGCTGGGAAGGCTGTATTAACATGCTCATTACACGCATCGAATTAGAGAATATCAAAAGCTATCGTGAAGCCAGAGTAGATTTTCGTCACGGCACAACTGCTATCGGCGGGCCAAATGGCGCCGGCAAAACAACCCTCCTCGAAGCCATCGGTTTCGCCCTTTTCGATTATCTTTCCTATAACCAGTCACAATTCGTGCGCGAAGGCGAAAAGTATGGGCGCGTAACGGTGCACCTCATCGGCAGCGATGACCGCCCCTACGAGGTCGAACGACGTTGCGGCACGGGCACAAAATGGGTCGTGTATGATCGTGAAGCAGATTCGCGTGTTGAACAGCATACCGACGTACTGGATAAGCTGCATGAAATCTTTGGTATTGATCGCGAACGACCCCTGGATGTGCTCTTCCGCGATGCCCTGGGGGTACCACAAGGCACGTTTACCTCCATCTTCCTGGAGGCTCCCCGCATACGCAAACAAAAATTTGATGCCCTGCTGCAAATCGAAGATTATAGGATCGCTGCTGATTACTTGCTAGACACGCAGAAAGTCTACCAGGAGCTGATTCAAGCACAAAAAAGCGAAATCCAACGCCTCGAAATCGAGACGCGCACCCTGGAAGAGTGGCGTACAGACCTGAAAAATGCGCGCCTGGACGATCAACAGAAAAAAGAGCAAAACGTGCTAGTCATCCAGCGGCTCACAATATGCAAAGAACGTTTTGAAATTTTGAAGCGACATCGCGACCACCTGAGAAAGTGCGAGTCACAGTTCGCACAGAACAGGACAAAGCATACTGCGTCTCAAGAGCTTTTGCAGAGTAGCCAGAAACAGTTAAATGATGCTCAAACTGCCGGGCAAGCGGTGGAGGACAGCCGGGCTGATTATGAACGATATTTGCAGGCAGACGAAACCTTGAAGCGACTACGCCAGGACGAACGCAAGCGTAACGCACTGCATAAGCAGCAATCTGACTTGCACGGTACACGAGCAACCCATCGCGCGCATATCAGCAACTTGCAAAACAGGCTGGACGAGGTTACTACAGCCCGTCAACGGCTGGTGGATCTTCTGCCACTGGTTGAGCAGCAGTATGAATTAGAGAAGCAGAGAGAAGTCCTGTCACAACAGGTTACCCAGTACGAGGGATTGCGCAAGGAAGCACAACGAATCGCGCAACAGCACACAAATTGCCTCCAGCAGCAAGAAACCCTCCAGCAGCGTATTGCTGCAATCGAACCGCTGCAACCGCTGGCCGGGCAATTGACGGAGCGCGTCGAGAAGTTAGCGCGGCTGCAGGCCAGGGTGCGCGAGCGAGGTTCTAAGCGTTTGCAATATGAGGAGAAGCGCAAACAATTGCAAGAGAAACACGATGAGCGCGAGAAAATCGCGAGCAATCTGCGTAGAGCCGAGGACAACATAGCCAAAATTGAAGAGCATCGTCAGCTAGCAGAAGAACTACCCGCATTAGAGCAACAGCTTGAGCAACTTTCCGCGCAACGACACCGGCTAGAGGGCAATATTGAAAGCGATATAAACTCGCGTAAGCAATCAGCAGGCGGACAATGTCCCTTGCTACATCAGCCGTGCCTGAATATTAAACAACTCGGCATGGTCAGCCTGGAATCCTACTTTGATGGCTTGTTAGTCGAAGAGCGCGCCCAGCTTGCAGGACTCGATCAGCAGTTGGCAGCCGTCAATGACCGCATGTCGAATGTCAAGAAATATGCCGACTGGCTAAGTAAGCTTGGTCAGTATATAGAGAATCGCGATAGTCAAATCGAGCGCATAAGAGCAGTAGCGCTCGATATTACACGCCTGGATCGCGAGGTAGCAGCTTTAGAGGAAGAACTGGAGGAGCTTAAACTTGTTGATCAGCACATCACCAGGGCCAGGTCAGAGCGCGATGAGAGTGAAAAAGCGGATCAGCAGGTACGCGAACTGGAGGGCTTGCGCCAGCAAGTTCAGCAGTTGCAGGCATTAGCTCAGCAGTATGCAGCCGACCTGGAGGAGCGTCAAAAACGTGCCGGTGAACTTAGCGGAAGCGCCCATCAACTGCAAGAGGTTAAGCAACAACTAGATGCACTCAATGATCCTCGCTCACAAAGCAAGACACAACAAGCAATCATTAAGCAAGAGGCGACCTTTCAGCAACAATTGCAAGACGAGCAACAAAAGTTAACGGAGACTGGGCAGCGATTGCAGGATCTGGATCAGCAACTAAGCCTCTATGCTGAGCTTGATATGCAGATCGCCCAGCAAGAGGCTATCCGCCAGCAGTGCGAGCCCAGGTACTCAACTTATTTGAAGAACATAGATACGGCGAAACTTCTTCCCGAGCGTGAGCAGGTGTACCAGCGGGCCTTGCAAAAAGCAGAGCAGGCCGAGCAAGATTTAATCGCCGCCGAGCAAGCATATCGCGAAGCTGAGTCTGCATTCGATGAGCAAGAACTTGTAGCAGTCGAAAATGAAATCAATCAACTCACTGGCGAGTTGGCACGACTGGCTGAGGCCATGAGTAATTTGCAGAACGAAATCAACGAGCTTGAGCGAAAGATTCAGCACGCTGAGGCGCTGCTGCTCGAGTTGGCGGCGGCGGAGAAGGAAAAACAGACGCTCGAGGAACTGCAAAAAATGATCGAGCAGTTCCGCAAGCTAATCAAGGAGGCCGCTCCCCATATACTGAAAGCTATGATGAGCGACATCTCCATTGAAGCGAACCGCATTTTTGGTGAGATCATGGGTGACCGCAGCGCGCAGCTCTCCTGGCAAAACGACTATGAAATTATCTTGCATCGCCAGGGCGTCAATCGTACTTTCGCCCAGTTGAGTGGTGGAGAACAGATGAGCGCTGCGCTCGCGGTGCGCCTCGCGCTGCTCAAAAAGCTCTCCACGCTCAATATCGCATTTTTTGATGAGCCGACGCAGAACATGGATGGGTTGCGCCGTACGAACCTGGCAGAGCAGATCCGGCGCGTGCGTGGTTTCGATCAACTGTTTGTCATCAGCCACGACGACACATTTGAGCAGGGCCTTGACAGCCTGGTTCGCCTGCGCAAGACGGATGGTCAGACGCGGATGCTGACTGAAGACGATGTGATGATAGCAGAGGAGCAGTTGAAAGTACATGCTACATAAAGGCAAACTCCAGGCTGCCCTGAACTTTAAGCGAGGGCAGTTTACCGCCTACGACAGTTCGTTCATCGATCAATTACAAGCATACCGGCACGCGCTCGAAACGCTTTATTTGCGCTATCCGTCGGCTGCACAACTGGAGCATGTGCTCCCGCCAGATGGCAGCGGCATGCCGCCGGCGGGTGCACGTTCCAGTATCGAGTTTGATCGCTGGCTGGTTCAAGCTGAACAGAATCCCTATCACGGGCCATATTTTCCTTTCGGACGCGAGTTTGCCAACCATGAGCACGCACGTCAATGGGCTGAATGCATTGAGGGTATAACGACA
>WNFT01001700.1_pt1 | contig 18618 bp, 16 predicted proteins | sample 5400191 | NCBI WGS metagenome assembly WNFT01 (sample SAMN13153359, study PRJNA577476) | soil metagenome | isolation source: 80 cm saprolite under Madrone tree | place: USA:California | collected 2016-06-14 | reverse complement strand
TAGACGACGGCAGGGGACGGAACGTCAGGGATAGGCGGGAGTTGTGCCTGTACGAGCAAGCTATTTGTTCTCTGTGGGTTAGTATGCCCACTCAGTTTCGGGGGAAGCCCGCATGATTCCCCTAGTTTTCTGCAAAGTTTTTCTTGACTGTTGTTATCCCTGTGGTACACTATAAATTAGGGAAAGCTCTAGCTTCTCTGCAGGAGCCCAAATCCCGCCTTCTTTCTTGGTAGCCAGTTCGGCTCATCCTCGTTCGGAACAACAAAAAAACGTGCCCTTTAGAATCAACCACTTACGAAATGCAAACTTTGTAAGCCCTTTGTTTTAATATTCATGCAAATTGGTGGGGGGTGTACACACCTGCCCCCGGTTGCACACATCCGATCTGAGGCCAGTCTGGAGTCCTTGTCCTTAATCCGTGGCCAAGTGAACCGTCACCACCGCGAGGATTGTTCCTGCAAGCACCACCGCAACCGTCAGTAGGCCAATCGCTAGGTGGCGCCCCAGGATACCAAGCATCATCCTCGCGTCCTGGCGCAAAGCCTGATCCTGCCACCACTTTCGTAGTAGCGCGGCACAACCTGTGACAAGCACGACGCCCGGCATGCCAATGAACAGGATTGCCGCGTCAAGTCGCGTGACGTGCGCCGCCGTCCAGTTAAGGAGGATCCAGCTTGTGCGAGCTGGTTCGTACTGGCGAGGTTGCAGCATGCGAAGCGCCGCCGCTGCCAGCAACAGAGTGGCGGGCAACACAATCAGCCACTCGCAGACGGCAACCAGCGGCAACCGGAACAAGAAGGATTGTTGTTTGTTTATACTCTCCATATTAAGCGACCCCCTGGCTTATTTGATTGGGCGTGGCTCAAAATTCTCCACGAACCCATATGTGAGCAACGCGCCCAAAAGAAGTAAAGAAAGGATGATTTCCGCAACATTCCATATCCGGAGCGACAGAGCAATGTTCAACACAGGCGGCTTCTCCGGCTCGAGCTTCACCGAAAGAACAGATCGTGCGTTTACGGCGAACGCGATTGCTAAAGTTCCCAGAATGAGAATGGGGCTACCGAAGAATTTCAGGCCAGGAGCGTCATACCGCAGGACCGATATCGTAAGGAAATAGATTGGTACGACCAGCAAAAAACCTCCCAGCACAGCCGAAACATCGTTTGAAAAACGAGGAAAAGCCTTCATGTCAATAACTCCCTCGGACAGATCCGGCTGGACTAACCCGCGATGGCGTCCGGCAATGCACCACGGGTGCGTTCGCGCCTGCCGAATTCCTTCACCGCCGCATCCAGGTCGGCGGCGGTAAAGTCCGGCCAGCGCTTTTGCAGGAACACGAACTCCGCGAACGCACATTCCCACAAGAGAAAATCGGAAAGCCGCTGTTCGCCGCCGGTACGAATCAGCAAATCGACTTCCGTCGAACCGCCGCGGTACACCTCCGCCAGCACCGCGCTAAAGGACTCCGGCGAGAGTTCGGTAACTTTGTAATAGCGGCAAGCCGCGTGATAGATGGCCTCGCGCGCGGAATAGTCCACCGCCAGGCGGAGATGCAGGCGCGTGCCCTTCGATGTCGCGGCCTCCGAATCTGCAATGGCTTGGCGGAGCGTGGCTGGCAAACGATCCCTGCGCCCGATCATGCTGAGCCGAACACCTTCCTCGATGCAGTGTGTCGTCTCTGTAAGAAGGTATTCGTGAAGGAGCCGCAAGATCGCATGGACTTCCCCAGCGGGACGTTTCCAATTCGCGGAGGAAAGCGCGAAAAGGGTCAGTGTGTGAATGCCGAGACGAGGCGCTGCTTCGATAACGCGCCGAGCCGCTTCCGCACCGGCGCGATGACCGGCGCAGCGCGGCATACCCCGCGAAGCAGCCCAGCGGCCGTTGCCGTCTGAGATAATGGCCACGTGGAGCCGCGGAGCCTCGGAGATGGCCGGCCCCACGCTGGGAATTTGCCGTACGGTATGTTGCTGCATGAGCATGTTCTTTCTCCGCCGCGGAGGAAGCTTCATAAACTACTCTACAGCGCAAAGTAACCAACTAAAAAATTTTGCCGCTCACCCTTCGCGCGTCGCGCGGATCAGCGCTTCCATATGATTCAGATAGCGCTCCAGCGCCTTCCGCCCCGCGGCCGCCAGGCGATACTCCGTCTTCGGCAACCGCCCGTCGAAAGACTTCGTGCACACGATATAATCGGCTTCTTCCAGTTTGCGGGCGTGAACGCTCAGGTTTCCGTCGGTTGTTTTCAACAGCGCTTTCAGCTCATTGAAGGTGAGCGAGCGGTTGACTGCCAGGGCGCTAACGATGCCCAAGCGAATGCGCTCGTGAATCAGCCGGTCCAGATCCGCCGGCACTGTTTCCCGTGCTGGATTCCGGATTGCTTCCAGCGAAGGCTCGCGCTCGCGAGATCGCTGGACACGTTCCTGATGCGCTGTCGACGATTTAGCCATGCGATCTCCTGCTAGCCTCCAAAATGCCGGGCGATCCACCAGCCGAAGCAGATCTGCACGGCCCCAAAGCCCGCGGCCATGAAGGCATCTCCCCACGCGGCCGGCGCCAAAAGGGCAGCACCCCCAAGCAACATCAGGCACAAACCCATCACCGGCACAATACGCACGGAAAACGCCCCGCCCGTAACGATGGCGGTCCCGTACAACAACAGCCAAACACCCGGCAGGACCGCGAGGATGCCGGCCTGAAAGAGAGCGAAAGTCAAAAGGCCTCCGACGACAATCGGCGGCGCAAAACTAAGAACAAACTTGCGGCCTGGCCCTGAGAAGAGCGCGGAGTTGGCGCGATGCGCTTTCGTAGCCGCCGCGGGTGCCGCAATGGCGACGGCAACGAAGGCTTCGATCAGCCAGACGGTCAGCCAGGCGCGAGGTGTAGTCTGACGGGAAGCAGCAAACGCCGCCACCAGCGCGGTAACCCCCATAGCTACGCCACCCCAACCGGGCAGAGCGGTAAATTCGGCCGCACTCTCCATCGTTTCCCGGATGTAGCGGAGATGATCGGCGGCGCGAGCGTCGATGGGGATGGGTTCGCGTTGTGGAGTGCGAAGAAGCGGACCGGAGGTCGCCATAGCAAGAGCGTACCGCAAGGGAACAGGGCTGTCAAGTACTTTATAATATAAAGTTAAACCCTGCGAGTTAGCCTTTTCGCGGGTAACGGCCCATCAGCGAATTCCGCCGGATCGTGAAGACATCGATGAACATCTGGAAGCTGTCGTTCAGCATGCTCACTTTCGTGGCCGGGGAGTGCCCCCAGCGCACGGGAATTTCAACCGCCCGCAATCCATGGTGCCGCGCCAGATACAGCAACTCCGGGTCGAACCCGAAACGCTCAATCTTCTGCTGTTCGAAGATGATTCCGCAGCGCTCGCGCCGGAACGCTTTGAATCCGCACTGGGTATCCACAAACGGCAGCCACAGGATGCTTCGCACAATCTTGTTGAAAACAATCCCGGCAAATTCGCGGAAGGGAGACTCGTGCACGGTGATCAAACTGCGGTCCATCGCCCGCGAGCCGATGGCCACGTCATTGGACTCCAAAGCGTCAATGAGCTTGCCGGCTTCTTCAATCGGCGCGGAAAGATCTGCGTCCGTGAAAAGCGCGATTCGGCCCCGGGCCTCCTGCATTCCGTGCCGTACGCTGTAACCTTTGCCCCGGTTGACGCCATTCGACACCACGCGCAGCGTGGGGATCTTGACGCGAAAATATTCCGCCACCGCGGCTGTGCCATCCTTCGAGCCGTCGTCAACCACCAGGACTTCCGCTTCTCGCCCGCAACTTGAAAGGTATGCCGCAATCCGCTCAAGCGTGGCCGGAAGTCGCAATTCCTCGTTGTAGGCAGGAATGATGACGGAAAGATCGAAGGCCGTTGCGCTCATCGTTTGGGAGGTTCCTGCCAGCCATGGTAGCCGACCAGCGGCACGAATCGGCAGCCTTCCAGCATCGTTGCGGGGAATGCATCGCCGCGTTTTTCAATCAGCCGCAGTTCCTGATGCTCCGCGTCTCCCACGGGGAGAATCATGCGGCCGGCTTCCGCAAGCTGAGCGAGGAGTGGCTTTGGGACCCCAGGAGCGGCCGCGGCTACGAGTATGGCATCAAACGGGGCAAGTTCCGTGAGACCCAATGTGCCATCGCCGCAGTGTACATGCGCATTTGCGTACCCGAGCCGCGCGAGCGTTGCGGCAGCAGTGGAAGCAAGCTCCGGCCGCCTCTCGATCGTGAACACCTCTTTGACTAAAAGCGAAAGCACGGCAGCCTGATAGCCGCAGCCTGTGCCAATCTCCAGAACCAGGTCACCGGGCTGCAAATGTAACGCCGCCGTCATGGCTGCGACAATGTACGGTTGCGAAATGGTTTGACCGCTGCCGATGGGCAAGGGCAAGTCCCCATACGCCTGCGAGCGCAGCCCTTCCGGCACAAATTCGTGCCGCGGCACTACCGTCATCGCTGCAAGCACGAGGGCATCCTGAATTCCGCGCCCGCGCAACTGCTTTTCAATCATTTGCGCGCGCTGAGGCTCGTACTCTTTTCGTTCAAGCATGAGTGGCTGCTGGCGCATGTTTTTCCCATGCACCCGTATTCAAAATCTCTTCTATTTGCGCGAGGGTAAAGTCGCATTCATCCTCGCTATTGTAGAAGTGGGGCGAGACGCGCACGCCGGCTTTGGGGCGGTAGTCGACGATGATGTCCCGCGCCAGGAGTTCGCGGCAAACTTCATGAGCATGCGGGCATTCAATCGAAACCGTCCCTGCGCGCTCCGCCGGATTTTCCGGAGTGTTCACGCGCCAGCCGCGTGACCGGGCCCCCTCGATGAGGCGGGTGGTCATGCGCACCGATTTATCGCGAATCGCCGGTATGCCAACTCTGTTGAGAATCTCCAGTCCAGGTTGGCATGCGTAGAGCGCGGGGATGTGCGGTGTCCCGTTCAGGTAGCGGAAGGAATCTTCGCGTGGATCGATCGCGCCGGTTTCGAAAGCAAATGGGCGGCGATGCGCCATCCAGCCCGTTAACGCGGGTCGCAGCCTGGCGCGCAAATCTTCGCGAACGTATAGGTATGCCACACCCGGTCCGCCGCACAGCCACTTGAGGACTCCGCCCACGGCAAAATCAACACCGAGATGGCGCACATCGAGAGGAATCGAGCCCGCTGCCTGGAAAACATCGAGAATCACATGCGCGCCTACTCGATGAGCCCGTTCGACAATGGCGCGCGCGTCGACGATGCAGGAACTGCGGAAAAGAACCTGCGAGATCGGAACAAGTAACGTCGTTTCGTCTATGGCCGCGAGTAGTTTGTCCAGATCGATTCCAATGTGATCCGGAGTTGGGACGACTTCGACGCGCGCTCCGAGCCGGCGCTGCTCGTGGTAGAAATACTGTATCGAAGGAAACTCCAGCTCGACCATGACTACTTTGTTGCGCGGGCCTCGAAAATCGAAACAAGACGAAATCACGGCCTGCGTTAGCGTCACATTTTGGTGAAGCGAAATCTCGCCCGGGCCCGCTCCGATCAGCGGCGCAATCTGGTCGCCCACGCCAACGGCCATCTCCCACCAGCCCTCTTCCCACGCGCGAACTCCTCGTTCCGCCCACGAATCGGCATAAGAACGCATCTCGTCGTAGACGCCCCGCGGCATCGCGCCGAGCGAATTGCTGATCATATACGTGGTGCGGTCCAGGATCGGGAATTCTCCGCGCCACCTCAGAAGCTCATCCATCATGCGCTTCTCCCGGGATCAGCCTGCGTGATCGGACTCTTCTCCACACAAAGTAACACACCGTGATGAAGGCCAGCCAGGGTATGCCAGCCAGCAAGGTAATGCGAAATCCCGGAACCCACCAGGTTGAGACCAAGACTGCCAATACTCCTCCTAGGCCGACGAGAGACGCCCAGGGGCCAGGCGGTCCCAGTCGCAGGTATGGTTTTGCATGCCTTTTGTGAAAACGCCGGAACGCAAGATGAGTCAATAGCGTAATCAACCATGCGAACAGCGCCCCAAACGTACTAAGCCCTATCATGAAAACGAAAAGTGAATCCTTAAAGTACTCCGACAAAACTAGCGCTGCGGCCATTCCCCCCGCCGAAGCCAGCACTGCAACCACCGGCATGCCTTTCCTGCTTAATCGACCAAGAATCGCCGGAAGATAACCGCCGCGCGCCAGCGAGAACGCCAGCCGTGCCCCGAAGTACAAGTTGGCCACAGCGCTGGAAAGCGCCGCCGTCAGCACCGCAAGATTCATGATGTGGTCCGCGCCGGGAATGCCAACGGTTCTGAAAACGCGCACGAAAGGGCTCTCGCCGAGCCCGATTTGTGTCCACGGGACAATTCCGACGACCAGAGCCAGTCCCGCTACATAAAAAAGCACTAAAGCGAAGAGCGTTCTCCCCAATGCCTTCGGCACCGCCGACTTCGGATCAGCAGCTTCGCCGGCCGTGCTTCCAACAACTTCGATTCCGAAAAAACTGAAAAGCCCCAAAATGACCCCCAGGCCGACGCCTTTCCACCCATTCGGCAGAAAACCACCGTGTGCCGTGTAGTTTGTGAGGCCCACTTTCGGAAGTCCTACGCCGAACAGCAGCGCCGTCCCCAGAATCAGAAAGGCAACGATGGTCACTACCTTGATCATCGAGAGCCAATATTCAAATGTTCCAAGACTTCCGATGCTGGTGGAGTTGACGTAGAGAATCACAATCGAGAACAAGCCGATCCAAACCCACGACGGTGCTCCCGGGAACCAGAACTTGCAATAGATTGACGCCGCTACCACTTCGCTACCAACTACGACCATCATGCAAGACCAATAGGTGAGCCGTGTCGCAAATCCTGCCCACGGATGCAAGTACATTTCCGCGTAGAGCCCAAACGAACCTGCTGCCGGGTGCGCTGCGGCCATCTCTGCCAGTGCCCACATCATCGTTACCGCGAGGCATGCGCCGCCGACAAAGCTCAGAATCACCGCGGGCCCCGCAAGTCTTACAGAAATAGCGCTTCCCAGAAAAAGACCGGTTCCGATGGTGCTTCCAAGGCCAATCATGGCAAGCTGCCCAGGCGTCAAGCTGCGTTGTAGACCTGCTTCGCGCTCGATGACCTCAGCGGGTGCAGGCGCTTCCAGGGGCCCGCTGCCCAGCATTTCCGATTTGCTCATGGCGAGGCATCCTAGCAGAAATTCATCTTGGCTTCCCGACCTGAACGCTCGGCCAGTAAACCACTCGGCACACGACTGTACTGCAGTCCTATCGCGCCGCTCCCCGGCTTTTCCTAGAATCACCATCGTGGCGCGAACACGAGCAACGCAGCCACGGAGGCAGTCATGAAGGCGGTCCTTGCGCTGGTTATTATTTACGTTGGCACTTTTTTCCTGGTGATTCAGGGAGCGTCGCAGAACCCCGTGCAAGGGGTGCCGCAAAGTGCGTTCTCGGCGCAGGACAACGCTGCCTCTCCTCAAACAGTTCGTTCCATTGACCCCGCGAAAGAAGCGGATATTCGGTCTCTGATGGAGCTTGTCGGTGCGCGAGACCTTGTGCAGGACGGCGCCAGCGCGGCTATCGAACAGTCCCGCGAGAAACTAGTCGCCACTGTTCCCAACAACGACAAAGGCCAGGCGTTTGTCAATGCCTTTGCCGCCAGCTACCAGAAGAAATTCGACCTCGACCAGGTAACCGATCAACTCGTGGGGATTTACGACAAGCATTTCACTGAAGATGAAATCAAGGGGCTCCTCCAGTTTTACGGTTCACCGCTGGGACAGAAAATGGCGGCGGAGATGCCCAAGATCGGCCGTGAAACTCAGGCTGCCATCCGCGCCGTCGGCGCCAAAGCCGCCAAGGAGTCGCTCGCGGAAATGAAGCAGCAGAATCCCGAGATTGGGCAGTCTGCACGGCTCGGGAATGGTCAGGGCCAAAACCGCTGGCAACAGCGCCGCGGACAACTTCGCGGGCAGGGGCAATCCCCTCAACAACAGACCGCCGCCCAGCAGCAAGATCCGCAATAGAACGAATGGCCGTTTGAAAACGCTTCCTACTTGAAGCGCTTTTTGATCTTTATATCGATTCCAAACGTTCCGTTTTGATCGCGCAGTCCGACAATGGACACATTGCGGTCCACGTTGTATTCCACTTGAATCACCTGCTGCTGCGTCGAGCTCACATTCGAAACATAAGTAATGGTAAGGTTGCGCGCGATCTGTTGCTCTACCGTCACCCGTGCCGCCGCGTTTTGCTCCGAGCCGGTTGAACCTACCCCGGAAAGACCGGGATCCACGCGGAAGCGCGTGATGCCGAACAGCCGCTCCAGCCGCCCGCCCAGTTGGCTCGATATCGCTTCCGAGAGAATCGCCGATGCTCCCGCGGTCCCGCTCTGGGACGTACCGCCGCTGCGCGCCGTCGCTTCGGAGCTGGTTTGCCCCAAGGCCAGCAAGGTGATGATGTCGTTCGCGGGAAGGGGAGGATCGGAGCGATACGCCAACGTGAGTTTGCTGGCCGGCCCATTAAAATTCAAAGTGATTTCATACTGTTGAATCGTCGTTGTTGCTTCCACATTCATAACCGGGTCAATCCGAAACGGATTGGCAAAGTTCAAATCTCCCCGCGTTACGCGGTAACGGTTGCCCGCAAAATATAAATCACCAGACAGGATGTGTATGTGCCCCAGGAGAATGGGATGCTCCCAGGTTCCCCGCACGCGGATATTCGCTTCGGCCTGCAGTTGCGCGCTGGCCCATTCCATGCGCGCATCGGGCGCGGAAAGAGCCTCGATATCAAATTGCAGGTTGCGCAGGTACGGGGAACTCGTGGTGGGGCTGCTGGCCCCTTCCTTCGCGGAAACCAGCAATCCCGCGACCTCCAAGCCCTGCGTCAAGGTGACGCGCTCGATCGTCACCCGCCCGGAGAGCGTCCCGGCGGCCGGTGTGCCCGTCAGCCGCAGCGACCCCCCGAGCAGCCAACTCATCCCCTCCGGATAGCGTATTCGCACGCGATCGGTAGAAACGCTGACGTCGTACCGCAGCGGGCTCTCCCCATAATTCACATTGCCTGTAAGATGCAGCGTTCCTCCGCCGGATTCTGCGCTCATGTTCTCGAAGTACATCCGCGTCGCATCGAATACCACATCCCCGTTGATCCCGCTGAGACCCGTGGCGAAATCGGTGGCGCGGGCATAACCGCTTTCGATGTGCACGCGGCCGGTGATGCGCGGGTGGTCCAGCGTCCCTTCGAAGGAGGCATTAATTTGCGCCGGACCGCGTGCGTCAAGGTCTGGCACAAAACCGCTGATGAGCCGCAAGTCCAACGCTCCATTCAGCCGCAATCCAACGCTCCTGCGCCCCGCAAATTGCACCGAACCCGCAATCTGCAAATTGGTGTCTTTTCCACGCATTGTGACCGGGTCGATCTCCAGGCTGTCCTTCGTCGATCGGAAATGGACCGGGCTCGCGTTTTCGAGCCGCACGTTCGCGTAGTTCATGGTCAGGCGAGAGAAATTCGCATCCACAATGATTTTTTCCGGCTGCTTCAGCGATCCATTTACCGAAATATCTCCATCTGCGTTGGCGTGGCCGCTGAATTCCTTCAAGTGCAGGGCGGTAAGCAGAAATGGATCCAGGTTGATGTTCTTGATCGAAACTTTTCCGCTAACCGGGTACGGGTCGGCAAGTCCGAGTGTGTAGCCCCCGGAAACTTCTCCTGTAGTCATCGCGGAGTCCAATTCGAGACGTGCCGTGCTTCCGTCCGACGTCAGTTTGCCGTCGAAGCTGCCCACAACCACTTGGCCAACTCGGAGGTCCACCACTCGAAATGTCCCATCGCCCAGCGGCGCTCTCGCCGGGCCATTGGCCTTCAGCCGGAAACTAACTTGCCCACCCACGGGGAAGTGTGTCGACTGCAATTTTTCAAAATTTTCCAGTGGCAGCGCCGCCCCCACGAGGTTCGCCGAAATCGTCTGATCCGCGTACCGGTAACCAGCCGCACCGGTGATAATCCCCGCGCCGCGCCCGGATTCTTTCCCCGGGGGGAAGAATCGCAACTCCGCGTCACCGATGCGCACTTCTTCCGGCGAGACGTTGAGCTGCCCGCGAAGACGATTGAAGGAAAGTCCGTACGCTTTGCCATCGGCAAGATCAAACAAGCCCGTGATGCTGGGTTTTTCCCGCGTGCCTCGCCCGTGGAATTGGCCCGTCAACGTTCCATTCACCGGATACGACAGCCCGAGCAACTTATCGATACTCCCCACGGGAACTCTTTCGAGATTGATTTCAGCTGTCCATTCGTTTTCCGGCAGAAAATTCCAATCCGTCAGGGAAAGATTGGCCTCTATACCTGTTTCCATTTCCCCCTGCCGGGCGCGGCCGTGCAAGAAAGCGAACTCCACCGGAGAGTAGGTGAGATCGCCGTCGAGGTAGTCCATGAAGACGCCGTCGTAGCGCGCATGCTCTCCGCGGAGGTGGCCTTGAAACGTGGGACCTGCGGAGGGGCCGGCGATTTTGCCGTCCCATCGCACGCTGCCTGAGATTTGTTTTGCCGCCTCCCGGGAGCCGGGCTTCGCGCCCCGCACCGCATCGATGAAATCCTTGTAGGATTCCAGCGCTCCCGTTTCGAACTTTACTCCCATCGCGGAGTTGCGAGGTCCAAGAACCCCTTCGATGTTGCCGCGCGAAGACGGCGTTTCGAACTCACCAGAATCGATTGTCAGGACGTTGGAATCGTAACGATAGCGAAATTTCCAGGCCGCGCTCACCGGTTGATGGTGCTCCGCTAGTTTTTCTGGATTCTCCCAGATGGTTTTCGCTGATATTTCAAAGTGCCGGAACGGGCCGCTCCACGTTTCGGCCGTGTCCGCTGAGATTCGCGCATCCCAGTGCAGTTCGTCGATCGGGAAGTTGTGATGCTCCATCGAAGGCAGCACTGCGGCGAGCGGTACATCTTGCACATGCGTCTCCGCGCGGAATTGCTGCCCGTCGAAAAGCATCGTCACGCGCCCGGTCACTTTCCCGCCAAACGCCCCGGCAAAGAAATCAGGCACTTCGAGGCCGCGGTTGTCGATTCGATAGCTGCCGCGGCTGGTCAGCCCGGTCGCATGAAAGTCCTCGTACGGCAGTGCGATGTTCTGCCCGGCATAACTTCCGTTCCCTTTGAACTGGCCACCTGCGAACTGGCCTTCTCCCCGCACATCCACTTGCCCCGTTGGCACCGTGGGTTCACGCAGGGTTTCCCTGAAATCCAGCAGATCGATCCACCCGCGGTACCGGAAATTCCACTGTGGATTCAAAAAGCTGTTCATTTCTGCCTGCGCGTCGAGATGCGAGCGCCCGGCGGTAAGCACACCTTGTTCGAGCGTGAACCCCTCCCGCCAAATGGTGAATTTCGCCGCCAGGCCTACCCGCAACGGGACAAACTTGCTCGATGTGAATTGCAGGGTCTGCCAGTCCAGGTTGCCAAGATACAAGGGGTGGTCCAGGGTTCCCCCAGCATCGAGCCCGAACTTTAGATCTCCTCCGTGGATGGTGATCGGCGTCTTTGTGTCGTTGTAGAGAAGCCACCCGTCCGCGAGTAGCAGGCGCCGGATGTGCAATTCGAATAGCTTTTCGCCCCACGGTTTGCTTACGGAAGCAGGCCGGGGAGGCGCGGGCACGTTGGTCGAACCGTCTTTTTGCACGCGGATGTGCACATGCGGCTGCTGCACCACGAGTTCATTCAGCGAAATTTTGCGGCCCCAGATAGAATCGATGCGCAGACCCGCCTGCACTTCCTCTGCGGTAAAAAGAGGTTCCGTGCCGGCGGGCTCTCTCCCGTGGATCACCAGGTTTTTTATGGTGGCGCGCATGGCGAACCACCGAATCGACAAAGCGCGGAACTCCACCTTGCCGCCGGTCATCAGTTCCAGGCGGCTTACAAGCAAGCGGCTCAACAGCGGATTCCCCGCGCCGCTCCCGAAAAATACAACGACCGCCAAAAAAGCGATTACCCCTAGCACCCACGGCGTGTGAATGATCCAGCTCCAAATCGGGTGCCGGGCCTCGCGCTTCACTTCGCCGCCTCCTCGAGGAGCTTTTCAATGTGCAATCGGGCCTTGCTCTCTATGAGCCATCGATCGGCTTGATCGTTGATTCCTCGCTGCACCAAGGCTTCCTGGATCAAGTCGCGAGCAGCCTCCAGCGTTGGCGGCTCTTGACCGCGTGATTTCGCCGTCGGCACAACCGACTTCTGGTAAAAGTCCTCAATCGTCTTGGGATCAATCTGCACTCCGGCCCGAAAACGCGAATCCAGGTAATTGCTCAAAAAGAGCTGGCTGGCCAACATTTCCCGTATTGCTGTGTCGCTCAGCCCGCTTTGTTTTTTCCTCGCTTCGTACTCCTCCGTCGACGGAAACGATGTCCTCACTCGCTCCAGGCTGCGTTCAATCTCGGCATCGGAGGGGTGCGGGAAACGCGCTACCCCTGCCTCGGTTCGCACGATCCACTGATCGATGAGCCTCTCGAGGATTTGGGCGTCGCTTTCCGATTTTCCGTCCACGAATTGCTGATAGCGGCTCAGAGCCCGGATGTCGCTCAAGAGAATGACGTCGTTTTCGACTCGCGCGGCTACGCGGTCCACGGTCTCCTGCCGCGCCAGCAATCCCGCCGCATTCGCAGGGATCAGTGAGAGCAGGAGAACGCAAATCGCGAGCTCGCGCATCAGAAGGTCGACCCCAGATTGAAAAAGATTTGAAAACCGGGGAGCCGCGTGCCTTGCTGTCCCAGTGAGCCAACTTGGCAAGTCTTGACACTGCTCGGGCACGGAATCGGAATAACAAACGATGGCCGATTGAGCTGATAGCCGAGATCGATGCGAATCGGTCCTACCGGCGTCTTATATCTAAAGCCCAAGCCGGCGGTGTGAGCAAAGTAGTTGAGTTCGTTAAAGCAGTTGGTCTGGCACGCCGGTATCATCGGACCAGTTGGATTTGTCGGGTCCACGGGCACGGGTTTGAAAGTTGGCGCTGGCAGCGTCGAGCGGAAAGAGATTCGGCTAAGCCGACTGTACACGTTGCCCCCGTCGTAGAAAATGGCGCCGCCAAGCGCCGTCCCGATGAACGGCAAGCGCATCGGGAAGCGAAATTCCTGGTTAAGCACCAGCATAGCTTGGCCACCGACCGGGAAACCTGTTACCGCGTCACGCGGTCCCGCTTGGTTCAGCGCGAATCCCCGCAGCGAAGTACCGCCACCTGCGAAGAATCGCTCCGGGAGTGGAATAACCGTTGGAAGCTTGCAGGTGGTTGATCCCACCGGGCACGTCGGAGCGGGGAAGGTTAGCGACACAGTGTCGCGGTAGGGCACGAGAATTCCGAAGCGAACGGAACGCGCAAAACTGAACCGGCGCTTGATCGGGTGATACGTGGAATTCTGAAAGGAAAACCGCAGGAAACTCGCGCTGGAACCGATATTCGTATCCGCGTCGCTGAAGTCGGCGCTATTAAAGCTGCCTTTCGAAGCGTCCACGGGATTGTCCCGCGAATCCCGGAGCCAGGTCACCCCGAATTGGGAAACCAGCGTGGGTTGATTGAACAGCGGAACTTCCTGGCTCAAAATATTGAGGTTGAAGACGCGGACCTGACGGAAAGCGTAGTGATACAGCAGCGTCGTCCGCGTAGTCACTTGTTCTGTCAGTTGCAGCGAACCCTCGTAGCGTTCTGCCGTAAAGGTATTGATGTCGCGCGTTTTTTCCACAAACGCCGTGGCTTGAAAGCTGAAGTGGGAATTGGCGAACGTGTTCGGCGCCGAATATCCCAGCAGAGCCCGGCCCTGCAACGTGCTGCCACGCAGTTTGAAGGAAAGCGCGTCTCCGCGCCCCGTCAGATTAAGCTTGCTGAGTTCGAGAATTCCGCGCGGCGCGGCTTCGATCTGCGACCCCGTCGGGTTCGTGGTACTGGCGAGCCTCTGCACTTCGAATCCCCCGCCGTAGGCCAGCGTGTAGCGTTTGGCTTCCTCGACAAGAACCGCGATATCTTTCTCAGGGTTCGTGCCCGTGGGATTCTGCGGTTCGATGGTCACGCGATTGAACACGCCCAGGTTGTACAGACTCCTTTGCGATTCCACCACTTCGCGTTCGCGCAATGGTTCTTTGACTTTGATGCGCACCTCTCGATGGATCACTCCGGGTCGCGTGTGCTGGTAGCCGCCGATCAAGATTTGCCGCACGCGCGTTTGCGGACCTTCATGGATGTGGTACACCAGCCGAACCGCGTCGGCCTGCTCGATCCTCGGCTTGGATTCCTTTTCCTTCTGCTCTTTTTTCCCATTTTCCTGCGAAGAAATGGTCTTCCCGCCCGCGTCCTCTTTTTGTGCCGCTGCTTCAGCGGAGACGCGGTCCGCAGTTGCCGTGAAGCTGGCCTCCGGAAATCCTTCGTTAAAATAACGCGCCAGTATATTGTCCCGGTCGGTCGTCACGTTGAAATCGGAATACGGCTGTCCTCGAGTCGACCCGATATCACCGAGAAGTTCCTCTTCCTTGAAGGCATGAATTCCCTCGAGGGAGAGGGAAGCCACGAGCGTCTGCTTACCTTCCTGAACCACAAATCGAATAAACAGATCGCCCTCTTTGCCCTTGTAGTTGTCTTCGGTCTGCTGTTCCACCTTGGCATCGAGAAACCCGTTCGCCTGATAAATATTTCGCATCGATTCCGCGTCCGACGCAACCAGCCTTCGGCTGAAGCGGCCCGCCGAACCGAAAGCTCCGCCGAAGATCTGCAATCGGCTTCGCAGCAATTCCGTGTCGAAATACTTGTTCCCCGTGATTTCTATCCCCACCAGTTTGTGGCGCTCGCCCCGCTCTACCGTGTAAGTAATGATCTCTTCGGTGCCCCGTGCGGTTCCTCCCTCGGACTTCATCGCATGCATATCTGTCGCGTAATTCACTTCAGCATCGAAGTACCCTTGCCGTTCCAGTCGCTCCCGAAGATTGCGTTTTCCCTCCTCCAGCAAATCCGCATCGACGGCGCCCTCCTGATAGATGGGAATCAGTTTTTTCAGCTCGCCCGCGGAAAACTTCGCCCCCGTCACGGTCATCTGCACGCGTGGTCCTTCCGTTACATCCAGGTCCAGGGGGATCGCGTTCTTCGCGGCATCGTAGTTGCCACGGTGCACTCCCGCCCGCGCGCTCAGGTGTCCCTTCTTCACCAGGAATTTCCTGATGCGGTCTGTCCCTTTCTGCAGCCGGACTGAAGTGATCTCGCTGCCCGCTTTCATCTTCAATCGCGAGAGGATCTCCGCATCGCGATATCCCGTGCCGTTCTTGAGTTGGATTACTCCAACTCGTGCGCGCGGGCCGGGTTTTACATGCACGACAACGTCCATCTGATGCGTCACAGGGTGTGGCAACGTTTCCGCGGAGACTTCCGCCTGATATAAGCCCTCGTCATGAAGCGTATCCCGCAGCCGTTCCAGAGCTTCGGTGACCGCCGCCTGCCGGTAGGTTTGCCCCAGCGCAAGCTGCATCGCCGCTGCCGCTGAGGCGTCGCTCGGTGGTGCCGTCAGTCCCTCGATCCGCACGTTGTTGAAGAACAGATTCTCCCGCACCACAAAATCCAAACGCACGCCATCCCCTTCCGGAGTCACAACCGCTCGCAGATCCGCGTAATCGCCCAGCCGGTATAGCGCGCGCAAACTCTCCGCGATTTTGCCACGGTCCAGCGCTTTGCCTGTTTCTACCGGCAGACCCGACGGCGAATTGGAGAGAACCTGGCCATCTTCTTTGACCATGCGGATCGCCACGATCGTCGGTTCTTCCTTCGCAACGCCGGCCGACGAAGAGTCTTGCGGTGCCTGCGCGGGCATCGGCGCGGCTCCCGTCAGGAGCGCGAGTGCGGCAATTCCTCGCAACCCATTGGCCCAGCTTGATTTCATGTTTCTCTTCGCTCAGACGAAGCCTAGCACGGCAGCGTTGCCTGCCCCGTCCACTTTGGAGCTATCATGTAGTTTAGCAGGCGCTTCCGCAGGCCTGCCGGGGCCTTTCGTGAACGATTCTCTCCAGGATAAATACTCGCGCCAGGTGCTCTTCGCCGGCATCGGCGCGGAAGGCCAGCAGCGGCTGCTCGCCTCGCGCGCAGCCATTGTTGGCTGCGGCGCCATCGGCGCTGCCGCGGCAAATCTTCTCGTCCGTGCCGGCGTCGGCTATATCAGAATCATCGATCGGGATTTCGTGGAGCCCTCGAACTTGCAGCGGCAGACGCTCTTCGATGAATCCGATGCTCTCAATGCCCTTCCCAAGGCTGTCGCCGCCGAACGCAAATTGCGCTCGATTAATTCCACCGTCGCCGTCGAAGGCATTGTCGCCGATCTCAGCCCGCGCAACGCCGAAGCCCTCCTCGCGGGAGTCGATCTGCTCCTCGATGGCACCGACAATTTCGAGACTCGCTTCTTGATCAACGACTTCGCCGTGAACTCCGCCCTCCCTTGGATCTACGCCGCCGCCGTCGCTAGTTACGGGCTGACCATGACCATTCGTCCCGGCGCCACTCCTTGCCTCGCCTGTCTTCTTGAATCCGGCGGCACCGCCCCGGGCCTCGAAGAGACCTGCGACACTGTCGGCGTCCTCGGGCCAATCGTCAATCTCATCGCCTCGCTGGAAGCCGCCGAAGCCTTGAAGTTTCTCGCCGGCGGCACTGAGGCTCTTCATGGCCGCTTGCTTTCTTGCGACGTCTGGACCGGCCGCATGCAATCCATCCAAGTGGCGCGCCATCCCCAGTGCCGCGCCTGTGTCCGCCGCGAGTTCACTTACCTGGAAGGAGAAGCCCAGCCCCACATCACCATGTGCGGTCGTGATTCCGTGCAGATTCACGAACGCTCCCGGGCTCTTGACCTCGGCACTCTCGGAATTCGATTGAAGCCTCTCGTTGACGACATGCGTCAGAACGACTTTCTGCTTCGCTTTCGAATTGCACCTTATGAAATGACCGTCTTCGCCGACGGGCGAGCCATCCTTAAGGGCACCAGGGATCCCGCCGTGGCGCGCTCCTTCTACTCGCGTTACATCGGCGCTTGATCCTTTTTCTATCTCTCTTCGGGAATTGCGTTCAGCGGGGAAGGTGCCCGGAGCGCCCGAACGAGCTGCGCATGTTCGAACGGTCGAGATTTTCGCGCAGGTTCATCAGCGTCAGAAATGTGCTCAGGATTCGTGCCTTCAGGTCGTCCGTGAGGTGCAGGCCGCTCGTTGCCACACGTGCCAGCCGTTCCCCGTGCTCCGTGATGAACTTCATGATTTCACTCTGGCGCTCATGCGGCGCGTTGCCCAGCGCGGTTTCCCTCCGCATCTCCGAGCAGTTGGCCTCCACCGAAAGCGTGAAGTGCAGCACGCACAACTGCTGTTCGGCGAGCGCCTGTGGCGCATCGTTCTTGCATCCCGAGATTTGGCAGGAAATTCCCATGGGGACAGTGACGCTATCATAGGGTACATCCCCCTCGCGAAAAATCCAGTGTCCATCGCGCCGGTGCTGCGAATCTTACATGGCCCCACTTCGGCCAGCGCGCTTCCCTGCGAGCAGGGCGGCACGAATATTTGCGAAAACCATTTGACATGAGTATTCATCTCAATGTATAAAAATACAGAGGCTCGAATCCTCATACGCAATGGGCGCGCACAAAACATTTCGCCACGGCCAGATCCTCCGCTTGGTGTCGGATCAGCGCATCTCCAATCAGGAAGAGCTGCGCCACCGCCTCGCGGCCCAAAAACTCCGCGTTACTCAAGCCACTCTTTCCCGCGACCTCCAGGAGCTTCGCCTCATCAAGACTCAGGATGGCTACCGCCCTGCCGCCGCGTTGCCCGAGGAGCCCGCGCCTCTTCCTCCTCTCGCTCGCGCCCTCGGCGAATTTCTTCTCGACATCCGCCCTGCCGAGAATCTTCTCGTTCTTAAGACGCCTCCCAGCGGCGCGCAACCTCTGGCCGCCGCCGTTGATGGCGCTAAGTTTCCAGAGACTTCCGGAACCATTGCCGGTGACGACACCGTCCTCATCATCACCCCCAGCAAAAAGTCGCGCGAATCCCTCCAGAAAAAGATCGAAGCTCTGGTGAAATGAGAAATCCGCGCCAAGTCGCCGTTGTCGGCGTCACCGGTTACACCGGTCTCGAGCTCGCACGCATTCTTCTGCGCCATCCAGCCCTTTCGCCACCAGTCTTCTACGTCCGCGAAACGAACGGTGCGCAATGCCTCGCGGAACTCCTTCCCCAATTCCGCGGTTGGGGTGAAGCGCCGCTCCGGCCTCTTTCCCTGGACGCCATCACTTCAAGCAACGCCGGTGCTGCGTTCCTCGCCACTCCTCACGAAGTTTCTGCGGAATTAGCCCCCGCCCTGATCCAGGCCGGCCTCCGCGTCGTCGATTTGAGCGGCGCATTTCGTTTTCGCGAAGCGGAAACTTTTTCATCCTGGTACAAGCTTGCCGCCCCCCATGCCGATTGGCTTGCCGAAGCTGTCTACGGCATTCCCGAACTCTATTCGAGCGAGATCGCCACGGCTCGTTTGGTTGCCAATCCTGGCTGTTATGCCACCAGCGTGATTCTTGCTCTCCGGCCTCTTACCCAGACAAATTTGCTTGCTCCCGGCGCCGGCGTCGTTTGCGATTGCAAGTCCGGCGCCAGCGGCG
>WNFT01001699.1_pt1 | contig 18619 bp, 18 predicted proteins | sample 5400191 | NCBI WGS metagenome assembly WNFT01 (sample SAMN13153359, study PRJNA577476) | soil metagenome | isolation source: 80 cm saprolite under Madrone tree | place: USA:California | collected 2016-06-14 | reverse complement strand
ACTCCGGCCTCCGCCTCTTTCAACACCCCGACGATCTGCTCTTCACTAAAGCGGCTCCTTTTCATGGCGCTTCTCCTCTCGTGGTTTTATACCCGGAGAAGCTAAGTTTTGGCTGGACTAAATTTCGGGGAGCAGGTCATCAGGAGCAAGACGAGCTCTCTGTAATGGGGAACAATGTGACTGAGAATCTGTGTTCGAAGGACGGTGCGTGTATCCCAGAAGACACTCGAATGAGCCAGTAAAAGATTACTGGTGGCTGTCCGATCCATCCTAAGATCAGACGCCACACCGAGGGAATCTCGCATATCGAATAACATCAATGGAACATAGTCCTGGCGCACGGTGTTTGCGAGAAAGCTATTCACTCCAACACCGAGAATCACGACCTGGGGTTTCGCTCCTTCCCGGAAAAGGCGCTGCAACGCATAGAACCAATCATAGTACCCAGTGGCCTCAAGGAAGATGGGGTAGATGTGCATCTGACTTGAGGTCAATTTCTTCAAACGGTCGACGTCGACTCCTTCTAGCAGCAGAGAGTTGCCTATCATTAGAACCGAGGTCGGCTCGCCGGGCTTCGCGGGGCGCATCTTGACGGCTTCGGCGTATTGTCGGGAAACGCGAGCGTAGGTTTCGGAGTGGTGTTTGAGCAGAAAATCACTAAAGAATTCGAAAGCAACGATGAGCAGAGCACAGATCCCGACCAGGAGTTTGGCGTAGAAGAGGGCGCCGGGCTTAAAACTGGAAGTAGACGAACGCATTGAGATTGCTCCCTGAAAAAAGTGTCAGCAAGAGAAGTGCGGCGGCAGCGAGGGCGGTTCGAACGGCATAAGGCGACGTTGCGAATGGATATTCGTGGTTGCTGGCTTCCAGCAGCAAGTCCACAACGAACAGAGGGATAGAGAAAAGGCAGAGCATGAAGAAAGCTGAGGCGTACTCATTCCGCCACGCGAAATTCGACAGCCCTGCCAGCAGTTGCACCGCTGCACGGAGGGAAGTGGCTCGGAAGAAGGCCAGGCTCAAGCAAAGAATGTTGAAGGTCAGAATTCTCTGTGCCCAAAGGGAGAAGAAACCGGTGGAGCGCTGAGGAAGATCCGCACCCCCCGATGTGGATTTGGCCGGGAAGAAGTAGCGCTCCGCAGCCAGCACGACTCCGTGAATGGCGCCAAAGATAACAAACGTCCAATTTGCGCCGTGCCAGAGACCTGCGAGAACCATGGTAATGAAGAGATTTCGGGAGGTTTTCCATTCCCCATGGGCGCTGCCGCCCAGAGGAATGTATAAGTAATCCCTAAGCCAAGTGCTTAGACTGATGTGCCAGCGGCGCCAGAAATCCTGAAGACGATTGGCGAGGAAGGGCTGGCGGAAATTGACCATGAAATGGAAGCCCAGCAATTGAGCGCTTCCGCGCGCGATATCGCTGTAACCGCTGAAGTCTCCATAAACTTGCCAGGTAAACGCATAAGTTCCAAGCAGAACAAGCCAGAAATTTGAAGGGCCGAATTGACCGCCAAAGACTGCGTTTGCCAGAACGGCACAATTATCCGCGACCACACATTTCCGGATGAGGCCAGAGAAAATTAGCATCAGGCCATCGAAAAATCGATCCGCGTCGAAAGTGCGCTTCTTCTGGACTTGTGGAAGCAGATGCCCTGGCCTTTGTATCGGACCGGCAATCAAGTGAGGGAACAGACTGATGAATAGACCATAGTCGAAGAATGATTTGGAAGCCTCAATCCTGCCTTTATATACATCCACGATGTAGGCGACTTCCTGAAAGGTATAAAACGAAATGCCCGGTGGAAGAATAATGCGAATCAACGGCAACGGAATATTGTGAATACCTAACCTGTCGAGAGCGCCCAAGAAAGAGCCCGCGAAGAAATCGAAGTATTTGAAGACCCCAAGGATCGCGAAATTCAAGACAAGGGAAAAAACAAACCACTTCTTTCTGTTAGGGTCCGCGCGGCCGGGGGCAATTTTCTGCGCGATCAGAAAATCCACGGTGGTGCTGCCAATCATGAGTACGAGGAAGCGCCAGTCCCACCAGCCGTAGAAAAAATAGCTGGCGAGCAGAAGGAAAATGTTTTGGGCGCGATGACTGAGACGCCAGTACAGCAGCACGACTGGTATCAGGAACAGGAAATACGCTGGCGAATCAAAAAGCATGGCGCCGAGTCAGATGGATGTGTAGCGTTTTTTTCATAATTGCGCCGTGTTCGCCAAAGAATAGTCAGCTCCTTGCCGGGGAGACAATCAGTGGAATCAAGGAATTGGAGTGGGGGAAATACCTGAGTGAGATTGTGTAGGGACGTTCGCGGTGAATCGTAATCGGGGGGCGCCGCCATATGCGGAAAGCGCGTTTGCCCAGGTCAGTAGCCCCACCCACTGCAAGCCAGACATCTTTCACCTAGACCCGGCCCAACTTGCCAGGCGTCCAGGGAAGACGACGAAGAATATTCTCGCGATTGCGTCGGTAATAGTCCGCTGCGCTATTTAAGGTTAAGACCGGATTGTGAAGGGTTTCCGTTCACGCTACGGTTGCGCATGGGCCGGACTCCCCCCTCAGCAGGAAAGTTAGTCCCAGCTTGCAGATGAGTTGTGGGGGGACCCAAGCCTGCGCTGTACAAGGGCCCGAATAGTTCTGGGACTCTTACGGCGGTAGCTTATCAAGCGGAGTCATTATGGGTATTCCTAATCAACCCTGGCCTTGGTTCGCGCTCATGGTCAGAACCGGCAGAGAGAAGACTGCGACTTTGCAGCTGGAAAACGCGGGTTACGAGTGCTTCTTGCCCGTCAGCAAGTTCATTCGTCGTTGGTCCGATCGCATGAAAGAAATCGAAGTGCCACTGTTCCCCGGTTACCTCTTTTGCCGCATGGACCCTTACAACCGCTTGCCCGTCCTGATGACGCCGGGAGTAATCCAGATCGTCGGGGCCGGCAAAACACTCATTCCAGTCGAGGAGGTCGAGATCGCTGCCATTCAGCGTGTCGTAAAGAATGGCCTTTCGACGATGCCTTGGCCATACCTGCAGGTCGGCCACGTAGCGCGAATTGAGGAGGGGCCTCTGCGCGGAATGACCGGAATCATTGTCAGAATCAAGTCCGGAATGAAGCTGGTCCTATCCGTAAGCCTGCTACAGCGCTCGGTCGCAGTCGAAGTTGATCGTAGCTGGCTGGGTGGCGTGCACCCGACAAGGCCTGCTGCGATTGAGGCGCGGCTCGACCGATCAACGGCAACCCCAGCCAATCCGAGTTGATCCAATCCATCTGCATGTTGCGCAAGGTTATCGAGGTAAGCCAGATGGGGGATTGATGGAAGCGGAAGAACGCCTTGTGCCAAGCAAGTAGATGCAGGTGCTCCGCGGCCACGCCTCGCGTTTGGGCCCATTCGTTGTTCTGACGGGCATTGGGGTGCCCCGGCGCAGGAACAAAGAGCCCACGACATGAGATGCTCTTCTCCCAAAACGATCTATCTGCGAGAACGGAGGCCGAGGCGCGGGAAGAAGTCGAATCGTTCCTGTGTAGCCCTGTGGTTGCGTCATTGCCAAAGAAATGACAAATAGAACCAATGTTCCTCGATTTCTATCAATTGCGTGAGCAGCCGTTTGGAGTGACTCCAGACCCACGCTACCTTTACCTCAGCCCCGGGCATCGGGAGGCGCTGGCTTCCTTATTCTATGGGATTGAAACGAATCGCGGTTTTCTTTCTCTTGTCGCGGAGCCGGGGATGGGCAAGACCACGCTTCTATTCCAGCTCCTGGAGCGCTGGAGGGGCCATGTCCACAGCGCCTTCCTGTTCCAAACTCAATGTGATTCCCGCGAGTTTATCCGCTACTTGATGAACGATTTAGGTCTCAAGAGCGACGGCGAGGATTTCGTGCGGATGCACTCAGAGCTTAACGAATTCCTGTTTCGCGAGACGCTCGCAGGAAGACCTGTCGTAATCTTCATCGACGAAGCTCAGAATTTAACTGAAACCGTCCTGGAGACAGTGCGTTTGCTTTCAGACTTTGAGTCGGCAGAGAAGAAACTGCTCCAGATTGTTCTCACCGGGCAGCCTGAACTAGCACAGCGATTGTCGCGTCCGGGTATGGCTCAGTTACGTCAACGCATCGCTATTCAGGCGCGATTGGACGCCCTGCCTGCCGCCGAGGTAGTTCGCTACATCAGTCATCGGCTGCAAGTAGCAGGATACCGGGGTACGGAGTTGTTTACTCCTGGGGCTCTCGGGCTCATCGCGGAGCGCAGCCGGGGGATACCACGACTCATAAACAATCTTTGCTTCAATGCACTGTCATTGGGTTGCGCCACGCAACGGAAGCAAATTACTTCCGAAGTCATACGGCAGGCTGCTTTGGACCTATCGTTGGAGCCCCGTACTCCGACACCGCCAGTCCCACGTCAGCAGACGCCACCCAGGGTCGCTCCCGGTCTGCGGCTGTCGTTGCAGTCTTTCTATTCCTGGATCACAGACAATCTCTTCAGACGGCGAGTCTTTCAAATGTCGGTTCTTTCCGTTGTGTGCGGCAGTTTCTTGATCTACTTTGGGGTCCGCAGCGTGGCAGGGACGTTTCGACCCTCGGCGGCAGTCTACCAGGATACCCAGACTACTCCAGCGATTACTGGCTCCGAGTCCCGGCCTGCACAGCGCGTGATAGATCCCACTGCCGACCAGCAGCCCCATGAGTTGCAGCAAACTGATGCCCATGAGAATTCGTTGAGTTTTTTCATTTATGTGGTCCAACCGAAGGACACGTTGCGCGACCTCTGTGTATCGACTTTGGGGCGTTACAACAAGGTTGTCCTGTCACAAATCCAAAAGCTCAATCCGGAATTGAGAAACCCCGACCATCTGGATGTGGGACAAAAGATTCGGCTTCCACTGAACCTCTTGAAATGAGGAGAGAGCCTGTCGCGATCGGCAACTCTTCGGTGAATCCGATTCCCCTTGGCTTGCCGGCGACTTCTGCCCCGCCATGTATGCACGGCGGATCTTAGAGAATTCGACGCGCAATCAAGCCCCTACACGTTGAAAGCAAAAGGACCAGCACCTCGATGCTAAATGGGTTGAGAGAAGGCTCCGATTCTCCGAGCCTCCACAAGTTCGCTTTGCGACTGCGTATTCTTTCAAACCGGCGCCGTCACGAAGTTCTTGCTGAGGGCGTGTTCCGGAGGATTTTCTGCTGGGAACGGAAGAGAGCGGAACGTTCTGGCAGGTGTTTTCTGTTAATGCTTGTGCATGTGGAAAGCATTCTCCAGGCGAATCAGAGCGAAAGAGCGCTCTCCGAAATAGTGTCGGCACTCCGCAGTTCCACAAGAGAGACGGATCTTGCTGGGTGGTATCGAGAGGGCGCGATACTTGGGGTCATTTTCACGGAGATCCGCGAAGGGAACCGCAAAGCGCTGGAGAGCTTGACGCCCGCCAAGGTGATCGCGTCATTGCGATCCAAGTTGAGCCCAGGACAGCTCGATCAGATGCACATCTCGTTCCACTCCTTCCCGGAGAATTGGGACAAATCTAGCTTCGGTCGGTTGGCAAACGCAAAGCTTTATCCGGACTTGTTCGAGAGAGACGAGGCAAGGAAATTCTCTCGTTTTTTGAAGAGGTCGATGGATATTGTAGGAAGCTTTGCGGCTCTAATCCTTTGCTGTCCTCTATTCGTGCTTATCGCCCTGGCCATCAAGCTCACTTCGAAGGGGCCAATCCTGTTTAAACAAGGGAGGGTGGGCCGGTACGGCTTGCGGTTCACGTTCTTGAAATTCAGATCTATGGAGTGCGGCAACGATGCGCGCATTCACCGCGAATATGTCAAACGGTTCATCTCTGGAGAAGCGGATCCAGCCCGAATTAGCAATACCGAAGATGTCGTTTACAAAATTCAGGACGATCCGCGTGTCACCCGTATAGGAAAGTTTCTACGCAAAAGCAGCTTGGACGAACTTCCCCAGTTCATCAACGTATTAAAGGGCGACATGTCACTTGTCGGACCGCGCCCTCCGATCCCGTACGAGCTGGAAGGTTATCAGATCTGGCATCGGCGTCGCGTGCTGGAGTCTAAGCCGGGTATCACGGGGCTCTGGCAGGTGAACGGTCGCAGCAGGCTCAAGTTCGACGACATGGTTCGTCTGGATCTCCAATATGCAAAAACGTGGTCGCTTTGGCTGGATATCAAGATCCTATTGCGAACCCCAAGGGCTGTCCTTTTCGGGGCAGGCGCCTACTGAGGCGCTTTCGCGATGCAATCGGGTTTTCACCCTTCACGCCAAGAGTTAACAGTCAGAGCAGCTTCTAGAACGTCGACGAAAACGGCAATACCTAGTTTTTTTGGAGAGCACTTAATGGCAACCCAAACAGATCCCGTTCGCTACGGCTTTCCACGAACACCTGCACCCGAGATTTCCAAGAGGTCGAAATCCTGCGTGCACCAAAGTCCGTCTAATCTCGTTCGTGTTGGTGTTATTGGTTACGGTTATTGGGGTCCGAATGTAGTCAGGAATCTGCAGGGTCTCGAAAACTGTCAGCTCGCTGCAATCTGCGACAAGAATTCCGACTCGCTCCGACGCGCAAGCCGAGTTTATCCGGGTGTCGAGTTGACAACGGACTTCTCGCAGCTCCTGACTTCTCCTCAAATCGATGCCATCGCGGTGGTTACTCCAGTCTGGACGCATTTCGAGCTGGCCAAAGCCGCTTTGCAAAATGGCAAACACGTCTTTGTCGAAAAACCGTTCACCTCGACGCCGCAACAGGCCGAGGAGCTAATCGAGTTGGCGGACCGGAACAGACTCAAAATCATGGTGGATCACACGTTTCTGTTCAGTGGCGCAGTGAGGAAGATCCGGGAGCTCGTCGACGATGGTACGTTAGGGGATCTCTACTACTTTGATTCGACGCGCGTGAATCTGGGCCTCTTCCAACATGACGTAGACGTTGTATGGGACCTCGCTCCTCATGATTTGTCCATCATGGATTACGTCATCCGGGCGAAACCGGAAGCCGTCGTTGCAACTGGTGGGAGGCATTTGAACGGTCTGGCGGACGTGGCTTTCATTACAGTCTACTTTCCCGGCAACGTGATCGCGCACATCAACGTCAACTGGCTTTCTCCGGTCAAGGTTCGCAAGACTCTGATCGGTGGCGAGAAAAAGATGCTGGTGTGGAATGATCTTGAGGCCGATGAAAAAATCAAAGTCTACGATAAAGGCGTGCAGTTGACTAACGGGAAAGGTATCTATGATTTACTGATCAGCTATCGATCTGGAGATGTTTGCGCACCAAAGATCGAACAGACTGAGGCTCTGAAGGTCGAGCTTGAATACTTCATCGACTGCATACTGAATGACCGAACGCCATTCAATGACGGGGCAGCAGGTTTGCGGGTCGTCAAAATTCTCGAAGCGGTCGACCAGTCATTGCAAGGACGAGGAAGAGCCATCTCGCTATGAACAAGTATCACTGTATCGCTCCCGATGTGCAATTGGGAAAAGATGTGAAGCTCTCCCAATTCATCAATCTCTATGGCTGTGAAGTTGGCGACCACACCAAGATAGGCGCATTCGTAGAGATTCAGAAGAACGCCAAAATCGGCAAGAATTGCAAGATCTCGAGCCATAGTTTTGTTTGCGAAGGAGTGACCATTGAAGACAATGTCTTCGTGGGCCACGGCGTGACCTTCATTAATGACGCCTATCCTCGTGCCACCAATTCGGAAGGCGAGCTCCAATTCGAAAAGGATTGGAAAGTAGAAACAACGCTGGTGAAAAAAGGCGCCTCCATTGGTTCCGGTGCGACGATTCTTTCGAATCTGGTCATCGGTGAAAATGCTCTAGTCGGCGCAGGCAGTGTGGTAACGCACGACGTGCCAGATAATGCCATCGTGGCTGGGAATCCAGCAAAGCTGCATCGGCTGATCTCTGAAAAGTTGAGGGTAGCGTCATAAACGGCAACGGCGGAATTTCAACCTCAATGCGTTCAACTATTTCCCGTTCTAATTCGGCGGCATTGTTCCATGCCAAAATACTGTGCGTCATCTGCGCGATCCTCATCATTCTGCTCGAGGTTTTGTCCGGCTATCTGCTTAAACACTACTCCGGAACGTACCTTCGCGTTTTCCAGCAACAGGTCGAAGCCGTTGGTTCTCGTCCCTCAAATCCCGGCGAACCAGTGTCGGTGCTAATGGTAGGTAATTCATTGCTACTAGCAGGTGTCGACGTAGACCGATTGCACCAGTTGACAGCCACCAGGCTGCGAATCTATCCCATCTTCCTTGAAGCTACGACTTACTATGACTGGCTCTATGGGTTGCGTCACCTCTTCCGGGAGGGAGCAAGGCCGCAAGTAGTGGTCGTAGGCCTCCCCGTGAGCAGCTTTCTCGAAAAGGGAGTGCGCCAGGAGTATGCCCCATTGATGTTGTTTGATGTCCGAGAGGTCCTTGATGCGAGTTCAGACTTGGCGCTGGATCGTACGGCAACAAGTAACCTCCTGCTCGAACATTGGAGCACATTCTGGGATACGCGTAGCATCCTTCGCGCACAAGTCCTTCGTCACATGATTCCTCATTTTGAAAACTTATTCATACTCGCAAAGGGGAAGCCGAGCATTCCCCAAGGCATAGAATTTGACCGGATCGCAGTTTCCAGATTGCAAAGACTACGTGAATTATGCGAGGAGCACGGCGCAAAGTTGATTCTTCTGATCCCGCCCACTCCGTCGTCAGACAGCTTTGCCCAGCAAATGGTCACAGCTTCAAGAAAGGTTGGAGTGGAGACGTTAGTACCTGTGGATCCAAGCGTGCTCTCCACAAGATATTACCAGTCAGATGAAACTCATCTCAATTCCGAAGGCGCAGAGATCTTCACATCAGCACTAGCAACCTACCTTCGCAAGAAGATCGTCACGGCCGAATCAGCGACCTCGCTGGACTAGAATGCAGCTGAGCTGAAGATAGTCAATGAAGAAAATTCCTTTCTTAGAATTGGTCACACCACACCTTGAACTCGAGGAGCAATTGGTGTCAGTGTTCCGAAGCACTCTGAAGACAGCTGGATTCGTCGGTGGACCGATGGTCGAAGACTTCGAACAGGAGTTTGCGCAGTTTTGCGAAACGCGGTTTTGTGTCGGCGTGGCGAGTGGTACAGATGCCCTACGGTTCGCCTTGATTGCCGCTGGAGTTCAGCGAGGCGATACCGTTCTTACTGTCCCGAACACCTTTGTCGCAACGACGGAGGCTATCTCTCAGGCTGGGGGGTGGCCGGACTTCGTGGATATCGATGAGCGCACTTACAACATGGACCCGCACAGACTTCAGGAGTATTTGGAAACACAGTGCCACGTCGATCGCGCGACTGGAAGACTATTGAACCAGAACACAGGAAGGCCCGTCACAGCCATCGTTCCTGTGCACCTGTACGGCCAGACCGCCGACATGGATCCCATTCTCGAGCTCGCAGAGCGACACAGGTTGATCGTCATCGAAGACGCTTGCCAGGCTCATGGCGCAGAGTATTTTTCCAGAAAAGAGAACCGGTGGAGAAAAGCTGGTTCCATGGGCCGAGCGGCTGCCTTCAGCTTTTACCCAGGAAAGAATCTGGGAGCGTGCGGAGAAGCCGGCGCAGTGACCACCAACGACGAGTCGATCGCGGAAAGAATCCGAATGTTGCGCGACCATGGCCAGGCGCAGAAGTATTATCACGACCTGGAGGGGTATAACGGTCGATTAGATAGCATTCAGGCTGGGCTCTTGCGGGTCAAACTGCAGCATCTGGTGGAGTGGAACCGCATGAGGCGCGAAGTCGCCGCTGGCTATCATCAGTTATTTCGTCCCGTGGCGGAAATTATCACGCCACCTTACGAGCCCTCTTCATGCAACGCGGCCTACCACCTTTACGTAGTTCGCTCAAAATGCCGAGAGGCACTCCGAATGCACCTCGCAGAAGCTGGAATTGGCACGGGAATTCACTATCCAGTGGCGCTACATCTACAGAAGGCTTATCTTGGTCTGGGCCATCAGCAAGGCGACTTTCCGATCACCGAGAAGGTCGCCGCCGAGGTTCTCTCTCTGCCCATGTATCCGCAACTCCGACCCGAGGAACAGCAGCGGGTGGCCGAAGAGGTCTTGCATTTCTCCGGGCGCGCAGTTGCCATGTGACTCTCGACTAGGCTTCCGTTCGACGTGTGAAGTTTTGGCATCCTAAGTTGAGACGGCGCCTTTGCATCATCGCGCCATTCCTCTTAAGGAATCTCACTCCGGAGAAGATGAAAACTCCCCATGTCTCTGTCTATGACAAGCCAGAGCAGTATTCATTTTTGACAAGCTAATGATGAAGCAAAACGGGAACGGAAAGTTTACCGAGAAGGGGAAGATCTGGATCGACTTGGATAACTCCCCTCACGTGCCATTTTTTATACCAATTATTGAAGAACTGCAGAAGCGCAGTTATTCGATCGTGCTCACCGCTCGCGACTGTTTTCAGGTGCGCGATCTAGCAGATCTTTTTCATCTGAACTGCAAGCTGATCGGCCACCATTCCGGGAAGGGCAAGCTCCGCAAAATGGCGGGATTGTGTTTTCGCGCATTGCAGTTGATTCCCACGATCGTGAGGCAAAAGCCGGTCCTAGCCGTCTCTCACTGTTCGCGGTCTCAATTAATTGCGTCTGCCATTTGGCGGATTCCGTCCCTAGTCTTGGGTGATTATGAGTTCGCAAAGGGTTCGGCCTTCATTCGTCCTACGTTGCATATGTGCCCGGACGTAATTCCAAACTCGGCGCTTCAATTCGATTCTAGTCGAACGCTGAAATATCCAGGCATCAAGGAAGATGTCTATGTCAGTCGATTTGTGCCTGACCCTGGCATCAGGTCCCAACTCGGACTCCGAGAGCAGGATCTGGTGGTGACTATCCGCCCCCCGGCAACTGAAGCACACTATCATGATCCACAGAGTGACGAACTCTTCGAGGCGGCAGTCGAGTTTGTAAGTAAGAAGGCCGAAGTGAAGCTTGTGGCGCTTCCCCGGAATGAGAAGCAAGCGACTTACTTAAGGAAGCGTTGGCCTGAAATCTTCTCAAACGGCACGATGCGCATTCCAGAGAAAATTGTGGATGGGCTGAGCCTGATTTGGTACTCGGATTTGGTCATCAGCGGCGGTGGCACGATGAATCGGGAGGCTGCGGCCCTCGGCGTCCCTGTTTACAGCATCTTTCGTGGCAAGATTGGCGCTGTCGATCGGTATCTGAGCAAGACAGGCCGGCTCGTCTTGATCGAGGGGCGCGAAGACTTGCACGACAAGATCTTGCTCGTGCGGAGAGAGCGTCCGGAAAGGCCTCAGGTCAGACCCACTGCTGCTTTAGAGTTCATTGTAGAGCAGATTGTCGCGGCTGCGGAGTCGCAACGTCCGTTTTCCAACCGTATGGGAGTGACCACTGAGCGAGCTCCACTGGAAAGGTGAGTTCGCAGGATGCGACGGTCCGAGGTCATTTGATGAAGATTCTTACTATCGTTGGCGCGCGACCCAACTTCATGAAGGCTGGGCCAATCATAGGCGCAATTAACGAACACAACCGGACACTTTTGGAAAATTCTGCCAACCGGCCGAGGCAACAGGTTGAAGCGATCCGACATGTGCTCGTTCACACCGGTCAGCATTACGACGAGTTCATGTCCGGATCCTTCTTCAACGATCTGAATCTTCCCAAGCCGGATGTTCACCTCGGCGTAGGTTCAGGGTCGCATGCGGTCCAGACTGCTGAGATTATGAAGAAGTTTGAGGAAGTTTTGTTGGGGGAAAAGCCCGACGTCGTTGTTGTAGTTGGCGATGTGAATTCGACGCTTGCTTGCGCGTTGGTTACGTCTAAGATCTGCTTCGATGCAGATGGGTCCAGACCACTGATCTCCCATGTGGAAGCGGGGTTGCGCTCTTTCGACCGGTCGATGCCCGAAGAGATTAACCGCATTCTTACAGATCATGTTTCTGACCTGCTCTTCGTGACGGAGGAGAGCGGGCTTCGGAATCTCCGTAATGAAGGCGTCTCGCCCGATAAGGTCCACTTCGTCGGCAACACTATGATCGACTCCCTCCTGAATTTCAAGGAAAAGGCTGAGAAATCAACCGTTCTGGAACGGTTAGCGCTTGTGGGTCAAGCAGGGAAAAACGGAGGAGCTAACGCTGTGACCCGATATGCACTCCTGACGTTACATCGACCCTCCAATGTGGATAATCGAGCTGTCTTTCTAAACATCCTGGGAGGCCTGGAAGAACTTGCAACGGACTGCCCCGTCGTTTTTCCCGTCCACCCTCGAACCCAGCGGCGAATCCGGGAATTCGGAATCGAATTTGATCCCGGTGAAGCTGCAAAGGAACGCAAAGGGGATTTACGAGGCTCCGGAAACTGTCGTGGAGGAATAGTCTTGACCGACCCGCTGGGCTATCTGGACTTCCTATGTTTGATGAAGCACGCAACGCTCGTCGTGACCGACTCGGGCGGCATCCAGGAAGAAACAACAATTCTTGGGGTCCCCTGCATCACGGTCAGAGAAAACACGGAAAGGCCAGCTACGGTCGAGAGCGGAACCAATACGATTGCGGGAACAAAAACGGAAACTATCAAGGATGCTATTCGCCGACAGGTAGGCAGGAAGAGGGAAAACAGCGTACCAAAGAACTGGGACGGGCGAGCCGGTGCGCGCATCGTCGACATCTTGGTTCGCAGGCACTACGAAGCGTTTTCCTTTCGTCGATCTCTTATCGCGCGCGCCGCACCACTGAGGACCGACGCCCCTGCCGCTAACTCAATTGATGCCTAAAGACAATCACTTGGAAGCTCAGATCCTGAAGGTTTTGGCCTATTGTCAGGCCAACGATTGGGCGGGGTACGACCCGTACGACGCCGTGAACAGCCACATTTTTGCCGCTCTGCCATTCCTCAACTCGAGACTTCCTCGGCTTGTTTTGACTCAGGCTTTGAAGCGAAGTCCAATCAACATTCGCAGGTTTTTGGGTATTCCAAAGACTCAGAATCCCAAAGCGATCGCCCTGTTTCTCTCGGCATTCCTCAAGCTATCGAGAATCGGAGTGACCAAAACCGAAGACTTAATCGAGCCGATGATCGAACGGCTGATCGCACTTCGGTCACCAGGAACTCCTTACTGGTGCTGGGGATACAGTTTTCCGTGGCAGACGCGCACCATGGTGGTGCCGGCAGGGGCGCCCAACCTGGTGTGCACGACGTTCGTGGGCAACGCTCTTCTGGATGCCTACGAGCAGCGGCAGGACCGACGATGTCTGGGCATGGCGATGAGCACAGCTGAGTACATCCTGGACGAACTCTATTGGACCGACGGTATGTCGGTTGCCGGTTTCAGCTATCCTGTCCCTGGTCTTCGAAATCAGGTACCCAACGCGAATTTCCTTGGTGGGGCTTTGTTATGCCGTGTGTATAGGTACACTCGCGAACGGAAATTCCTTGGTCCAGCGCTTAGGGTTGCCCGCCACTCGGCCGCCATGCAGCATGCAGATGGCTCGTGGGACTATGGCGAGGTGCCGTCACAACTATGGATTGACAACTTCCATACCGGCTATAACCTGTGCGCGCTGCAGTCCATTGGACGCTATGCCGGGACAACGGAGTTCGAATCGCGCGTCCGGCGCGGGCTCCAGTTCTACCGAGCCCACTTTTTCCGTGAGGACGGCGCGCCCAGATATTTCCACAACAGAACATATCCCGTGGATATTCATTGTGTGGCGCAAAGCATCATCACACTCCTTGCACTTAAGGACATCGATCCGAGCAATGTCGAATTGGCGCGCTCGGTGTTCCAATGGGCTATGAAACACATGTGGGATGAGCGGGGCTTCTTTTACTATCGCGTTCTTCGCCTCTGTACCATCCGAACTCCATACATGAGATGGGCCCAGGCCTGGATGCTTCTCGCAATGTCCAAGCTCTTATACGAATCGGACGGGCCAGTGACGTGTCCAGAAACCTACGATTCAACTGCTTTGGCTGAAGCATGCTGACGTATTCGGCCTACGGCTAGAGGTCGGTGAAATCCTGAGGCAACGCCCGCCTGAAAGTCTTTGAGCATCCGTGCCGGCTATGGTGGTTGGTGCTAGCGGAGCGTCCAGCGGTTTCAGACCAATCGGTTTCTTCATCCCTCTAACCAAAGATACATTTGCGCCTAACCATAGCGTGAATGCAAGGTTGCCCTTGGCAGTTTGCACGTTAAATCCTGCGCGATTCTCGTTGGACGGATTTTGTCGAAGGGCATCCGCGGGCCTCCATTCTTCATACACCCGGTGAACGGACTCTCTAAGTTAAGCTTCACTGAAAAAACCTTGGAAATACGGTGGCCATGACAACCTGCGATGTGACGATCATCGGTGCTGGCCCCTACGGACTGTCTGCGGCTGCGCACTTGCGCACGGTCAAGGGCCTGGAAGTGCGTGTCTTTGGCGAGCCCATGTCCTTTTGGGAGCGCAACATGCCCGTTGGCATGTTTCTCCGCTCGAATTGGACTGCGACGCAGATCGCAGACCCGAACCACTCGCTGACGTTAGAAGCGTATCAGGCGGCGAACGGCAATCACTTGTTCCATCCTGTGCCACTCGACCGCTTCATCCAATATGGACAGTGGTATCAGCGTCACGCGGTACCCGACCTCGATCTACGGAAGATTACGCGCGTGGAGACCGATGGGAAAGGCTTCCGAGTCGTCCTTGAAGATGGTGAAGTGCTTAATTCTGCCCGCGTAGTTATTGCCGCGGGAATCGGCTCGTTCGCTTGGAGTCCCCCGGAATTCCGAGACCTCCCGTCTGCTCTGGCGTCGCACACGTCAGAACACCGCGACCTTCGGCAGTTCGCCGGGAAGGAAATGCTCGTCATCGGCGGTGGGCAGAGTGCACTCGAATCTGGCGCATTGCTCCACGAAAGTGGCGCTATGGCCGAGGTCGTTACCCGCTCGCAAAGGATTCACTGGCTTCAAGGTTGGCTTTCTAAGACGCTCCATCATCGCTCCGGCACACTTATTCGGAATATGCTCTACGCTCCGACCGACGTCGGTCCGGCCGGGCTTAGCCAACTGATGGCGAGGCCCGATTTGCTCAACCACTTGCCCCGTGGACTCCGGGACAAACTCTGGAAGCGCTCGGTACGGCCCGCAGGCGCAGGCTGGCTGGTAAACCGCCTCAAAGACGTGCCTATCCGACTTGGGACCTCCGTGGTTTCCGTCGCTGTGAAAGGTGACCGAGTGAAAATTCGCCTAAGCAACGAAACCGAACGAATAGTTGATCATGTTCTTCTAGGAACTGGATATCGCGTCGACATTTCCAAGTACGACTTTCTGTCCCCGAAACTCAAGGAATCGATCAGTCAGCACAACGGCTACCCTCGGCTAGGGTGGGGAATGGAAACCTCGGTGGATGGTATGCACATTCTCGGCGCGCCAGCCGCTTGGAGCTTCGGGCCACTCATGCAATTCGTTTCTGGCGCCCATTACGCATCGCGTGCGTTGACCCGTTGTATTGCCGGCAAGCCTGCAGTTTAGATAAGCAGAGAGAAACCGTATGAATGTCGGAAAAACAAATCTCTTCGCGGCAGGCCGGACCATGGCCGGCGGCTTGGAGAAGCCAATCGGAGCCGTCGTGGTTGGCGGTGACTACCAGGGGCTGGGAATCGTTCGCAGCCTCGGACGCCGACAAGTGCCCACCTGCATCATTGACGATGAGCGCTCCATCGCTCGCTTCTCGCGGTATGCTACACACTCGGTAGCCGTAGCGAGCCTGCGCGATGAGCGACAGACCATAGACACAATGTTGGAGATAGGGCACCGACTGAATCTTAGGGATTGGGTTCTCTACCCCACACGAGACGAGACAGTGGCCGCCTTCGCGCGCTACAAGCCAATGCTGACAGAGTGGTTCAACGTTCCCACGGGTGATTGGAATACAATTCAGTGGGTCTGGGACAAGCGCAATACCTACCGACTGGCGAAGGAGTTGGGAATTCCCACCCCGCAAACATGGTATCCGCGCGATCTCGACGAGTTGGAGCAGATCCAGACAGATTTTCCCCTCGCACTCAAACCAGCAATCAAGGAGCACTTCATATACGCTACCAAGGCAAAGGGTTGGCGGGCAAACAACCGGGCTGAACTGCGGGAACTCTTCCAGCGGGCAGCCGCGCAAGTTGGACCCGGTGAAGTGATGATTCAGGACCTGATTCCTGGTGATGGCCGACACCAGTTCGCCTATTGTGCCTTTTTCAAGGAAGGCAGTGCAGTCGGGAGCATGGTCGTCCGGAGAAATCGCCAGCATCCGCCAGAATTCGGCCGAGCCAGCACGTTCGTGGAGACAATTGAGCTGCCGCTGCTGGAACAATTGTCCGAACGCTTCTTGCGTGCGATCGACTATTACGGGCTGGTGGAGCTGGAATACAAACTGGATCCCCGCGACGGACAGTACAAGCTGCTTGACGTCAATGGACGAACTTGGGGCTACCATACTCTGGGTCCCGGAGCTGGCGTTGATTTTCCTTACATGCTCTTCGCAGATCAGGTTGGAGAGCACGTAGAGCCTTGTCGTGCCCGGGCAGGCGTCACTTGGATCCGCTTGGTCACCGATCTACCTACGTCAATCCTTCAGATTCTGAATGGCCAACTAAACTGGCAAGCTTACTTGGAGTCGCTAAGGAATTTCCAAGTCGAGGCGGTCTTCAGCCGCGCGGATCCGCTACCGGGCTTTGCCGAGCTCGCCCTACTGCCATACCTTTCCCTGAAGCGGGGCTTCTGAAACACGCTGACCAAGGAGATTTGCAGATGGCACAGCCGGCTTGTTCCCCATCGATGGAGGGATTATGCAGGGCATGATCTGCAAAATCCTAGGGAACACGCATGTTCGCTTACCTGAGGTTGGACTAGGAACATGGAACTACAAGGGAGGTGTCGAGCCTCTCAGGCGAGGAATTGCGATGGGTGCTTGCCTGATAGACACCGCCGAATCTTATGGAACTGAGGAGATTGTGGGGGAAGCGGTCAAGTGTGTGAGGCAATCCGTTTTCCTTGCGACCAAAGTCTCGCCCAGGCATTTCAGGCATCGGGATCTGCTCCTGGCTGCAGACCGAAGCCTCCAACGTTTGCGGACTGATTATATCGATCTGTACCAGCTCCATTGGCCTAACCACACCGCCCGGTTGAGGAGACAATGGCCGCGATGGAGAAACTCGTGGACCTTGGCAAGATTCGTTTCATTGGCGTAAGCAATTTTTCTGTCTCTGAACTCCGGAAGGCACAGGCCGCCCTCTCCAAAAACCGGATCGCGTCAAATCAGGTTCGTTACAACTTGGTAGAGAGGAGTATCGAGAGAAGAGTCCTGTCATACTGCTGTCAAAACCAAATTACGGTCATTGCCTTTAGTCCGTTGGCCACCGGACTCGCTAACATCAAGAGGCGGGACCCACAAAACGCCCTAGAAGAGGTGGCGGACCAAGCGGACAAGACTGAAGCACAACTAGCCCTAAACTGGTGCTTGCGGCACGACTCGTTGATTGTAATCCCCAAGGCCGCATCTGTAGCTCATGTCGCAGAAAACTGCGGCGCTTCGGGTTGGCAGCTTTCTGCAGAACAGGTCAAACTTCTCGAGTTGAACATCGGTTTTCGACGCCGCAGCGGTCCGGAACTGTTCTTACGCCGGACGGCACGCCGTACCCTTCAGAGATTCGGCTATAACCTATGAATTGGAATCGCCCGCTAGGTTCACCCCATTTGCTGAAACACTCAAGCTCTACCAGTGAATCGAACACTCGTTGATTACTATCGCTGTCCGGAAGAGTTCGCCGGGTGCTTTCCATATGGCTCACCGTCGCAGCATTTGGGCCATTTCCGGTTTGGACCTGAAGCGATCTGTTATGGTTCTGTCAGCAAGGGAGCAGTACACCTCAGTCCGGGCGGAGAGCTCCACGACGCTTTGAACGATGTCGTGGTGGAGCCCGGAGAAGTACACCTGTCTTTCGATCCCGACCAGGTCGTCAACAATCTCCGTTTTGAGGGCTATTGTGGGAACGGAAACGCACAAGATCAATCCTTTCTCTCTGGCGGGCTCGCGAACAAGCTCTACTACTTCGCGCGGCCGCTTTTGAGCGTAAGCGTCCGCCGGCACCTCCAGAAGCTTAGACTCGCTGACTGGCGGTCAATTCCGTTTCCCCGCTGGCCGGTCGATCGAACCGTCGAGCAAATACACGAGACAATTCTTCGGCTCTGCATGCAGGCACGAAATGGTCAGAGAGTGCCGTTTATCTGGTTTTGGCCTGAGGAGTTTTCAAGTTGCTCAATTATTACTCACGATGTGGAACAAGTCAAAGGGCGTGATTTCTGTCTGGCGCTGATGGACCTCGATGAGAAGTTTGGGATAAAAAGCTCATTTCAACTGATTCCCGAGGGGCGGTACTCGCTCAGCTCGTCGTTTCTTCAGAGCATTCGCTCGAGAGGTTTCGAAGTCAATGTTCACGACCTGAATCACGACGGACGGCTGTTTGCCAGCGAGGCGAGGTTTTTCAGTCGGGCGCCTCGAATTAACCAATACGGCCGCGAGCTCGGTGCGCAGGGGTTTCGCTCAGGCGCGCTTTATCACAATC
>WNFT01005872.1_pt1 | contig 18624 bp, 22 predicted proteins | sample 5400191 | NCBI WGS metagenome assembly WNFT01 (sample SAMN13153359, study PRJNA577476) | soil metagenome | isolation source: 80 cm saprolite under Madrone tree | place: USA:California | collected 2016-06-14 | reverse complement strand
GATTACGCGAAGTAGGGCGCGTGGCGGCGAGCCGTCGCCACCTCGCACGCCGCTCCTCGCCCTACTCCTTCTTGTACAGCCGCGCCGCCTTCTCCGCCGAGGTCACGATCCCCCGGATCATCGCGGAGGAGAACCCCTCGTGCTCCATCCGGTTCAATCCCGCGATGGTGCATCCGCGCGGCGTGGTGACCCGGTCGATCTCACTTTCCGGATGATGCTTCCTCGAGAGAAGGAGCGAAGCCGCCCCGCGCGCCGTCTGTGCCGCGATCAGGAGGGCCTCGTCCGTGTGGAGCCCGATCTCGATGCCGCCCTGGGAGGCGGCGCGGATGGCCCTCAGGAAGAACGCGATCCCGCAAGCGCCGAGCGCGGTCGCCGCGATCATCTGCTCCTCGTCTAGAACCAGCGTCTGGCCCAGCGACTCGAAGAGCGGTTGCGCGGCGGCGATCGACTCGCGGTCCGACTCGTCGCTGGCGAGGCAGGTCATGGATTCGCGGATGGCGACCGCGGTGTTCGGCATGACGCGAACGACCGGGACGCCGGCGGGAATCCTCGCCTTGATCTCCGCGATCGACACCCCGGACACGACCGAGACCAGCGTATGCGCGTTCGGCTTGAGGTGCGGGGCGATCTCGGCCAGCAGCCCGTCGATCTGCTGAGGCTCGACGGCGACGACCACCAGCCGCGCGCGCCGCACCGCCTCCACGTTGTCGCTCAGGACGGTGAAGCCGCGCTGGGCAAAGGCCGCGAGGAGGTCGCTCTTCCGCCTCGTGAGCAGGATCTCGGCGGGGGACACGCGCCCCCCCTGGACGATCCCGTCCGCGATCGCGGTGCCCAGGATGGCTACCGGCTTGGAGCTCGATTTCATGGTTCCTCCGGGGAGCTTGAATCCAGCGTGCTGGAATCGGGCACTAAGGACGCAGTGTAGTTTGTGGATGGTCCAGAGCAACGGCTTTTAACACATTCGACAGGCCCGCGCTTCCAGCATGCTATGCTCTGAGTCATGCCGACATCCGTAACGGTCGAAGCATGGCCTGCGCTGCCGATCGAGAGCTGGGAGGACACGCGCGCCACCCTTCACATGTGGACGCAGATTGTCGGAAAAGTCTGCCTCGCGCTCACGCCGCTCACGAACCATTTCTGGAACATCACGTTTCATCTGAACCCGCGCGGGCTCGTTACGCCTCCGATGACCGTCGACGGCGGAACCTTCACGATCGCATTCGATTTCGTCGCCCATGAGCTCGTGTTCCAGTTCTCGGACGGCCGGACGAAGGTGAATCCGCTCCGGGCCCAGACCGTCGCGGACTTCTATTCCGAGACCATGGCCACGCTCCGGGATATGGGCGTCCAGGTGCGCATCTGGCCGATGCCGGTCGAAATACAGAACCCCATCCGGTTCACGGAGGACGTGGTTCACCACTCGTACGATCCCGTCTGGGCGAACGCGTTCTGGCGGGCGCTGCTCTCGATGAAGCCCGTCTTCGAGCGCTTTCGATGCCCTTTCCTGGGAAAGTGCAGCCCCGTGCACTTCTTCTGGGGCAGCTTCGATCTCGCGCTGACACGATTCTCCGGAAGGCGTGCGCCGGAGCGTCCGGGCGCCAACCGGGTGGATCAAGAGGCCTATTCGCACGAGGTCATCAGCCACGGGTTCTGGCCCGGTAACCTGCCCGGCGTGGACGCCTCCTTCTACGCATACGCCGCGCCCGAGCCCGCCGGCTTCAGGGAGGCGAAGATCGGGCCCGCGGCCGCGTACTACAGCAAGGGTCTTTCGATCTTCCTCCTGGCCTACGAGGCGGTGCGGCGGTCGGAGAACCCTGTCAAGGAGATCAACACGTTCTTCAACAGCACCTATGACACCGCCGCAAATTTAGCCGAATGGAATCGGGCGGAGCTGGAACGGAGGTAGCGATGCAAGGGGAGACCTGCGTCCATCTGGAGCAGATCACCGAGGTCAAGCAGGCGAAGAAGCGCGAATGCGAAGAGTGTGTCCGTATTGGATCCGAATGGCTCCATCTGCGCACGTGTCAGAGCTGCGGCGCCACGCTCTGCTGCGACTCTTCGCCGAACAAGCACGCGAGCAAGCACTCGCGGAAGGTCAATCACCCCGTTGTTGCTTCCGCGGAGCCGGGCGAGCGATGGCTGTTTTGCTTCCCGGATGAGGCGTACGCGGAGTACTAGTGGTAGTACGGGGCCAGGCGAGGCGGGCTAGGCGGCCGCCTTTCCCGAAGTTCCGTCCGGGAATCCGGATTCCGCGCCGAGGCTCCTGCCCGCGATGTTCGCCGCCGGCCCCGCGAACGGCACCTCGAAAATCATCCTCGTGCCGCTGGGGGAGACGTTCTCGGCCCAGATCCGACCCCCGTGCACTTGCACGATCTCGCGGCAGAGGGGAAGGCCCAGGCCGGTCCCGCCGGCTCCGGTCTGGTTGTTGCTCGCCTGCGAAAAGCGATCGAACACCAGCTCCAGCTCGCCGGGCGGAATTCCCTTTCCCGAATCCTCGACCACCACCCGCGCCATGGATCCCGCCCGCTCCAGCCGCAGCCCGACACGCCCCCCGGCCGGAGTGAACTTTCCGGCGTTCGAAAGCAAGTTTCGGAACACCTGGCGCAGCCTCATGCGGTCGGCCTTGACCGGGTCGAGGCCGGACTTCACCTCGAAGTCGAGCGCTACCTCGCGTTCCTGGTAGAGGGTTGCGAATTCGTCTACGGCCTCCTGGGCCACCTCCTCCATAGTCAGCTCGACGAACTCCATTCTCATGCGCCCCGATTCGAATTTCGCCAGATCCAGTAAATCGTCCAGGAGCGCCGTCAGTGTCCCGCCACACGAGGAGATCTGCTTGAAGTAATCGAGCAGCTCCTCCCGCGCGCCCTTCAGCGCGTCCTCGATTCCGAAACGGGAGTAGCTGATGATCCCGTGCATCGGCGTGCGCAGCTCGTGCGAGATGTTCGCCAGGAACTGCTGCTTGGCACGCGCCGCGGCTTCGGTGGCCTCGCGCGCCTCGATGAGATGCCCCTGTTGAGCGAAGAAGTCGCGCACGAGCCTGGCAAGACGTCCAAACTCATCCTCGCGCGTCATCAGTCGGTACAAGAGGGAGGGGTTCTCGGTCGTCAGGGAGTTCGTGATCAGGGCCAGCGGGTGGGCCACCCAGCGCGTGAGGACCAAGGAGACTCCCGCGAAGAGGAGCAGAGCGCCGGCGATCATGAGAAACATGAATTCCCGAAGCGCCGCGTGCACGCGGAGGGCCGCGGCGTACGAAGTCTTGTAGTCGAGAACCGCGATCTGCGCTCCCCCGAGGTCGGCGAGCGGCAGGGCGGTCCGGATTTCCCCGGTCTCACTTGATGCGGTCTCACCCGTAGACCTCCTCGCGTCCAGGGCCACCTTGACGTCCCCGTCCACCAGCCCACCCAGCTCTGAGATTCGCTCCGGGGTCCAGAGGCGGCCGACGATGTAGTAGCCTGCCGGCGGCGTCTTTCGCGAGATGTCGGATGACGGCTCGATGGAGGATGTCCAGGTCTCGAGCAGTCCCTCGCGAGTTACCGCATAGAAATGCCGAATGGGTGATTGGCTCAAAGCGAGCGCTAGCGCGCGCGGAGGCACCGGGAGCGCCGCGAGGGTCGAATCCGTCTTAGGGTTAGCTGTGAAGATCAGACGGAACCGGTCGTCCAGCACCCAGGCCACGTCGATGCCGAAGGTGCCGATATTCTCCGTGAGGTAGAGCTGCCCCCAGCGAGGCTCAGGCTTTCGCGCGAACGACACGAAGTCGTCCCAGCGGGTGTAGTCGTCCGCGTGAATGCTCGCCCCACTCGCTCTGAGGTCGAGAATGCGACGGAGGACGCGCGTCGTCTCGAGGACGCGCTCGCGGACAAGCAGGTCCAGCTGCGAGTTCAGACTGTGCTGAACCAGGAAAAAGGCGACCGTGAAGGTCGAGACCGTGAGCGCCAGGAGGAGCGTCATCCGTCGGCGGACGCTGACGGTTCCGCGCGCCTGGGGCCGGCGCTGGCCGCCCCGGCTTCCCTGATCGTCGACTACTTCAAGGACGCGCGGCCTCGACGGCATCGGTCTCTCCACGTGGGGGTGGGACACCGCTGTCCAATTGGAGCTGACGCCAGCTGGCTGGGTATCCCGTCAGGGGGAATATCGGCCGATGCGCTCCGACGTATAGCGCTAGATCAGGAGCTTCGCGAGAGCCCCTCGATGGCCTTCCACTGTGCGGTGTTGACCGGCATGACCGAGAGCCGCGAGATTCGGGTGAGCACGAAGTCGACAAACCTCTTGTCCGCCTTGATCTCCGCCAGCGTCACCGGGCGATCGAGCTTCCGGACCGGCACGACGTCCACAGCGTAGAGTTTTCCTGACCGGTCGGCGGGATCGGGATACGCATCGCCCGACGCCTTCATCACCCCCACGACCGACTTCTCGTCGCCTGTGTGGTAATAGAAAATGAGGTCGCCCTTCCGGACCGAACGCAGGTGTTTCTGCGCGAGCGGATTCCTCACGCCGGACCAAGAGGTCCTCTTGTCCTTTTCGAGGTTTTCGTAGCTGTAGTGGGTGGGCTCTTCCTTGAATAGCCAGCTCATCGCAGGGTCCCCATCACCTTCCAGTCGAAGACCTTCGAATAGAAGTCCGAGACCCTGGCCGGGTCCTTCGACCAGAATTCCCAGTGAACGACGGGCTTGCCCATGAACTTCCTCCTGTTATGGAAACGTGAGACGCGCGCAGCCGGCAACGCCACAATCGTAGCAGAAGCGCCGCGCGCGAGCCTCCCCTTCGCCCGGGATGGCGTCGTGGTATAGACTGCGCGGATGCCTCACGCGGAGCAGCACCACACGGGGCGGGTCGGTTGGCTCCGAGCCGCAGTGCTGGGCGCGAACGACGGCCTCATCTCCACGGCCAGCCTGGTTGTGGGAGTGGCCTCGGCGCAATCCTCGCACCAGGCGGTGCTGCTCGCCGCCCTCGCTGGAATGGTCGCGGGTGCGCTCTCCATGGCGGCAGGCGAGTATGTCTCCGTCAGCTCTCAGGCGGACACGGAAAGCGCGGACCTCGCGAAGGAGAAGCGAGAGCTGGCCTCGAATCCCGCGGCGGAGCGGGTGGAGCTGGCGGGGATCTACGTCGCGCGCGGCTTGCCGGCGGCGCTGGCCACCGAGGTCGCAGACAATCTCATGCAGCACGATGCTCTCGGCGCCCACGCGAGGGACGAGCTGGGAATCACGGAGGTCTCTCTCGCGCGACCGCTCCAGGCGGCCCTGGCATCGGCCGCATCCTTCGCCGCGGGAGCGTTCCCGCCGCTGCTCGCGGCGCTGGCTCTGCCCCGGCCCTTCCTCACGCCGGTGATCGCCGGAAGCTCGCTCGTTTTGTTGTCGATCCTCGGCGCCTCCGCCGCGCATCTGGGCGGCGCATCCCTGATGAAGGGTGCCGCGCGCGTCACCTTCTGGGGGGCGCTCGCGATGAGCGCCACGGCCCTGGTCGGCAGGCTCTTCGGCGCGACCGCGTAGCGGCGCGACGAGCGGGACCTCATCGCAGGGGATCGAGCCGCGGCGGCCGTTTGCCCCGGCGAACGGCGCCCGCCACGGGGACATACACGAGCTCCCGACGCAGCAGCACGCACCGGAGCATGAGCCCCCCGCGGCTCATGTCGCCGCGCCCGACGAAGTCGGCGGGAAAGCGGAGCCGCCCGTCGAGACGACTCTCGATGATGTCCACATATTTCCCGGTGGCGATGCTTCCGAGCAGGATCACCCGGTCGTTTCCCGAGAGAACGGATGCCAGGGTCACGGAATCGCGCTCGAGCGGCTCGCGGAACCGCGGCTCCTCCGGCGTGACGCCGACCCCGGCGATCTCACGGAGATCCTCGAGAGTGACGACCGCGTCGGGAGGGATCAGCCCGCGACCGGGCGTGATGACCAGCACTCCGTGGGGAGCGGCCGCGAAGCGAGCGAAGGACTGCCCGTAGCTCAGCTTGCCGCGGAAGTAGAGCCCGCTCAGGAAGCTGAATACGTCGCCGATCGCGGCGCCGGACTCTCGAAGCCGGACAGCGAGCGGGAAGGTCGCGCGCTGGTTGAGGAGGATCCGCGCGCGCTTTCCACCGCAGTGAGCAGGAGATAGCAGGAAGACCGTCTGGGTCGAGGCGGGGAGCTCTGAGTCGGAAGTCATGTCGGCGTGCAGCGGCCGGAGTCTTATGGGCCTTTTCCAGGGGGAACAGTGGCCGGGGGCTGTTCTGCCCGGGCCCTATCGGGGTTCCCGGCACCCACGGTGACGTAGGTGACCGTGTCCCAGGCATTGTGGATCCCTACGAACAGAAGCGTGAGCGAGGCACCGCCGATCGTGAACAGCGCCGCCTCCGCGTTGCTTCGAAGCATCGTCGAGGCGAGCACGAGCGACGCGTACGCGAGCAGGGGCAGTGCGGCATGCCACGTCCAGTCTCCCCGATCCGGCTTGTAATTCCTCGTATTTCGCGCGCGCTTGACGACGATCCCGACGTAGGTCGCCCCTGCCAGTCCCATCGCCCCGATGGCAAGGGCGACGACGGAAAGCCCATTCCAGGGCGCGCTCAGAATCGCGCCCATCAACAGGACGGCGCAGAAGTGCACCACGTTCGGAGTGCCGAACGCCGAGATCTCCTGGCTACCGCTCCCCGACACGGGGCGCATCTCGGCGACCAGGGTGATCACAACGAACTGCAATCCTGTGAGGGCTCCCGCGGAGGAGGCCACGATGATGTAGAAGTTCTCCCAGGCAATCAGGGGGGAGACTGCGGCATGGTGCATGGCCCGACACGATAGCAGCAAGGCGCTGCGCCGTGAAGCGGGGTGTGATCCCGGGGGCTCACGGGCGTTCCATCACGCCCAAATGGGGAGACAAAATGACAAGGAATGTGGCCCCTGCGAGAGCAGGGACGTGATCGTCCATCTGGTCGACGGCACCTACGAGCTGTTCCGCCACTTCTACGGGCTTCGCCGCTTCAACAAGGGAGTGGACGCGCCCTTTGGGGCGGTGATCGGCGTGCTGGGGACGGTCATTCAGATGATCGAGACCGGAGCCACGCACATCGGCGTCGCGACGGATCACGTGATCGAGTCCTTCCGGAACCAGCTTTGGGCGGACTACAAGACGGGGGAGGGGATCGAGCCGGCGCTCCTGGCACAGTTTCATCCGCTCGAGGAAGCACTCGCCGCCATGGGGGTGGCGGTATGGCCGATGATCGAGCTGGAGGCCGACGACGGTCTCGCCTCCGCCGCCCGGATCGCGTCGGCGGACGAGCGCGTGGAGAAGGTGAGCATCTGGACGCCCGACAAGGACCTGGCCCAATGCGTTCGGGGCGATCGGGTCGTGCAGGTCGACCGAAAGAGCAAGAAGATCCTGGACGAAAAAGGCGTCCGCGAGAAATTCGGCGTTCCCCCCGCCCTGATACCCGATTTCCTCGCCCTCGTGGGCGACGCCGCGGACGGGTATCCGGGCCTCCCGGGAATCGGGCGGGTAACGGCGGCGCGGCTCTTGAACCAGCACGGTCCGCTCGAGAATTTCCCGCCCAGCCTGCTCGGAGATCGCCGCGACCTGGCGCTCCTCTTCAAGGACCTGGCCACGCTCCGAACGGACGAGCCTCTCTTCAAGAACGTCGACGAGCTTCGGTGGCGTGGCCCCACCGCCGCTTTCGCTTCGTACGGAGCGCGCCTCGGGGCCGCTCGCCTGGTCGAGCGATGCCTGAAGGCGCCGGTCGTCTAACCGGGACCACCCCGCTCCGCTCAAGCTCCCTATCAAGGAAACTCGATAAGCCGGGGGTCCCGTTGCTCTTGGGTGCTCAGCGCGGACGGAGCGGCGTCTCGGGCGTCAAGTCCGGGCCCCGCACAGGCGAGGAGATCATCGTCCCAGGGCACAATCGCTGGCCGGAATTCTTATCGAGGCTGAGCCGCGCACGGATCTGTTTCGGAAACACGAAGCAGGCCCGCCTGGCGCTCGCCGCCATGGACGGTGTGGACGTGGATGGATCCTTGCGGGAGCTCGCGCGGCTCGGTGGCAGCTGTGACTGCCAGATCGAGCTGGACGTCGCACAGTCCCTCGCGAGCAGGGGTGCCTAGCTCAAGCGGCGAGCCGCGTGTCCGTGGCGAGGCGATCCTCTACCGGCTCTTCGACGTCGGATACGAGATCCACCTCGACAGGGCGTTCGAGCTTCTCTCGTCCAGCGCTCCCGAACGCTTCTCCTATTTCGACGACGACCTCGCGGTTGTCACGTGGAATGCCGCGCTGGTCGTCGAGTCGGTTCCGGAAGATAAAGACGTCCAGTACGTCTTGGAATTCGCGAACGCCCAGCTTCTCGAGCTGCGCTACTACGACTCCCTCCTCGACAACGAGCTGCCGCGCACCTACGACGAGATCGCCGCGGCGCGGGGCGGGTTTCACATCCTGGGGCGGAGGTTCAGCCGCCTCCTGGCCCTCTTGCAAACCCGGGTCGCGGACGCGACCGAAGCCGTCGAACGCGTGGAGAACTCCCTCAAGGTCACGGACGACGTCTTCCTGGCTCGGATCTACGGGGCCGCGACGGAAATCTTCAGAGGCCCGACCTGGCGTCGGGGAATCGAAAGGAAGGTCGCCATCATCCGGGACGCCTACGCGATGCTCAATGCCGAGGCGCAGGCCCGCCGCGCCGAGGTGATGGAACTGGTCATCATCGCCCTGATCGCCATCGAGATCGTGCTCGCGTTGCGGATGAGGTGAGCCGCAGTGCGTGGCTGACCCGTGGTGCGGGGGGCTGACCCACCTGCCGTCCGGACGTGCTAACCTTGCTGCGGCTGGGCGCGTTTCCGATGAGCGCCCACCCCTGATTCCACGCGACCACCAACTCACGAGGAGTACTGCAATGCAAAAGATCACTCCATTCTTGTGGTTCAAGGACCAGGCCGAAGAGGCCATGAATTTCTACGTGTCGATTTTCAAAAATTCCAAGCCCGTCAGCATCAGTCGCTATGGAGACGCAGGGCCCGGAGCCAAGGGATCGGTCATGGTCGCCAAGTTCCAGCTCGACGGACAAGAGTTCCTGGCGCTGAACGGCGGGCCCGCGTTCACCTTCTCTCCGGCCATCTCATTTGTTGTGAACTGCAAGACCCAGGAAGAGGTGGACGAGTACTGGGAGAAACTCTCGGCGGGCGGCGCCACGAATCAGTGCGGCTGGCTTACCGACAAGTACGGCCTGTCATGGCAGATCGTCCCCACGATCTTGGGCGAGCTGGTTGGGGACAAGGACCCTGAAAAGTCGAACCGAGTGATGCAGGCGATGCTCACGATGACCAAGATCGACATCGAGACTTTGAAGCGAGCGTATCACCAGGAGGCTATGGCCGGTTAGCACCTGGCAGAAGTCCGCCGGGCCGGCCGTGAGCCAGCCGTACGGGTGAAGCGTGAAGTACTGATTACCCTGCCGCCGAGAGCCGGTTCGCCTCGCCTCCCGGCGTAGGCCTGCTGGGGCCGGGGGGGCGATAGCAGCAGGGCCCGCAAGTTCCTTCCGCAGAGCAGAATACGAAGCCCATCGCAAAAGCGTGGATCTTCCTGGACACAGAACGATTATTCTTGCACACAGAACAACCGTTCTGAATCCAAGCGGAAGGAGAATGACCATGCCGAGAATTCATCGGGACGTGGAGACGGAGAGACGTCTGGACAGGGCGATGCAAGTCTTCTGGGCGAGGGGCTATTACGACACATCGATCGAAACTCTCAGGGCACGCACGGGCCTCCATCGCGCCGCCATATACGGCCGATTCGGGAGCAAGAGAAAGCTCTTCGAGACGCTCCTGGGCCGCTACCGCGCGACGTACATCGCGCGGTGGTTCGCCCCGCTCGAAGCTCCAGACGCCGCATTCGCGGAGCTCGAGGCTTTCTTTCGTCAATTTCGCGACCTTCCGCCCCCGGCGGCCAGGCTGGGATGTCTGATGTGTCTGACCTCGTCCGAGGTCGCGCCCCACGTACCTTCCGTCGAGCGAATCGTGTCGCGCTATCTCGACGACCTGCGCTTCTTGATCCGCGCGGCATGCGTGAACGCCAGGGATCGGGGCGAAATCCGCGCCGCGACGGATCCTGATCTCGTGGCGGACTATTCGGTCGGGGCTGTCCTGGGGCTCTGGGCCGTGGTTCGGTCCCCGATGCCGCGGGACGCGATCGCCCGCTACTTGAATGGTGTTCTTAGATCCTTGGGGAGCCTCCGGCCGGTCGGCGGCGGAGATGTCCGGAGCCTATGATCTCTCGACGAAAACGGGTTGTTAGGAAGGGTTCACGCACGGCACGTCCAGGTGCAGGCGGGGATCTCGGAACGGCCAGCATCCTGCTCGCCGACGATCACGAGATCATGCGCAAAGGAGTCCGACACATCCTCGCGGGCGCGCTTCGAGGCGGCGCCTACGGTGAAGCATCGAATCCGGGCGAGATCATTCGTATGGTGCGGAAGAAGAAGTGGGACCTTGTGATCCTGGGAGCCTCGCTTCCAGGGCGGGGCGGACTGGAGGTGCTCAAGGATATCCGCAAGATCAGACCCACCCTCCCCGTGGTGTTCCTGAGCATTCACGCCGGAGAGCAGATCGCGGTCCGCGCCCTTCGAGCGGGTGCCTCGGGCTATCTGACGAGACAGACCACGTCGGAGGACGTGGTCAACGCGGTCCGCAAGATCCTCGCGGGTGGCCAATTCGTCACGGCTTCCTTGGCGGAGAGATTGGCGCGTGAGATCCAGACCGGCAGTGAGACCGTTCCGCACGAGCGCCTCTCGGACCGCGAGTTCCAGGTGTTCCATCTGCTCGCCGCGGGTCTTACCGTCAAGCAGGCCGCCGAGCGTCTCCACCTGAGCCCCCAGACCGTGAGCACCTACCGAGCGCGAATCCTCGAGAAGATGAGAATGGAGACGAACGCCGACTTCGTGCGCTATGCGGTTCAACATCGCCTTCTGGACGAATGTTTCGGCCCCGCCGGCTCGTAAGGCGTCGTACGCCGTAAGACAAGAGAATCGTTCGCTCCCTGATAGCGGGCCCGGTGGGAAAGTTGTTTGATCCCGTCTCGGATCATTCAGCAGAAATCCAGCCATCCACGGGGAAGGCGAATCCCTGCGGGTCGAAGAGGCGGGCAGATGGGCCACGGGGAATCCTCCTCGTGGCCCTTTTCTTGTAACCTGCATGTTTCTATACTCCCCTGAATGCCACGCGACGCCAGGCGACGGACAAGGGGAGTTGGCCGGCGCGAGGCGGCTCCGCAGGCTGCCAAACCCAGGATCGCCACCTGGACCATCCTGGTTCCGGTTCTCGTCGCAGTCATCCTTAACCTCCCCAATCTAGGGCTTGGGTATTTTTGGGACGATTTCTACTTCCTGACGTCACAGAGTCAGGGAGCGTTCCGGAACTACTTTCTGCCTGATCCCAGTGCGGCGTTCTATCGCCCTATTCCGCAGGGCGCCTACTTTGCGCTTCTACGTCTCGCGGATCCGACGGGCGGGATTCTCGGCCACGTTCTCAACCTCGCGGTCCTCGCCGGTGTCATCGCGCTTCTCGTTCTGCTCCTCTCGCGCCTCAGCGGTCCTCGTGCCGGGCTGTTTTCCGGCTTGGTCTTTGCGAGCTTCGGGCACGTGGCCAGCCTTGTGGCATGGATCAGCTGCAGTCAGGATCTGTTCGCGATCGCTCTCGTGATCGCAGCATTCTACCTCAGACATCAAGGCAAGGACGTTCCAGCGCTCGCCTGCGCGGCGGCGGCGGTTCTCTGCAAGGAACCGGCTGTCGCGGCGTTTCCCGCGCTCGTACTGTGGGACTGGATTGTCGGCAGGCCCCCTTCACGTACACGATTCCAGATCATTGGATACGGCTCGATCTTCCTGGTCTGGGTCTTCATCCATCCGGGTCTTCATCTTCTGGCGGGGCGCGGGTTCCGTGCAGGAGCGACGTCCTACGTGGGCATCGAACATCCGGAGCGTTGGGGGCGTTACCTCGTTCGTTATCTCATGACGCTGCTCAATCTGCCACCGCCGGATCTGACCGTGTCCTGGTGGAGCGACAGAGCTCGGTACGGATTCGTCGCTCTCGCGGTTCTGGTCCTGGGCCTCCTGTACCTGGATCGACGCCGGAGATCGGATCGATCAATACCTGTACCCATCGCTCGGATCGGAATGATCGCGGCGCTGTTCACCGTCCCGACCCTGCTGATGCCCACAATTCTGATTCGCCATTGGGCACCCTATTTCGCGTGCATCCCGGCCCTGGGCATGGCGATCTTCCTCGGCCCGCTCGTCGCCAGGCTGGGGAGGATCCCGGCTCTGGCTGTGCTCTCCGCATTCTTGCTCCTCGGGATCTGGAGCCGGGGAATCTTTGCACGGGAAGAGCCGGTATGGAGCGAGCCCGTGTTTGTTGAAGCCTCGCGGGCTCTCACGGTGGTTCGCGCAAACTTTAAGAGAGTCTTTCCGACCCTTCCGAAAGGAAGCCAGGTTGTGGTTTCGGTCGGCAGCACGGGCGCCCGGGGTATTCAAAGCACACTCCTCGACGCTCAGGCGCTTCGGGTTTGGTATCGAGATCCCACGCTTCGCACGGTTTCGACCCTAAGGCGCAAGCCGGGCGCGGCTGCGGAATATCTCGTCCGTGTCACAACGGACCTTGATGTGATCTCGATCGAGCCGGAAACTCATCGCGTCCGTGCCAGCATGGTGCAAGCGCCCGACCTGGCCGAGATCAATCGACCACTCAACAACTACGCACGGGCGGTCGCTGCCGGGGGCGATGCGAACCGTGCCGTTCGGATTCTCGAGGGGCTCGCCGCGATCGAGCCCGGAGCCCCGGCCGCGTACGATCGCCGCATGATGGCCAGCATCTTCCTGGCCGCGGGCCGGCGGCGAGAGGCCGATTCACTCATGGCCACCACGCCGTCGTTCCCCAGGGAGGACGCCCTCGCGATCGTGAAGCGGCTTCTCGGGGAAGCGAGCACGAGCGAACAGCTCGACGCCGCGGCGTTCGAGGCGTTCGGGCTCTCGGACAACGATCCGGAGACGATTCGTTGGATCATGCGCGAGTTTCAGAAGGACGGCTCGACCGGGCAGGCGGCGTGGCTCGCTCTCAGGCTCCAGAAATTGAGACCAGGCGACGCTGAGAGCGCCGAGATTATCCGGATAGCTGCTCGAAAGGGGATCAGACCAAGAAGGGAACCGACATGACGCTGCTGATCGCATGCTTGCCTTGCTACTCGGACGGTAAGGAAGAAACGTCAGCGTGATGCGCGGATAAATCGACGGTTCGTAGGTACAGCTACAGCAGCTCCGAAACTGCTCGCTCGTTCTCCGTCTCACCCCCGCCGACAAGCGCAGCGACGACAAGGCATCGCGCGTGTCCGCGTCTCCGCAACGGATCTGGCACGACACTTGTTACTCGAGCTTTCCAGCATGGAGGGCGGGGAAGCACGCTCGAGCAGGACATGGAAAGGAGAACGGAACATGAGGTGGGCTGATTCGGCCGCTGCCGCGGCCATGATCGAGATCCTGGAATCGGAGCCGTGGGAATTTCAAGGGGGGTCTGTTCATCGGGCGGGGGTTGCTGGTAGCGATAGGGAGCCGGGCCAAGACACGCGGTTCCTCAGCGACCGAATCCTCGGCGTCCAACGGTCATCCAACCAAGGAAGAGCGGCCTTGCCGGCCGAAATCGATCTAGGCGATTCACGGAAATCGGACTTCTCCTCCTGCGATTGACCGTCGGGTTGACCCTCGCGTCACACGGCGCGCAGAAACTGTTCGGATGGTTCAACGGAGGCGCAGTCTGGGGTACTGCGGCGTTGCTGGTCGGTCTCGCCGGTGGTGCGATTCAGCTCGCCCAGAGGCAGACGGCGCGATCGCTGCAAACCGAAACCGCGAAGTAATCGCCCGTACGCGGCGAGGCGCCACTTGCGGCGACCCGCCATTCGCAAACGGAGGCATCATGTCTCGTCAACGTCGTATCTCCCGCGTCGTCACGGCCCCTCCACCGATACCCGGATTCATCGGGCCCGGGCACGTTGCCGCGCAGGTTCTGTCGCCCGTGGACTTTGTCCTCAATGATCCGTTCATCATGCTGGCCGATGATCATCTCGACATAGGCGATCGCCCCGCGGGGGAATCGCACCCTCACGCGGGATTCGAAACCGTGACGCTCATCCTCGATGGCGCCATCTACGATCGCGACGAGGGCGGCGTCATCAAGGCCGGCGAGGTGCAGTGGATGACCGCCGGAAGCGGGATCATCCACGGTGAGCACCTGACGACGAGAGGGAGAGTGCGCGTGCTTCAGCTGTGGCTCACCCTGCCAAGAGATCGGCGATGGACCGCGCCGGCGCTCCAGAAAATTCACGAGGACGCGGTGCTGCTTCGCAAGGAGTCCGGGGTTGATGTCCGCATTTACAGCGGCGCGTCCGGGAGCCTTCGCTCCACCACCCGCAACCAGGTGCCCGTTACGATGGTGGAGGTCACGATGGCCAAACACAGATCCGTGAATCAGGACCTTCCGACGTCGTACAACGGGTTTGTATACGTGATCCGGGGTTCCGTCCGGGTCGGCGAGGGAGCGGTACGCATCGAGGCGGGTCAGGTCGGATGGCTGGATCGTCCCGCGGGCCACGGCACCGGCGCTCTGCGCATGACCGCCGGTGAGGAGGGGGCGCGCCTGGTGCTCTATGCGGGTCAACCTCAGGGCGACCCGATTGTCTCGCATGGGCCGTTCATCGGAGATTCGAGAGAGGATATCGCGCGGCTCCACGGAGAGTATCGCGCCGGGCGCTTCCCTCGCCTCAGCACGCTCTCACGCGAGCACGGCTTGGTACGTTTGCGGTTCCCCCTTTGACCACCACCTGCATTCACATCTACTCGCTGCGGCGACCCCGAATCGCATTCCGAATCGGCCCGGTCGCGAGCGAGATCCGGATGGCATCGGAAATGGGAACGGCGCCGTAGAGCAGGGTAAGGGCATCGTCACGATCCCGACGGAATTCCGCCAGCTGAGATGGGTCGATCGACGGAGTGTTGGGGAGGTCGACCGTGAGGGGATCGCGATGCCGTCCGTTCAGCAGAAACTCGTAATGAAGATGCGGGCCGGTGGCGAGGCCGGTCGCGCCGACTCTGCCGATGATCTGGCCCTGGTCCACGTGCGCGCCGGGCCGGACGTCGGCCGGAATGGAGCTGAGATGCGCGTAGCGTGTCCGGATCTCTCCGGGGTGGCGAAGCTCGACAAGTCGGCCGTACGCGCCCATGAATCCCGCCCGCGTGACGATCCCTGACGCAGTCGCCTCGACCGGCGCCCCGTAAGGCGCACCATAATCGATCCCCTCGTGCGCCCGCCACTTCTTGAGGATCGGATGAAAGCGGCGAGCGCTGAAGTGGCTGGTGATCCGGTACGGGACGGGATAGCGTAGGAACGCTCCCTTCAGGGAACGACCTTCCTCGTCGAAATAGGCGAAGCGTCCGCCGGGCCGTGGTTGAGGGATAGCCCGCAAGATCCGGTCACCATTGCGAAGCTCGATCGCCAGAAAGTGGCGGCTCCGGATGGAACCGTCGGGACGTATCTTTCGCTCCAGGACGACGCGGACAACATCGCCACGCCTCAGGTCTCGCGTGAAGTCCACCCTCCAGGCGAGTATGTCGGCGAGGTCGTAAACGAGGTCCTCGAAGTCCTTTTTCCCGAACCGATCCAGATCGCCGCTCAAGCGCGCCGACCAGAGGCTCGTTTCGATGACACCGGAGATTCGCACGGTATCCATCGCGAAGGGGACCTGCTCGACGCGTGTCGTCCAGACGGAGTCCGTGCGAACGAAATGCAGGATGGAATCGGGGTTCAGCGCGAGGAGAATCCGGTCCGGGACGCCGGTCGCCCCGAGCGCGAAGCGCAGGACCGTTCCGGGGCGGAGCGTACGAGGCCTGCGATAGCTCTCGAGGAGATGTGTGATCTCTCGGACCTGGTCGGAGTCGAAGCCTCTGGAATCAAGAGCCTGCGAGAAGGCCGTCCCATGCGTCAATGTGTCCGCTCGCTGGAGCGGAGCCCAGGTCACGTGCTCGAGAACGGGTTGACCCGTGGGCACGGACCGTGGGGTCTGCGGGTAGGGCACCGCCATGGATAAGGCGAAGATGGCCAAGGTCGCGGCCGCGACGAGGGACGACCCCCGCGCCGATAACTTCCGACGAGCACCGCCTTTTCGCTTCGCTCCGATGCGAGTCCCTCCCCGGCTCCCGGCCATGGGCCGGTCCGATTCGGTGCAGGGCCTCTCTATCGGCTGAAATCAGTGCGATCCCGCGTGAATTTTGGTGCCCTCACTGAAACTTCTGGATTTGGAGACGCGTAAGGCGTTGGCTCCCCCTGGTTCGGACTGTCGGTGACGTCCATCCCCCGGAGGCACACATGACCCGTACGACGAACGCAAGGGTCGCCGGCTTCACGTTTCTCCTCTACATCGCGCTCGGCATCGCGGCGATGGTCCTGGCCGGTAGGGCGGGCAACGCGGAGGGGATCGCCGCGCAGCTCGCGGGCGTGTCGCAGCACGCGTCAGCAGTGCGCCTCGCGGCCGTGGTCAACCTGACCACCGGTTTCGCGGCCCTCATTCTTGCCGTGACGCTCTACGCCCTCACGCGCGACGAGGACCAAGACCTCGCGATGCTGGCGCTTACCTGTCGCGTAGCCGAGGGAGTGATTGGCGGGATCGCCATCCAGAGGTCGCTGGGATTGCTCTGGCTCGCGACGGCGGCCGGGGCAAGCGGAGCGAACACCGAGACGACAAACGCCCTCGGCGCGTTCCTCATGGGGCAACGGTGGAGCTTTGTCATCGGCGCGATGTTCTTCGCCGTGGGGAGCACGCTCTTCTGTTGGCTCCTCCTGCGCGGCAGGATGATCCCCACCGTGCTGGCCTGGCTGGGCGTGCTTGCGTCGGTCCTGCTCGTCGTGTTGCTTCCGCTGCAGATCGCAGACGTACTCCCTGGCCCCGTCATCCAGTTCATGTGGCTACCGATGGCCGCGTTCGAGATTCCGCTCGGGCTGTGGCTGATCATGAAAGGCGTCGCGGTGCCGGCGCGATGAGTCCGTCGCCGGGCCGCAAAGCCAGGATTGCCGGTGTCTTTTACCTGCTCAACATATTCACGGGAGCATTTGCCGCTTTGGGTGGGGGCAGGGTTGTGGTCAACCTCATCGCGACCATCCCCCAGGAGTAACCCCTCATCAGACGCGTCCGGTTCAGGTTTCGGAGGCTTCCCCGTCCAGCGTCATCTCGATCATTGTCTGCCGGAAGCCCAGCTTAGCGAACAGGCGTTGCGCGTCATCGTTGCCCGACTTGCTCCAGAGCACAACCTGCGACATCCCCCTCGAGTGAGCCCACTCGATCGCCGCGCGCACGAGAGCCTCTCCGGTGCCCTGGCGCCGCGCGCTCTCGTGGACATATACGTCGTGGATGAATCCACACGGACCGCGCAGGTCCCTCCAGCTCGTGGGCTCAATATCGGCAAAGACGTACCCGAGGACCTCATTCCCGCGCTCGGCGACCAGCACCAGGCTGTCCGGGTTCGCAAGCTGCGAGACGAGAAACCGTCCGTAACCATCCTCGGGTCGATCCGTCAGGACGAACCGCCGGGAATCGGATGAATGGTGCTGGCGCATGAGGGAGGCGCCAAAGCGTCCGAGCGTCACCAAGTCGGACTCTGAAGCCCGTCGGATGTTGATCATCCGCGCACACGCTAGCACACGGCGACCCTGGCCGAGCCACCCGAAATCCGCTATCCTCTTGCCCCACACCAGTGACAACAACCTAGCTCTTCAGAGGGAACCTCCTGCGATGATCGGGAAGAAGCTGCGCGCCTATGAAATAACCGAAGAGATCGGCTCGGGCGGAATGGCCACCGTCTTCCGCGCCTATCAGCCCAGCATGGACCGGCACGTGGCCATCAAAGTGATCCACTCGAACATCCTCCACGATGGCGCGCTCCGGGAGCGATTCCAGCGCGAGGCACGTCTCATCGCACGACTCGAGCACCCCCACCTTCTCCCCGTCTACGATTTCGACGGGGAGCACAACCCACCGTACATCGTCATGCGATATCTCGAGGGGGGCACGCTGAAGCAGGTGCAGCAGCAGGGTGGCGTGCCGCGGGACGAGATTCTCTACATCCTTCGTCAGCTGGCCGGGGCGCTCGACTACGCGCACCGGCAAGGGGTCGTGCACCGCGATCTCAAACCGTCCAACGTGATGATCGATCGGGAGGGAAACGCGTTCCTGACGGATTTCGGGATCGCGCGAGCGTCCGGACGGGAGAAGGACCTGACGGGGACCGGTCTCATGATCGGAACGCCCGGCTACATGGCTCCGGAGCAGGCGCGCGCGGACGGCATGGCGGACAAGGCAGCCGACATCTACTCCCTCGGCGTGATCGCGTTCGAGTCCCTGACCGGATCGCCGCCCTACGAGCACGAGAACGGTTTCGAGGTGATCCTGGCTCACATCAACAGCCCGATCCCCAAGGCGAGCGAGCGAGGCACGAATCTGCCCAAAGCGATCGACTCGGTTCTGGCCCGTGCGCTCGCCAAGGAACGCACCGAGCGCTACCCCACCGCGACCGAATTCGTCGAGTCCCTGATCGGCGCGCTACGGATCAAGCCCAGCGATGCCCCGGCCGCACTCCAG